>Ga0315905_10000148_pt1 | contig 75011 bp, 74 predicted proteins | sample LakEriMetagenome_5_FD_203522 | JGI IMG/M metagenome (GOLD analysis project Ga0315905, IMG submission 203522) | Freshwater fungal communities from buoy surface, Lake Erie, Ohio, United States - Buoy 4 MA121 | ecosystem: Environmental > Aquatic > Freshwater > Lake | place: USA: Lake Erie, Ohio...
AAAGGGAAAGCAAAATTTATCTTCAATGAGGGTAATTACGCGTTGGAACTTAAGGAAGAAAAATCGTTGCTTTTCTATAATCCGCAAAAAGAATTGCCAATTCAGTTGGAAATAGCGCCCAATACTTGGCTAATTTCGATTTTAATTTCGATTAAAAAACTACACAAATTATTTTCGTCAGATACTGAGAACATTCCCTTTTTGAGTGAAGAAAACATTGATAAAAAATATTATAAAGAGAACAATATTAGTCCGTCAATGGCAATAGTGTTGAGTCAATTGTTTCATTACAACCTCAATCCTTCTATCAAAAATCTCTATTACAAAGGAAAAGGATATGAGTTATTAAGTTTGTACTTTAACCGCTCAGAAGATCCGAATGCAGAACAATGTCCGTTTTTAATTGATGAGGAAAATGTTTTGAAAATTCGCAAAGCCAAAGAAGTTGTGATAACGAATATGGCCGAACCTCCTGGACTTCAAGAATTGGCAGATCAAGTGGGTTTGAATTTGAAAAAATTAAAAATGGGATTCAAACAAATATATGGGGACACCGTTTACGGATTTTTGTTTGATTATAAAATGGATTATGCGCGAAAACTTTTGGATAGCGGTTCCTACAACGTTAATGAAGTAGGGCTTAAAGTAGGTTACAGCACGGGAAGTCACTTTATTGCGGCCTTCAAGAAAAAATTTGGCACAACACCAAAAAAATATTTAATGAGTTTACAAATCAATAGGTAATCCAATTGAACGCGTATTGCTCAGCTTAAATTAACAAATGAACATTAGTCAGAAAAGAAGTTTTAATATTTAAAAAAATAAATTGCAACAATGAAAGGAGTATTATTAGTCAATCTTGGTTCACCTGAAAGTCCAACGCCGGCAGATGTTAAGCCATATTTAGATGAATTTTTAATGGATAAATACGTTATTGACGTACCGTATCTATTGAGAGCTTTGTTGGTACGAGGCATTATTTTGCAAACCCGCCCGAAAAAATCGGCGGAAGCCTACAGTCAGATATGGACCAGTGAGGGTTCGCCGCTAATTGTGATTTCTAAAAAAATGCACCAAAAAGTGGAAAAGCTAGTCGATGTTCCTGTGGCTTTGGCTATGCGATACGGCACAATGACGATTCAAAAAGGATTACAAGAACTGAAAGATAAAGGGGTAACCGACGTTATGTTGTTGGCCTTGTATCCGCAATATGCAATGGCTTCTACTACGACTATTTGGGCTTTGGCTGATGAATTGCAACAAAAGCATTTCCCGGAAATGAAGATTACTAAAGTTCCCGCGTTTTACAACAAACCCGATTTTATCCGTGCCTTAGCAAATTCGATTAAAAAACATTTGGAAAACTTTGAATATGACCATTTATTGTTTTCCTACCATGGCATTCCAAAACGTCATATTCGCAAAACCGATGTCACAAAATCCCATTGTACAATTGACAACAAATGTTGTGTAACCGATTCGCCGGCGCATGAATTTTGCTACCGTCATCAATGTTATGAAACGACACGACAAGTGGTAGAATTGCTAGGTATTCCGGAGGGAAAATATAGCCTAACGTTTCAATCGCGTTTGGCCGGGGACAAATGGCTAACCCCATATACCGATGTTGAAATCAATAAAATGCCTAAAAAAGGAATAAAAAAATTAGCCGTTGTTACGCCTGCATTTGTTTCGGATTGTTTAGAAACCTTGGAAGAAATAGCGATGCGCGCCAACGAAGAATTTATAGAAAACGGGGGTGAAACATTTTTTGCCGTACCTTGTTTGAATGACGAAGACGAATGGTGTCAAGTGGTAGCCAATTGGGTAAACGATTGGAGTAAATAGTATTGGTTACAAGTTTAATATCTTTAACCTTTATACCCGAAAAAATGGATCTTTACAACTTCATTAAGGCTTTGCACTTGATTTTTGTGATTACTTGGTTTGCCGGACTCTTTTACATTGTACGGTTGTTTGTGTATCAAATTGAGGGGCAAAACAAACCTTCTCCAGAAAAGGAAATTCTGGGGGCACAATATAAAATCATGACCTACCGCTTGTGGTTCATCATCACATGGCCGAGTGCCATTTTGGCCACACTCTTTGCCTTGGCGCTTTTGCATTTAAATCCCGCTTGGGTATCCATGTCATGGATGCAAGTCAAGTTGGGTTTCGTCGTACTCTTGTTTGCCTATCATTTCAAATGCCATCAAATTTATAAGCAATTGCAGAACGACGATATTCGTTACACCTCCAACTTTATGCGTTTGTGGAATGAAGGGGCTACGATTATCTTATTTGCTGTCGTATTTTTGGTGATTTTAAAAAATGCAATCGACTGGATTTATGGGGTTATTGGGATTGTTGCTTTCTCAGTGCTTATTATGTTAGGTTTCAAATTTTATAAGAACCTTAGAAGGAAAAACAATTCATAATTCATAATTCATAATTCATTTAAGTGCTATCTAACTTCAAAACATCTATGCTTTCTCTTCGAATACGGATTTTCCTATCGATGATTGTATTGATTTTGATTGCATCGATATTGATGGCCTCGATTTCGTTATTTCAGTTTAAAAGTGAAGCCCGAAATTTTCATCAAGAACGATTGGAACGAAAAGAAGATGCGGTTCGGGAGCATATCAATTATATTTTATCCAATACTACTTACCCTTTAACCGAAAAAAATTTACCTTTAATTTTTAAAGATAAAATTCACGAACTTTCTGATATTCATAGTGTAGAAATCAATATTTACAGTTTAAAAGGAAATTTGCTAAAATCATCCAAAGCCTCTTTTGCGGTAGATAGTATTTCTCCTCCGATACCAAAATATATATTAAAACTAGTACAATCCTCGATTGAAAAGCGGTATGTGGATATTAAAAATGTGGATGGACTCAAAATTCGTTCTTCATTTACTCAAATCAAAGATGACCGTTTTAAACCCCTTGGAATATTAAATCTGCCCTATGTAGAAGATGATAGTATCTATGAAAATGAAATTCAAGATTTCTTGGTGCGGTTAAGTCAGGTGTACTTTTTTATGCTGCTTATCGCATTTGCTTTGGCCTACTTTTTATCCTCATTTATTACGCAATCTTTAAAAACCATTTCAGATAAAATCAACGAAACCAGTTTGAATCAAAAAAATGAAAAAATCATGATTGAAGCCAACAGTCGTGAAATTAACTCCTTGATTAAGGCTTATAACGCAATGGTCGACAAACTGGAAGAAAGTGCTTCAATGCTGGCCCAATCCGAACGGGAACAAGCCTGGCGAGAAATGGCGAAACAAGTCGCACACGAAATTAAAAATCCGTTAACTCCGATGCGCTTAACTGTGCAAAGTTTTCAGCGAAAATTTGATGAAAACGACCCCAATTTACGCCAGAAACTAAACGACTATACCAAAACATTAATTCAGCAAATAGACACCATGACGGCCGTTGCTTCGGCATTTTCTAATTTTGCCTCGATGCCTGCCCAACAAAATGAAACATTAAATGTGGTTGAAGTAGTTGAGTTTTCATTAGATATTTTTAATGAAGACTATATTACCTTCAGCTGCTCTGAAAAAGAAATTATCACGGTTATGGACCGTACACAATTAATTCGGATCATTACCAATTTAGTGAAAAATGCCATTCAAGCCATCCCTGAAGATCAAGAAACTAAAACAATCGTTGTAACGGTGCAACATGATAATGAACAAGTAACTATAGTAGTGCAAGACAACGGATTGGGTATTAATCCCGATAATCAAGAATATATCTTTGAACCAAAATTTACTACTAAAACAAGTGGAATGGGACTTGGACTCGGGATTATCAAAAATATTATTGAAAATTATAAAGGAACGATTACTTTTGAATCTCAAATGGGAAAAGGAACTACATTTAAAGTGACTTTGCCTTTTACAAACCACTAAAACCAATAGTATGAACTTTGAAAATATCCTTGTAGAAATCGATGGAAGTTTGGCGCAAGTAACCATCAATCGCCCCAGTAAATTAAATGCCCTAAACAAAGCGACCATCCAAGATTTACACGATGGATTAGCGCTATTGGACGCAAATACAGCAATTAAAGCTATCATTCTAACAGGGGCAGGAGAAAAAGCCTTTGTGGCCGGTGCTGACATTTCTGAATTTGCTCATTTTTCAGTAGAAGAAGGAGCTCAATTGGCAGCGTTGGGACAGGAATTATTGTTTGATTTTGTAGAAAATATGAAAACGCCTGTAATAGCTGCGGTTAATGGTTTTGCATTAGGTGGCGGTTTGGAATTGGCAATGTCGTGTCATTTCCGTGTGGCTTCAGACAATGCAAAAATGGGCTTACCAGAAGTTACACTAGGTGTCATTCCGGGTTATGGTGGCACACAACGACTCCCGCAATTGGTAGGTAAAGGTCGTGCGATGGAAATGATCATGACCGCAAGCATGATTGATGCAGAAACTGCAAAAAATTATGGCTTAGTCAATCATGTTGTACCCCAAGCGGAATTATTGGAATTCACAAGCGGAATTGCAAGTAAAATCATAAAGAATTCTCCGGTTGCAATTAACTATGCAATCAAGGCAGTTAATGCAGGATTTGTCGATGCAAAAGAAGGATTTAGCACCGAAATTAAATCGTTTGGAAAATGTTTTGGAACCGAAGATTTTAAGGAAGGAACCACGGCCTTTTTAGAAAAACGCAAAGCAGAATTTCCCGGAAAATAAATGTATTATACGCTATAAAAAGAGAGCCGTAAAGGTTCTCTTTTTTATTTTACCCCATCCCATTCGGCATAGAATTGGGCTAAAAAAACTTCCATAAATCGGTGACGTTCTTCGGCCAGTTGTTTTCCTGTAGCCGTATTCATTCGGTCTTTAAGCAATAGCAATTTCTCATAAAAATGATTAATTGTTGGAGCATTACTGGCCTTGTATTCGTCCTTCGTCATGTGCATATTGGGAGTAATGGCGGGATCATACAACTGTCGATTTTTAAAACCCCCATAATTAAATGTTCGCGCAATTCCAATAGCTCCAATAGCATCCAACCGGTCAGCATCTTGAACAATATCTAATTCAATTGATGAAAAAGTACGTTCTGATTTGCCTCCTTTAAAGGAAATGTTTTCAATGATTTTGACAACGTGGTCAATGGTCTCCTCGGCGGTGTTCTGACTTTCTAAAAATGCGCGTGCGGTTTTCGGACCAATCGTTTCATCTCCCCCATGAAATTTGCTGTCCGCAATATCATGAAGTAAGGCCGCCAACTGTAATACTTCTCGATTACAGTTTTCAAATCCCGCAATATGCAAGGCGTTGTGATATACCCGTTCAATATGAAACCAGTCATGTCCGGCTTCGGCGCCAGCTAACTGTTGTTTTACAAACGATAGGGTAGCTTCAACTATTCCCATATTAAATGGTTAAAGCGGGTTGAACCCATTTGAACTTTTTGGTTTCCTCAGGCAATACCAATCGCTCTGATATTCGTGCCATGCGATCAGGTAATTTCATCAAATAATCCCGCGCGCGTTCGGCTTCATCGGTTAGTCTGGTAATTTTATCTATCTCCCAAGTTGCAATTAATTTGCGCAGAATATCTACATAATCATTAGCTGTATATACCCCAATTTTCTGGGCGGAATTCGAAAACTCTTCAAAGGCAGTGCTGATTTTTTCTCCTGATTCACGTAAAAAATGAGCAGGCATCGTAATTTTTTGTTTCATCATGTATTGAAACGCTAACATCATTTCACTGGGATCTACTTTGAAAATACGGTTAACAAATTCACTATAGGCCAAATGATGACGCATTTCGTCTCCAGCAATCATTTTGCACAATCGGGATAATTTTTTGTCCCCAAATTCTTTTGCCAAAAGTGACACCCGATTGTGAGAAACATAGGTTGCTAACTCTTGAAAGCTAGTGTATACAAAATTTTTATAGGGATCTTTACCCGTACCTATATCAAATCCGTCATTGATTAAATGTTGTGTAGTAATTTCAACTTCACGCATATTCACTCGACCCGATAAATACAAATATTTATTTAAAGCATTCCCGTGACGGTTTTCTTCACCCGTCCAATGGCGCACCCATTTTGACCAACCATTTCGACCTTCGTTATCGACTCCTTCTACTTCCATTAACCAGGATTCATAAGTAGGTAGGGCCTCTTCTGTAATTGTATCGCCTACCATGACTACCCAAAAATCATAGGGTAAATCATTGGCAATCTCACGTAATTCACGAAGCTCTTCTATAAAATTTTCTTCTTGAGAATGGGGTAACAAATCCGTAGGTTGCCAAATTTTTTCAACAGGCACTAAGTATTCATCAACAAAACTATCGATGCTTTTTTCAAGGAATTGCATCACTTCCAATCGGATGTTTTTAATCGACATTATAAAAATTATGAGTTATAAGTTATGAATTGAACCTGTTACAGCTAGTTCTGTTTTTTCAAACAAAGTAGGAAAGTCATAATCAGAAACGGCCATCGGTTCATGAATGGTGTAATGCAAATGATTTCCTAAACCCAAGGGAAACATACCAAATTTAGTCATTTTCCAGGAATTATTAATAGTAATAGGAACGATAAGGGCATTAGGCGCATACTTACATAGTATTTTCAGCCCATTTTCAGAAAACTTTTTGGGAATGCCTGTTTTACTTCGAGTTCCTTCCGGAAAAATAACCGCTGTTCGGTTATGTTTTTCAATATATTCGCTCAACCCTTTAATTGTTGGTAGGGCTTGTTTAGGATCTTTTCGATCAATTAAAACAGAACCGCCACGACGTAAATTATAGGATACCGAAGGAATACCGCTTCCTAATTCCTTTTTGCTGACAAATTTGGCATGATGCGCTCGTAAAAACCAAATAATTCCGATGATATCGTACAAGCTTTGATGATTGGCAACAAAAATTAAGGGAACATTTTGAGGAATGCGCTCTCGGTTTTGAAATGTCCAACGTGTTCCGAGTAATCGCGTACAACCTACTAAGAAAAAATTGAGATAGTCGACACTTTTTTTATGGGCTTGATACCCAAAAATTGTAAAACACACCCACTGAATTGGATGAAAAATAACCAAAGTAAGTAAAAAACTAAGGTAATAAATAATAGAAATAGGATATGAAACCAGTTTTTCCATGCCAAAAAATTGATGGTAAAAGTACGGGTTCTCTATGTTTAAAACTACTTTTGAGAAAACTAATTTAATCGTAAAAAAATAATTACATTTACAACTTTAACAGCCTTTAAATTAATGTAAAATGAGTTCAGAAAAAGAAGCAAAATTGAAAGCGTTACAGCTTACGTTAGACAAGCTGGACAAGACCTACGGTAAAGGTACCGTAATGAAAATGGGCGACAAAGCCGTGGAAGAAGTTGAAATCATTCCATCGGGATCGCTGGGATTGGACCTAGCCTTAGGGGTTAATGGATATCCAAAAGGTCGAATTATTGAAATTTATGGTCCGGAATCGTCGGGTAAAACGACCTTGACACTTCATGCCATAGCCGAAGCTCAGAAAGCGGGGGGAATTGCAGCGTTTATCGATGCTGAACACGCCTTTGACCGTCATTATGCAGCCAAATTGGGTGTTGACATTGAAAACCTGATTATTTCTCAACCTGACAATGGAGAACAAGCATTAGAAATTGCTGAGAATTTAATTCGTTCTGGAGCAATTGATATTGTAGTAATCGACTCGGTTGCTGCCTTAACACCAAAAAGTGAAATCGAAGGAGAAATGGGAGATTCCAAAATGGGATTACATGCTCGCTTGATGTCGCAAGCGTTACGAAAATTAACGGCTACTATCAGTAAAACACATTGTACAGTGTTTTTCATCAACCAATTGCGTGAAAAAATCGGGGTGATGTTTGGTAATCCTGAAACTACAACTGGTGGTAATGCCTTAAAATTCTACGCTTCAGTGCGTTTAGACATTCGTCGTTCTTCTCAAATTAAAGACGGGGAAAATGTAATAGGGAATCGCACCAAAGTGAAAGTGGTAAAAAATAAAGTAGCTCCTCCATTTAAAACGGCAGAATTTGACATTATGTATGGGGAAGGCGTTTCAAAAACAGGAGAGATTTTGGATTTAGCGGTGGAATTTGAAATCATCAAAAAATCAGGATCTTGGTTTAGCTATGGAGATACCAAATTAGGGCAAGGACGTGATGCTGTCAAATTGTTAATTAAAGACAATCCTGAATTGGCCGAAGAATTAGAGCTTAAAATTAAAGAAGTCATCAAAGCGCAAGTTGACTAAATGATAACAACTATCCCGGTTTTTTTTAAAATCGGGATTTTTTATATTTATAGGCAATTTTTAATTAACAAAATACGACCGATGAATCGAATTGTTTTTCCCTTTTTATTGCTTTTAGGACTGAGTATTACCTCTTGTGATTCGGAAGATGAAGAACCGTATTACGTTCAAATTAGTGCAATAACAGAAGTTACAAATCCGGCAAAATATGCCAAAGATAGCATTACAAACATTCCATTATTGTATACTTTACCTAGTAAATGCAACTGGTTCAATGGCTTGTATTACGACGTTAATGATATGGAACGAATTGTTGCAGTTGAAAGTATTCGAAAAGGCAATGCCCCCTGTGCAGTAGATGATCAAGTATACTCAGAAACATTGCGTTTCAAGCCAACAAAATTAGGCACCTTTCACTTCAAATTTTACATTGGAAAAGATGCACAAGGAGTACAGCAGTATTATGAATTTGATGCGGTTGTAGATCATTAATTATAATCTATAATCGAGCATAAGGCGACTGGGAAAAACTTTAAAATAACACCAACCTTATTTCAATTTTACTTACAGGTTTGTAGCAAGCCCGAAACCCTAGTTATTTTGGGAAACTAAATCATTTAAAAGCAATTGATGCGCTTGTTCTTTAATTTCTTTTTTTGATTCGGGAGGTAATCCTTGTGTTGCAATAAACGGATGGATTTTTACCCGCATTTTTCCTGGACTTCCGCTTAAAAATGTATATGAAAAACGTTCTTTATTATCAAAAAAGGTAATCGGAACAATCGGTATTTGATGTTCAATAGCCAACCGGAATGCGCCATCTTTAAACGCATCCAATGCAATATGTTCTTCGGGTACACCACCCTCTGGGAAAATACAAATACTTAGCCCCATATCTAAACGGCGTTGCGCGCGTTGATAGACTTCGAAACGACTTTTTTTATTACCGCGATCCACCAAAATGCTTGTACGCTTGTAAAAGAACCCAAACAATGGAATTTTTGCCAGTTCTTTTTTTCCTACAAAAACAAATGGATTACGAACAACAACCAACATGAGCATGATGTCGGTCATAGAGGTGTGATTGGCAATAAACATATAACTTTTACTTGGATCGGGTGCTTGTAAAGTTTCTACTGTATACCGAAAACCCATTCCAAAAAGTATAACTTTTGCCCAGATTCGTGCTAAAGTAAAAAAATAGGGATACCAACGTTCTTTCAATATAGAAAGAAACAAAAATGGAAATAAGACAACTATGGGTAAGGCAACCAAAATATAAAACCAGACGCGCCATAGTACCCAAAAAATAATTTTTAACGGTCGCATAGACCCAAAAATAAAGCAATTTTAGTTTAAATTTGCGCTACAATTTAAAAACTATGGCAAAAATACTAACAGGCATTCAAAGCACAGCTACTCCACACTTGGGAAACGTATTGGGAGCAATCCTTCCTGCAATCGAAATGTCAAAAATGCCCGGGAATGAAACGTTTTTATTTATCGCTGATTTACACTCGATAACCCAAATTAAAGACGGTGAAACCTTACGAGGTAATACGTATAGTACGGCTGCTGCATGGCTTGCCTGTGGATTAGACACCGATAACGTTGTTTTTTATCGGCAAAGTGATGTCCCACAAACCGCAGAATTAGCTTGGTATTTAAGTTGTTTTTTTCCTTTTCAACGATTAACCTTAGCGCATTCATTTAAAGATAAAGCCGATCGTTTAGAAGATGTTAATGCCGGGTTATTCACATATCCGATGCTTATGGCAGCAGATATTTTATTGTATGATGCTGAATTTGTACCGGTTGGGAAAGACCAATTGCAACATATTGAAATCACCCGTGATGTTGCCGCACGGTTTAATCATCAAATGGGCGAAACGTTTGTATTGCCCGAAGCGACCATAAGTGAAGAAACACAGTACGTTCCTGGGACTGATGGGTTGAAAATGAGTAAATCACGTGGAAATTTAATCAATATTTTCTTAGATGATAAAGCATTGCGCAAACAAATAATGAGTATTGAAACCGATAGTACGCCTTTGGAAGAACCTAAAAATCCGAGTACTTGCAACGTTTTTGCATTGTATAAACTTATGGCCAATACTGCCCAAATTGAGCAGATGCGTCAACAATATGAAGGTGGAAATTACGGATACGGTCATGCTAAACAAGCGCTTTTTGAATTGATTTGTGAAACGTTTAAAACAGAACGTGAAAAATACAATTACTATATCAATCATTTAGACGAAGTTGAAGTGTTTTTGGCTAAAGGTGCAGCAAAAGCAAGTGCAATTGCCAATGGGGTTTTGGACCGCGTTCGAGGTAAATTGGGATTTGAACAAAAAAAATAATTCATTTCAAATACCTCAAATCGCTTCAAATATTTTCCCGGGCAACGGCTGAATTACCCCCTTTAATTCCATATTCAATAGCAACGTTGAAACTTTGAAAACAGGCATTTGGCAATCCAAAGCAATGGTGTCTAAGGATTCTTTTCCATTTTGAACAAGATAATCATACAATAATTGTTCCGACTTCTCAAGTTGCACAAAAAGTTGTTTTTGGACTCCCTTTTTTTGAGGCACTTTGTGTTGTATATCCCAATTCAGATGATAGCGAATATCGGCTGCCGATTGCAGTAGATGCGCCCGTTGGGTTTTGATTAAAGTATTACATCCCGAACTGTATTTGTCTGTAATCCGTCCAGGAACAGCAAATACTTCTCGGTTATATTCATTGGCAAAATGAGCCGTAATCAACGAGCCTCCTTTTTCAGCACTTTCAATGACTAGGGTTGCCTCGGTCATCCCAGCAACAATTCGATTGCGGCGCACAAAATTTTCTTTATCGGGATTGGAAGTACTTCGAAATTCCGAAAGAAAACCGCCATTTTCAAGCATTCCCCTAACATATTTTTTGTGTTTTTGGGGATAAATTTGATTTAATCCATGGGCCAATACTCCAATCGTTTGCATTCCTAATTCTAGAGCTACATTATGCGCAAGGATGTCTACACCATAAGCAAAACCACTAACAATTACAGGATTGATTGGTGCTAAATCTTCCAAAAGTTGGCGCGTAAAGCTAGAACCATAAGGTGTGATTTGCCTTGTCCCTACAATGCTAATTATCGGGCGTTTGTCCCAATTTAAAGTCCCCTTTCCGAACAACAAAACCGGACAATCATGACAGTGTTTTAATCGTTCTGGATAATTTGGCTCTAGATAATAAAACACGTGAATGTTATGATCAATAATAAATTGATATTCTGCTTCAGCTTTGGGAAATAAAGTTGAATCGCTAAAATTCTTCACAATTTGAGGGCCTAGTCCGCTAATCGCAGCAAGCTGACGCGGTTTGAGTTGAAAAACTTCTTGTGCAGATCCAAAATGATGAATAAGTTTTTTGGCTAAAACATCTCCAATGCCCTCGACGTGAAGCAGGGCCAATGTGGCAATTAAATCGGTATGGCGCATAATAAACGAATGAAATTCAAAAATATAAAAATGATTTGAAAAATGTTAACAAAGTTTGTTGATAAAATTTTGTGGTCCCCCTGAAATCTTTAAATTTGCTCTTATGAAGATTGAACATTACATTTCACAATTACTCTATCGTTACCAATGTGTAACGGTGCCAGGATTTGGTGCCTTTTTAACCGACACTCAATCTGCGCAATGGAATGGTACAACGCATACGTTTTCTCCACCCAAAAAAGTAATTACGTTTAATGCATATCTTAAAAACAATGATGGTTTGTTGGCCAATCACATTGCGGTTTCCGAAAAAATTCCCTATGAAGTTGCGGTAACTGGAATAGAGCATGCTGTACATGAATGGAAACTAAAACTACAAGAATTCGGAGGCTTGAGTTTAAAAAATATCGGTGAAATTACCCTTAACACAGATAAAAACTTAGTGTTTGTTCCTTCCGATCAAATGAATTATTTAACCGATTCATTTGGTTTGTCCTCCGTTGTTTCGCCTAGTATACAACGTGAAATTTTAAGTCAACTCACCGAAGAGGTACTGCCCGAAGAAGTTGTTGAAACTACAGAAAATGAAGCAATTCCATTGGGTGCTGGAAAACGAAGCAATCCTTTCTTAAAATATGCCGCTATAGTGGTGGTGAGTGCCGGGTTATTGGGTGCTGGAGGTTATTTTGGTAACCAATATTACCAGCAAAAAATTGAAGCAGAAACCCTAGCCGTACAAACCAAAGTACAGCAAAAGGTAGATCAAAAAATTCAAGAAGCTACATTTGTCTTGGATAATACAGCAATAACGTCTCTACCGGCGGTAACTTTAACTTTAAAAAGCGAGTCATTCCCCTACCATGTTGTTGCGGGTGCTTTTCGTCTTGAAGAAAATGCCGATCGTGTGTTGCGTGAATTGAAAAAATTAGGCTATCCCGCTCGAAAATTAGGTGTAAACAAGCACGGCTTATATCCAATTTTTTATGGCAGTTTTACAAGCTACAGTGAAGCCCAACAAAAAATGCAAGAGATAAAAAAATCACACAATCCAGAAGCTTGGGTGTTGATAGAAGAACATTAAAATTAGTCCCAATTCATTTGGGATTTTTTTATGGTTTCCCCGGGTGAAATCCTTGACTGAATCATTAACTTTGCAAAAAATATCCATGAATCCAAAACACCCTATTGATTCGCTCACCATTTTAACCGATCTTGTTTTACCAAGTGAAACCAATCCATTAAACAATCTTTTTGGTGGTGAATTATTGGCTCGAATGGATCGTGCAGCTAGTATTGCCGCACGCCGGCATTCGCGTCGTATCGTAGTGACGGCTTCTGTAAATCACGTTGCTTTTAATCGATCTATTCCTTTGGGTAGTGTTGTAACTATTGAAGCTAAGGTCTCACGTGCGTTTACTACTTCAATGGAAATTTATTTGGATGTATGGATAGAAGACCGCGAATCGGGTATTCGTTCCAAAGCAAATGAGGCAATTTACACCTTTGTTGCGGTAGATGAAATGGGAAATCCCGTGCCTGTGCCTGCTTTAGAGCCTCAAAGCGATGAAGAGCAAGCGCGTTTTGCTGCAGCACTGCGTCGCAAACAATTAAGTTTGGTCTTAGCGGGTAAAATGAAAGCCAACGATGCCTCAGAATTAAAGGCTTTGTTTATTGAAAATTAATTTACTTCCATTCCGTATTATTTAGTACATTTCCACAAAAGAAACGCTCGTGAAAAAACTAATGCTATCACTGTGCGCCATGATAACTTTTCATTCGGTTGCACAAAAAAATATTGACCCCACCCCAGAAGATATTTCAAAATCCAAATCCCTTCGTGAAAAATATTCTAAAGATGATGTTGCTGTTTTATCGAGTTCGGATGATATCCAATTTGACTACAACAAACGTGATGAAAAAGTAACTGTACGATTAAAAACCCAAGAACATTTAATGAATATCAACCACCGCGCAGATATTCATAAATATGAGTTTTATGACAGCGAATCCAATATTGAATCGTTTGGCATTAAATACCGAAATGAAAAAGTAGCCCCTTTTTCAATTCGAGACGAACAATACAAAGACGACGATTTGTTTTACCATGATGCGCGTGTGAAATATACCTCACTCGATTTTCCGGTACAAGGGTATACGTATTATTATGAAATGATAAAAAACTACAACGACATTAAGTATTGTACTACTTTTTATTTCCAAGATGAGTACCCTGTTTTAAAAAAAACCATTACGTTTCGCGTTCCCAACTGGTTAGAATTAGAACTTAAAGAATTTAATTTTAAAGGGGTTGCTATAAAAAAAGAAGTCGTTCAAGAGGGCGAAATCAACAGAATTAGCTACACTTTAGAAGATGCACCTGCTATCTTCAAAGAATCGGATGGTCCTGGGCGATCGTATTTGTATCCCCACATCATGGTACTAGCTAAAAGTTATACCCAAGGAAACAAAAAAGAAACCTTGTTTAAAACCCATGAAGACTTATACAAATGGTATGCGTCATTGGTGCAATTGATGCAAAATGATCCTGAAGTGCTTCGCCCGAAAGTCAACGAACTAATTGCAAATGCCAAAACAGATGAAGAAAAAATAAAAAATATCTTTTATTGGGTGCAAGATAACATTCGATATATTGCATTTGAAGACGGAATCGCCGGATTTAAACCCGATGAAGCACAAAGTGTTTTTCAAAAACGATATGGTGATTGTAAAGGGATGGCCAATTTAATCAAACAAATGTTGGTCTTGGCAGGTTTTGATGCACGACTTACCTGGATTGGAACAAAGCATATTGCCTATGATTACAAAACACCTTCGTTAAGCGTAGATAATCACATGATTTGTACTTTATTTTACAAAGGGAAACACTACTACCTGGATGGTACAGAAAAATACAATGCTTTCGGTGAATATGCCGAACGAATTCAAAATAAAGAAGTGATGATTGAAGACGGCACACGTTGTATTGTTGAGCGTGTTCCCTTGAGCACTGCATCTCAAAATAAAGAGGTTTTTAAAGCAACATTGGAGTTGGATCAAGAAAAAATGAAGGGAATTTGTAAACGCACCTATACCGGTGAAAGTCGGTCCTATTTTCAAAATGTATACAACCAATTTGAATCATCAGAGAAGAAAGAACTCTTGGATAATTACCTCTCCCATCAAAACAAAAGTATTAAAGTTGAAAATGTAAAAACCTCAAATTTAGAGCATCGGGACCAACTATTGACGATTGATTATACGATCGATATCAGCAATAAAGTTTCTTCCTTTGACAATGAAATCTATGTGGATTTGGACTTTATGAATGAATACAAAGATTTTCAGTTGAAAGACCGGAAGACCGATTTTGAAATGGATTACAAAACCCAATTTGAATCCGATATAACCTTAAAAATACCCCCGGGTTATAAAGTGACTAAGTTACCAGAGAATATTGCGGTTAAGGAGGAAAATTATGAGATTATGCTTTCCTATACCCTAGAAAATAATTTAATTCAGTATAAAAAACAGTTTTTATTTAAAAACGGAACATTAAAAACAACAGAGTTTGAAAATTGGAGAGCGCTCAATAAAAAAATTGCGGAATCCTATAACACATCAATTATCTTAACTAAATAACCGCTATGAAATTCAATCTTTTCCTGGGCCTTTTCCTTTTCAGTTCATGGGTATCTTTTGCTCAAACTCCCGAAGAAATCCGAGATTACATTTGGGGCGCCAATGATGCCTACAAAAAAGCCAATACGATTCCTGATAAATGGAAAAATGAGTCGGCAGTTATTATTTACAAACACGAACATTACAATTATCATAAATACGGGGTTAATGTAACGTATAAAAGTTCGATTCGGAAGCGGATCAAATTATTGGATCAAGCGGCTGTAAAAGAGTTTTCTGAATTTTCTTATCGCGACAAATTTTATTCCAACAAAGCATTGGGGTCTTTTTGGCAACGCGGTACAAATTATATTGGGGTAAAAATTGTTAAACCCGATGGAAAAGAAATGGTAATCGATGCCGATAAAGATTCTAAAGAAGTAAATGGAGAAAAAAAACTTGCGATTCCAAATTTAGAAATTGGTGATATAATCGACTTTTATTTTTATTCTATAGAACCGTTTAAGTCGGTTTATGATTATACGTTCAAAGCCGTTGAAACACCTTTAGGCGACGTGTATCCTACTTTAGATTTAAAAATTACCTTGAGTACTGAAAATGATTTTTTCGTCAATTTCAACACCTACAATGGCGCACCAGAATTAAAAGAAGTGCCTACAGGTAAAAACAGTGAGCGATTTTATGAATTATTGGCAACGAATGTTGAAAAAAATGAATTTCCACGTTGGTTCTATCCATTAACAGAACTACCCTGTTATAAGTTTCAAATTATTTTTGCGCGTTCGGGTAAGTTTGAAAAATTATCCGATGGTTTTTTGTCTGAAAAAGAACGCGATGTAAAAAAGACCGTGTCCAAAGAAGATGTTTTTGAATACTATAATAAAAAATTCTCCCCATCGGGCGACTTAGGTCCAATCAATCGATTTTTGAAAAATAAAACCTTTCAATCGGAAGAAGAAAAAATTCGAGCGGTCTATTATTTTTGCCGCCATGAATACTTTACGCGTTATTTAGAAGCGTTTGTGGTTAATGAAGCAAAAATCATGTACCCTTTTGGTTATTATGGTGTAAATCCTATTTTCTTTCAAGATGAATTGCCGTTTGTAAATTACTTTATGCAGTTTTTGAAAAAACAAGAAATTGGCTATGATATTATTATTGCCACTCCCCGACATGACGGTTCGATTGACGATTTACTTATCCAACAAAACCTACGTAAGTTAATTCGTGTAAACACTCCTACTCCTGTATTTATTGAGTATTTCTCTTCCTATTCAGGTGCAGAACAAGTTGATGCCTTAATTGAAAACTCGAAAGCTTATGTTTTGGGGATTTCCAATGGGAAAAAAGTAACCGAAGTTAATGCGATAACGTTACCGAGCAGTACCTACAATGACAATATTTCAAAAGTAAAAACACAAGTAGAATTACTTGATTTTACAGGTTATAAGGTAAAACGTCAATTGGCTTTTACCGGACACTTAAAAGAATCAGAACAGGAGGATCGTTTGGAGTTTTTTGACTATGTCTATGAAGATTATGAAAAATACGGTTCGACCAAATTAATGGACTATGTGCGTAATGAAAAACAGCGTAATCAATATACTAATGAACTAAACGCATTAATTAACACGTTAAAAGACAAACAAAAAGAATCGTTGAAGGCAAACGTTGAAGGCGAATTTGACGTAAAAGTGGAAGATTATGGGTTTGCCATTAAAAATACGGGGCGCTTTGGAAAGTCTACACCTTTAGAAGTAGAAGACTCGTTTACGATTGCAAACGAATATGTGAAAAAGGCTGGTGATAAATATTTATTGGAAATTGGGCGCTTTTTGACTTCTCAAATTGAGATTGATAAAAAAGAAATGGAACGTAAAAACAATATTTATATGAATTTTCCCCGTTCATTTGAAAACGAAATCACTTTTATCATTCCCGAAGGGTATAGTGTTTCTGGGTTGGAAAAATTAAATAAAAAAGTAGAAAATGAAACCGGTGGATTTACTTCCAATGCTGAAATAAAAGGTAATCAATTAATCATCAAGACATTTAAATACTATAAAAACTATTTTGAGCCAAATGCCAACTGGAATAAAATGATTCAGTTTTTGGATGCTGCCTATCAGTTCACGCAAGAGAAAGTTTTATTAAAAAAGAACTAAAAACATAAGCGCCCACAAGGCGCTTTTTTTAATAGGTGATGCATGTAAAAGTGCATTGGTTGCTCCACCTATTTACTGGATTCTTTGCTGTTGAAAGAATTGCTTTCGACAAGGAATCTAACCGATAAAAATACCGAGTGGAGCTGCCTAAATTGGATGCTTGACTTAACGATTCAACCACAAGGTTGGGTTGATATAGGTTGCATTTTGAGAAATCATAAACCGGACAACTGCTTTGCCATCGGCATCTGCTTTTACTTTTCCTAGCGTTTGTTTTGCGCTAATATTGTCACCTTCACTTACCGTAACTGTAGCTAAATTATGGTAAATGGTAAAGTAATCCCCATGTTTAATCAATACGGCAAACTTATTTCCGATGCGTTGAATTTGAGAAACCTCTCCTTTGAACACCGCACGAACAGAAGCATTGGTATCTGTAGTAATATCTACTCCGCTATTGTGAACCATAATCGATTTATATACCGGATGCGGCTGATCACCAAAACCTAAAGTTATAACGCCTCGTTCTACTGGCCAAGGCAAATGCCCTTTGTTCGATTTGAAATTGTCAGCGATAATTTTTCCTTCAGGGGTAAGAACTATTTTGGCAGAAGACTCAATTTTTTTAGTTTCAGCCACAGTCGTTGTCTTTGGGTTCGCTTTGGCTTTTGCGGCCGCTGCTTTTCGGTTGGCCTCTGCAATTGCTTCCCGAAGTAATTTTTGAATTTGCGCATCAATTTTGCGAGACTCCTGTTGTTTTTTCTTGATTTCTGCAGCGATTTGCTTTTTATCTTTTTTTAGACTATTGGCGATTTTTTCTTGCTCTTGACGCTCCTTTTCTAAATCTTCGCGCTGCTTTTGTTGTTCGGCCAAAAGTTTATCTTTTTCCTCTTTTTGTTTGGTTAGCGTTGTATAATGGTTAACTAGCGCATTGGATTTGTCTTTAATTTCTTGTCCTTGCATTTTACGGTAGCTCGAATATTGCTTCATGTATTGAAGGCGTTTATAGGCTTGAGTAAAATTTTCCGACGACAATAAAAACATTGCGCGACTATGTTGTGAGCGACTTTTATATGATTTTAACACCATATCCGCATAGTCTTTTTTCAATAATTCCAACTCTTTTTTGAGTTTGTTAATCTCCAATTGGTTGAGATACATATTGTCATTTAAGACGCGGGCTTGTTTGTTGGTCGTGTTAATCAACTTTTCTTTTAATCCTATTTTCTCTTTTTGAAGCGCGAGTAGTTTCGTTACCGATTTTTCTTTCGAACGCACTTCTTGTAGCATACGCTCTTTTTCAATAATTTCTTCTTGAATTTTAGCTTTGCGTTGTTCCAATTCATCTTGCGTGAGCTGAGCCATACCCACTGCAGATACCATCAAAAGAAAAAAGGTGAAAATAGGCTGCCTCATGTTTTATTTTTTTTCTAATTCAATACGTTCAAATCCGTCAGGAACATTATAGGGAAACGATAAATCTTCATTGAAGTTAACATTTTTATATTCAACATCAATAAACGTTTTTGCCGATTCCAATTGGGCTTCTAAGACCATTTGCAAAGGAAGCAATTTTTCATCGGTTTTACGGTATTCTGGATAGGTTACTTGCAATGTGCGTTGCAACGTAGGTTGCTTAATTTCTTGTTTTTTAACCAAGTAATTATCGCTTTCAAAGTAAAAAGATTTATTCACTTCGGGATTATCTTGCGTATATAATTGATACCATTTATCTGCAATCGTCACTTTGTATTTGCCTTTATGTAAATCTTCAATGGTTTTTCCTAAGAAAATACTTTGTACTTTTTGATAATTTAAATCGGTTCCTAACCATTGACTTAAAGCTGAATAATCGCCTTCAAAAAATTTGTTGCCTATTTTATCGTAATACTTTACCGACTCGGGAGTAATTAATGCTTTAGCCATAGTAATTCCTAAAACCCGAATGATTACCATAATTTTTTCATCTTTTTTCATCCGAATCTCAGCCATCACATTCTGGGATTGATTATCGTCTTGGTATTTGGCTGCGGCTTTAATCGATAATGTGGAAAAATTTAGGGCGTTTAAATTGTACTTATCGATAATTTGAACTGCTGGTATTTCGTTATCAGAAGCGGTTCCTTCTGAAACAAGACGAGCTTTGGATTTACACGATTGTAAAACCACTATCCCTGCGGCTAAAAGCACAACAAATTGAATTTTTTTTAGGTATTGCATTAGTTCTTTTTGGTTTTTTCTAAAAGCTGATTGGCCTTTTCAAAATACGCATTTTTATTTTTATGATCTCCTAATCCTGCACTTGCTTCTCCTAATTGCAAGTTGAAATTAATTTCCAATACGCTATCGTCAACAATAAAATCCAATCCCGATTCCAAAATTTCTTTGGCTTTTTTGAATTGCCGTTGTTGGTTTAAAGCTAATCCGTTGTAATAATACAATTGGGGTTGTGTTGGAAATAATTCTAATTGTTCCGATGAAAACTGAAGCACCTTATCAAATAGTAAACTTTCGGTATAGGCTTGTAATAATAATACAATGCCTTCCATGTCCTCTCTATGTGATTTTTGATGCATTTCATAGTATTTAACCGATTTGATCCAATCGTTTTTTGCCTGATAAAACTTTCCGATTTCTTTAGCTACATTGACTTCTTTATCATCCTCAAAATAATGAATTGATTGATCCAATTGCGGTTCAAATTGCGGATTGTTTTTTGTAAAAATCAAAAATTCATTCAGCATACGATGCTTGATTTTTTTATCTATTTTATCGGTCGCAAATACCCTATTCATTGAACCTGCTGCTTTTGCACCATCATTTGCTGTAAGGTGGTACTTAAATAAGCTTACTTGTGCCCATTCAGAGGTCGGGATTTCTTTTTCCAATTGACGCGCAACTTCCAATGCTTTTTCTTCTTGATTACTCTTTGAATACAAAAAAATCAAGGCGATATAATTGGACTCGTCTTTTGGAAATTGTTTGATTTTTTCGATCAAATCATTCTTTTCAGGGCCCTGGTATTTAGCATCCTGGAGGATTTGTGCTTTGTATAACTCACGTTTATCCGACTTCCCAACGGTAGCATTTAACACATTGATTAAGTCCAATGCCTTGTCGTATTGACGGGTAGTCATGTACAGGGAACAAAGATCTTCTTGATAATCGGACTTGAATTCAATCAACTTTTGGACAATAGTAATCGCGCGATTGTAATCTTTGGTGTCATAACACACATCATACATTCCTACCCATGCCCAACGATTTTTAGGATCTAATTCGGTTACTTTTTTAAACTGATCAAACGCTTCATTGTAGCGTTTCATAAAGTAATAATTTTTTCCTTTTTCAAAAAAAATAACAGGATTGTTGGGCTGAATGGTTTCACATTGATCCAATTCCAACAAGGCTTTATCGTAGTTTTCGATACCTTTTTGTTTTAACGATTCATAATAATGATTTTGAAACGCATCGGGTGCCAATGCCGTATCCTCGGGTTCTTGTGCCCAAAGCATACCGGAAATAAAGATTCCGATCAAACCATTAATTACAATTCGCTGTTTCATTTTATTCTAATACGGAATAATCTCCGATACTGATACTGGTAAAATTCCCATCAAAAGTGGCGTGATTTCCAATCATGGCATTATCTAAATTAGCATTTTTAATATGCGCATGGGTTTGTACTAAGCTATTTTTAATGGAACTGTTCAACACATGCGTCCCTTTTCCTAATGATACGTTGGGGCCTACGGTTGCATTAACCAAAATAACGTCATCGGCAATATGACAAGGTGGAATTATTGTACTATTGTCCAATTTCACATTAGCTGCAACTAACGATTCTACACCATCTTGGTGTAAAAAGTTTAACATTCGCGTATTGGTTTCAACCGTAACATTTTTGTTACCACAATCCATCCATTCGTCTACTTTACCTGGTACAAATTTCATGCCTTTTTGCTTCATATTTTCTAAAGCGTCTGTCAATTGATATTCGCCACCTTTAACAACGTTAGTATCGAGCAAGTATTGTAATTCGGCACGTAAGGTTTCCCCTGATTGAAAATAATAGATTCCGATAATCGCTAAATCCGAAACGAATTCTTTTGGCTTTTCAACAAAATCCACAATCTGGTTTTGATCGTTTAATTGTACTACCCCAAATGCACTTGGATCTTCTACTTGTTTCACCCAAATTACTGCATCAGCAGAAGTGTCTAAAGAAAAATCGGCGCGAAATAATGTATCCGCATAAGCGACAACAAGTGGTCCTGTCATGCTTTCTTTGGCACATAAAATCGCATGTGCCGTTCCTAGGGCTTCGTTTTGGTAACAAATGGTTCCGCGTGCCCCTAATTTTTCTGCAATGGCGACTAAATCTTCTTCCACTTTTTTTCCAAAATCTTTATGGATAATAAACGCAATCTCATCAATTTTTTGATTAATTACTTGGGCAATATCTTCTACCAACCGGTGAACAATGGGTTTTCCGGCAATTGGAATTAAAGGTTTTGGCACTGTTAAGGTATGCGGGCGAAGGCGTGATCCGCGACCAGCCATTGGGACAATAATTTTCATTTGTTTTCTATTTAGTATTCCATTTCAAATCGCTTAATCGATAATCATGGTGGTGTGTTATACAATTTATTTTTTCTTTATTTCACTCCGGTACTCCCAAATCCGCCAGCTCCGCGCGAAGTATCCGATAATTGAGACACTTCAATCCAAGTGGCACGTTCGTGTTTTGCTATGACCAATTGAGCGATCCGTTCTCCGTTTTCAATTACAAAAGGATCTTGGGATAAATTTACTAAAATGACACCAATTTCGCCACGATAATCGGCATCAACAGTACCTGGTGAATTTAATACCGTAATCCCTTTTTTAGCGGCCAAACCACTTCGAGGACGTACTTGGGCTTCATAACCAATTGGTAATTCAATAAACAAGCCTGTTTTTAGTATTGCACGCTCTAAAGGCTGCAATGTAATTGGTTCGTTAAGTTGAGCGCGCAAATCCATTCCTGCAGAAGCGAGGGTTTCATAAGCTGGCAACTCGTGATCGGATGTATTGATAATCTTAATCTGCATAGTTTCTTATTTTTTTCTAAAAATACGGGTGAGTATTTCTTTTTCACTTTTATAAATAAACAATAAAAAAACAAGTAATAAAAGTACTTTGATAGAATAGTTATCACGAACATAATCCACATAAAAAACTATTGCAGAGAACCCAACCGATAAGCAGAGATAACTAAAAATTCGATTAAAATCATAGGGAATCGGATACTTCTTTTTGCCCATGTGATAGGAAATAATCATCATACTGCCATAAGCAGCAATAGTGGATAAAGCCGATCCATAATAACTATATCTTGGAATCAATAGATAGTTTAAAGCCAAAGTAACAAATGCCCCAACAAAAGAGATATACGCCCCGATCAACGTTTTATCAATCAATTTATACCAAACGGAAAGGTTGGTGTAAATGCCTAAAAAGAAATTTGCAAAAACAATTAAGGGTACAACTTTTATGGCCACCCAGTACGACTCATTAGGCACTAAAGGCAGTTTGAGTAAGTCGATAAAAGCAACTACAAAAAAAGAAATAAACGAACCAAAAATGACAAAATACTTTGTGATTGTAGCATAGGTTTGGGGTGCATTTTCATTGCCCGCATGCGAAAAAAAGAACGGTTCGATACCCAACGAATAGGCCGTTCTAAACAGCACCATAAACATTCCGATTTTATAGCATGCTGAATATGCTCCAATATCGGCTAATGGAACATGAAACCAATCGAGAAGAATTTTATCAAAATGTTCATTGATAGCAAAGGCAACACCAGCCAATAATACCGGATAACCATATCGCATCATTTGTTTCCAAAGCGAAAAATCAAAGTGCCAACGGATTTTGGTATAATTTGGTAATAAAACTAAAATGGTAGCCAAGCTTGCAATTAGATTTGCTATAAAAATGTAACCGATTTGAAATTCGGGATAATAAATGGTGCTGAAAAAACCATCCGGATTATCTTTTGCCAAATCTGGTAAAAAAGCCAAAAAGAAAACGCTAAAGAGAATTTGGAGACTAACATTACCAATCTTTATAGCCGCATATTGCATAGGTTTACGTTCGACTCGAAGTTGAGCGAAAGGAATGATGGCTAAAGCATCAAAAGCAATAATCCAAATGGAATAGGTTATAAATTCAACAGCAAAACCTGAAGTATGGGCTAGGGTATTTCGAAACAATAAGGCAATAATTAAAAAGCCTAATGTGGACCAAAATAATGAAATCGTGCTGGTAGATAGTACATTGGCTTTGTTTTCCTCTTTATTAAAAAAGCGAAAAAATGAGGTTTCCATTCCATACGAAAGAAAAACATTGAAAAAGACTAAATAGGAAAAGATCACCGAAACGATACCCATTTGACTTTTATCATTTAAATAATAAATATAGAGTGGATTGAGCAAAAAGCTGATAATACGGGGCAGAACGGTTGCCAGACCATAAATCAAGGTTTGTTTAAAGAGGTTCTTGTATAGACTCAATGCTTCAAAATTTTATAACAAAAATAGCGATAATATGTATGCAAAAAAAAGAGTCGACTGCAGCCGACTCTTTTTTCTATTTATAATCTTAGTTAACCTTTCAACGCTTCGGCACCACCAACAATTTCTAAAATTTCATTAGTAATGGCCGCTTGACGAGCTTTATTGTATGTTAATTTCAATTGATTTCTCAATTCTGTTGCGTTATCCGTTGCTTTGTGCATTGCTGTCATTCGAGCTCCATGCTCTGCTGCAAATGAATCGCGAATAGCTTTATATAATTGAGTTTTTAGCGATTTTGGAATTAACGTTAGCACGATTTCCTCTTTCGTAGGTTCAAAGATGTAATCTGCACTAGCCGTTGCTTGTGTACCGCCTGCTGCTAAAGGGAGAAACTGTTCTGTTTTGATAATTTGTGTCGCCGCATTTTTAAATTGATTGTAGACCAATTCAATTTTATCAAATTCGCCAGCAGCAAATTTATCCATTAATTCTTGTGCGATTTCAGCTGCATTATCAAAAGATAAGTTATCAAAAATAGCAGTATTTTCACCCGCAATGGAATTCGTTTTTCGGAAAGCATCGCCCGATTTTTTACCAATAGTATAAATCGTTACTGCTTTGCCTTTGTAGCTTTCTTCCAACGAGCGGACTTGTTTCACTACATTGGCATTGAAAGCACCACACAAACCGCGATTAGAGGTGATTGCTACGATGAGCACTTTTTTCACTTCGCGTTGTTGCGTAAAACTTACATCCAAGTTGTCTTCAATTGAAGCACTCAAATTTTGAAGTAATTCCGTTAATTTTTCGGCATAAGGACGCATGGCTGTAATTGCATCTTGCGCTTTTTTTAATTTTGCGGCTGATACCATTTTCATCGCCGATGTGATTTGCATCGTCGACTGAACCGAACTTATCCTGCTTCGAATTTCCTTTAAATTTGCCATTTTATATAGTAATTAGTAATTAGTGACTAGTGATTAGTTATTTACTAATCACCAGTTACTGTTCACTTTATATTAATATTTAGCTGCAATCTCTTTCGCTGCATTTTCCAACACATTCGTGATGGCGTCATCAAATTTACCTGCTTTTAAAGCATCTAAAGTATCGCGATGTTTGCTATTTAAATAGTCTAAGAAATCGGCTTCAAATTCTTTAACTTTATTTACAGGAACGTTTCGTAACAAGTTTTTCGAACCCGCGTAGATAATCGCTACTTGATTTTCAACTGTAAACGGATCGTTTACCGATTGTTTTAAGATTTCTACGTTACGTTTTCCTTTTTCAATTACATTCAATGTAGCCGCATCCAAGTCAGATCCAAATTTTGCAAACGCCTCTAATTCACGATACTGCGCTTGGTCTAATTTTAAGGTACCCGAAACTTTTTTCATCGACTTAATTTGTGCATTACCACCCACACGCGATACCGAAATACCTACGTTAATCGCAGGACGTACTCCAGAGTTGAACAAGTCTGACTCTAAGAAAATCTGTCCATCTGTAATCGAAATTACGTTAGTAGGAATATAGGCTGATACGTCACCCGCTTGGGTTTCAATGATTGGTAAAGCTGTTAAAGATCCGCCACCTTTCACGATTGACTTCAATGAATCGGGTAAATCGTTCATGTTTTTAGCGATATCATCATCAGCAATTACTTTTGCCGCTCTTTCTAATAAACGTGAGTGTAAGTAGAATACGTCTCCAGGATATGCTTCACGTCCTGGTGGTCTTCTTAACAATAAGGACACCTCACGATATGCAACTGCTTGTTTAGATAAATCATCATAAACGATTAATGCAGGACGACCTGTGTCACGGAAGTACTCACCGATTGCTGCACCCGCCATTGGAGCATATACTTGCATTGGCGCTGGATCGGAAGCATTCGCTGCCACAATAGTTGTATAAGCTAACGCTCCTTTTTCTTCTAAAGTTTTAGCAATACCTGCAACTGTAGATGCTTTTTGACCAACAGCAACATATATACAATATACCGGTTGCCCAGCATCATAAAATTCTTTTTGATTTAAAATGGTATCAATACAAACGGTTGTTTTACCGGTTTGACGGTCACCAATTACCAACTCTCGTTGTCCTCTTCCAACAGGGATCATTGCGTCTACCGCTTTAATACCAGTTTGTAAAGGTTCATTAACGGGTTGACGGAAGATAACTCCAGGTGCTTTTCTTTCCAATGGCATTTCATACAATTCACCAGAGATTGGACCTTTACCATCGATTGGATTTCCTAAAGTGTCTACCACACGACCTACAATACCTTCTCCGACTTTCAAAGAAGCAATACGTTGTGTTCTTTTAACCGTTGAACCTTCTTTGATACCTGTAGATGGTCCTAAAAGTACCACCCCTACATTATCTTCCTCAAGATTCAATACGATCGCTTCAAGACCGTTATCAAATTGCACTAACTCACCGTATTGTGCATTTGACAAACCATAAACGCGCGCGATACCATCACCCACTTCCAATACGGTTCCTACTTCTTCTAGAGAAGCACCCGATTCAAAACCGGTTAATTGTTTTTTAAGGATTGCTGAAATTTCAGCAGCTTTAATTTCTGCCATTGTAATATATCTTTATGATGTATTAGTTACTAAATTCTCTTTTCAATTCATTCAATCGACTAGAAACCGATGCATTGTATTGCAGGTCTCCTATCCGTAATATAAATCCTCCGATTAAGGAAGGATCGACACTGTTTTCCATTGTAATTTTTTTAGACGACATCGCAGCAATTTTAGTTCTAATTTTTGCTTCTAATTCTGGAGTCATCGGTATTGCAGTGGTCACTTTGGCAATTTCTACACCAATACTTTCATCGTAGAGATGTCCATATTGTTTAGCAATAGCGCCTAAGATTTCGTATCGTTTATTCGCATACAACAATTGAAACAAGCTTTTTGTTTCGTGTTGTGCGTTTACAAAAATTTCATTCAAAGCATTTTTTTTAGCCTCCAATCGTACAACTGGACTTGCTAAAAAAACCTGTAATTCATGGCTTTCGGCTAAAGCCGCCAATACCGACTTCATGTCGTTATTAACTGCTTCGGCTTTACCAGAAGTTGAGGCAATGTCTAAAATTGCTTTGGCGTAACGAATCGCTGCTCTTGACATATTCGATTAGTTTAGTTTAGCGTCACCCAACATTTTTTCAACCAATTTGGTTTGTGCTTCTTTGTTGGATAACTCATCTTTTAATAACTTCTCGGCAATTTCTAATGAAAGAGATGCAACTTGATTTTTCAAATCGGCCATTGCTGCATTTTTTTCGCTTTCAATAGCGGCTTTTGCCTGATTGATCATTTTTTCACCTTGTGCTTGTGCATCAGCTTTTGCATCGCTAATCATCTTTTCTTTGATTTCGCGCGCTTCTTTCATTAATGCATCACGTTCAGCACGGGCATCAGCCAGCAATTTTTCATTGTCTGACTTTAAATTTTCCATGTCTTTTTTTGCTTTTTCAGCAGACTCTAACGCATTTTTAATTCCTTCCTCTCTCTCGTTTACTGCATCAAGAATAGGTTTCCAAGCAAACTTTTTCAATAAAAGAATCAATCCCACAAAAATGAGAACTTGCCAGAAAAATAATCCGAATTCAAACTGATTAATTAATTTATCCATGAGGTATATAAATAATTTCTGTTAAACAATAGAAAACAACAGTTACAACCAACCGTTGTAACCGTTGTTAATTTTTTGGATTAAGCTGCAAATAATGCTGCAAAACCAATTCCTTCGATAAGTGCCGCAGCAATCAACATCGCTGTTTGGATTTTACCGGATTGTTCAGGTTGACGTGCGATAGCTTCCATAGCTGATCCACCGATTTTACCGATACCGATACCTGCACCGATTACGATCAATCCTGCACCTACAATGTTTGGAATAGTCATAGTGTTTGTATATTAAATTAAACAAATACGTAATTAATGATGTGCTTCTTCATGATGGTGTTCTTCGTTAGCAGAACCAAAATAAAGAGCGGTTAACATCGTGAAAATATATGCCTGTAAAAAGGCTACTAATATTTCTAAAATTGATAAAACAAAAGCCAATCCGAAAGATAGCGAGCTACCAATCCAGCTTTTGAAAATAAACATGATACCAATAATGCTCATAATTACAATATGGCCCGCAAAAATATTGGCATACAAACGAATCATTAAAGAAAATGGTTTAATAAACACGCCCAACAATTCGATTGGCGCTAAAACAATTCGCATTAAATAGGGCACCCCAGGCATCCAAAAAATATGACCCCAGTAGCTCTTATTTGCCGTTAAATTTGTAATTAAAAAGGTCAAAATCGCCAATGAAAAAGTTATCGTTAAATTTCCAGTAACATTAACTCCTAGAGGCGTTAATCCAAATAAATTTAGAAACAAAACAAAAAAGAAAATGGTCAATAAATAACTCATATACTTTCTGTATTTTTTTTCTCCAATATTAGGAATAGCAATTTCATCTCTAACAAAAACCACCAAAGGCTCGAAAAAACGAACAGCTCCTTTAGGAATGCCGCCATTTTTAGCATACGATTTTGCTAAACGGCTAAACAACAAAAACATCAACAGGGCCGTAATTATAATAAACAATACACTTTTGGTAATTGAAAAGTCTAAAGGATGTACATTATCGGGATGACCAGTTACTTCATTTTCAATAAGTTTTCCTGAAGCATCGGTACGGTAAATTTTACCATCATGATGACTTAACACATAAAATTTTCCATTGGATTCAACTACACCATTCTCAGCATGATGAAATTCAGAGGAAGAAAATGCATGAAATCCTTCGTCCCATAATAGTACAGGAAGCGGAAAACCATAATGCTTGCCTTCTTTCTCATCAGAGAACAAAGTAAAATCATGGGAATCTAAAACGTGATGATTTATATGATTTTTTATTTGACTACGAATATCTCCTCCGGAATGCGACTCTCCATGACCTTCAGTATGTCCTTCTTCTGGAGTTGATACCGAAGCTTCTGTGGTATGCGCAGATGCAACTTCTCCATGGGTAGTATTAGCGAAAGAAAGAAAGGGCATAAATGCCAATAAAGCAGCTAGTATTAAGTGGCTTGGTTTTCTAGAAATCACCATTTTTGATAACGTAATTTTAAGGTTTCTAAAATTTGGTGCAAAGGTACATCTTTTAGAAAAAAAACAATAGGATTACGATTCTTTTTTGAGATTTTCATTGAAAAATCGTTTTTTATGGTTTTTTATTCAATAAATTGATTGTTAAAACCGTCTCTAACACAAGAAAATATGCAAAAATTCCATAAAAATTTATTTTTTCAAACCGGCTTTCTGTCGCATAAATGATGGATTTTCCAATAAAAAAGGCGGCTATCAATTGTATTGACGTTAACACCAGAAACACCATCCCTGTTTGGTCAAAGTTTTTTTTCATTACAAATACTAGAATAATCAGCAAAAGCAAGGATAAACTTCCAAAAACGAAAAACAAACCTTCAATAGACCAATATTGGTAACTTTTTAGGATTGTAGCCGGTAAAACGTAATGAATTATTTTAGTAATTAAGTAACCTAAAAAAGTAAATGTTACTGTTTTTTTAAGAACGGATTGTAATTCAGGATTCATTTTTATCCATTTTTTTAACTTGGCGAATAATCGTATACATGGCTACAAAAACACCTAATAATGTAAACCCTTTTGTATACCAATGCTGTGACACCCCATATTTTTCATCGAGCCATTGCCCAAAAAATGAAAATATAAAAATAATTGCCCCCATCTGTATGGGCATATTGATTAATGCCAACCAGCGGTTAGGCTGTTTTTTCGGTGACGGCGTCATTGGGTTGTAGGTTTTTTACATTGGGCTTCATAACGCAGGTTGCCGAAAACTCAGCTCCGGGTTCGACCGCTAATTTCCCGCAAACTACCTCACCTTTAATTACCGCTTTTGTTTTTAAATTTAACAATTCGGTTACTTGGATTTTACCTTCAAAACGCCCTTCAATATCACAGTTTTTACAAGTAATATCCCCTTTAACACTCCCCGCCGGACCGATAACTAACTTTCCTTTGGATTCAAAATTACCCACTAAATGACCATCCAATCGAAAATCAGCAGGTGAAACGATATTTCCTTGAATCGATGTCCCTTCAACTATTCGATTCGTTTTTCCTAAAAGATCGGTATACGATTTGGTTTTTTTATCAAACATAGTTCTTATTTTTTTGGGGAATTTCCTGGTGCTGGAGGTAACGCATTTTCGGGAGATACATCAGCGCCTTTTGGCTTTATTGTATTTCCAGGCATTGGCGTCATTGTGTTTTCGGGCGTTCCTTTCGGCGCAGCAGGATCACCACTTGAAGGAGCTACAGGATCTTCAGCAAATAATTCATCTTTGGTAACCGTTGCTTTATTTTTACCCGGTTCAACAGCTTTTGGAGTGGCTTTTTCGATTTCAAGTGCGCGTTGTACCGGCACAATGGGTTTATTCAACCAATCGCCACTAACATACGCTTCAAAATTTTTCATGATTTGAACCACTTTATAATTTTCACTTGAAATAATATAGTATGGGGTAGCAATTTTATAATCCTTAAACTCTTTCAAGATTTGAGCAATGGCTCTTGCATTTTCAACCTTTTGTATACCATGAATTACAATAAAATTGCGATCCATTGTATAAATATCCGAAGAGCGAGTCACCTTCTCAATAGTTCGTTCCTTGATATATTGATCGAGCTTTGCGACCATTTTTGATGTAGCTTCTGTTAATGGAAAAGCAACAGGATAAAGGATTTTCCATGAGGTTACTGCTTCAGAATTGAAACTTAATGACTCCAAATACGGTAATTTTTTTTGAATAAACTGTTCCGTAGCTTTTCCTTCTTCTGCATTTGGATAGGTCAGCGCCACATAATTCAACGCTTTCTTATATTCTGCTAAACCAACCAATTTACCTTGTAATTGCGCTTTTAACAACTCAAATTTAGGTAACATCTCCTCGCCCGTAAATTGTGCGACGGCTTGATTTATTTTGGGGAATAATTCGCGGTAGTTTCCAGATTCGAATTCTTTATAAAAAGCATCATAAGTAGCTTCGGGTGTGGAGACAATGGTGGGGTCTGAAGCATTACCAGAAAGAATTTGCGCATAACGAGAATCCGGATAATCGCGAAGAATCCGTTCTTTGATTGGAGGTGCTTTTACCGGTTCGCTAATTTCATATACTTTGTACAACGTATATAAACTTGGCAATACTAATCGTTCTTCAGGATTATTTTTTAATAATTGTTCCAACTTGTTGGCAGAACGTTGGTATTCTTTAAATTTCTCTTTATAAATAACACCCAACTGATAATATGCAAAATTGCGCTCTTTAGACAAACTGTCAATTAGGACTGTATTCGTTGGAATTTGTTTGGTGTAAAATGCAGTTGTATAAAGCGGATTTATTGTTTTATCGGGATCCTTTTCATCACTCGTTTCATCAGCAACTGGTTCGTCATCATTGGCGTTGGCGCCTTTCGAATTTCCTTTGGAAAAACGCCAATTTTCAGCATAGGTTCGTTTTCCCCATTTTTTGGTAAAATCCAATTTTCCCAACTCAACTGTTGTTGGATTATAAAAATAAAAGCTGCTAGATTCTGCATTTGTATTGATGGGCGCAATTGACTTTTTACCACCATTAACCGGAACAATTTTATCAGATTTTTCTTGAGCTTCATTAGCTGCAATTGCTGCTTTTTCTTTAGCTAATTTATCCAACTTCACTTTATTTTCCGCTTCTTGCTTTTTGAGGAAATCAATGTGTTTTTTGAAATATACTTCACGCTCCTCCGCTGACATTGCAGTCAATTTCAAGATACTATCATTACGCTGCGCAATTCCTTCAAACTTAATAACATCCTTTAAGTTATCTTTCTTTTTGGAAATTAAACGAAACTCGCGCGATCTAGGATTTAACTTCGTTAAGGTGCTGTCATAATATTTACCAGCAGTTACATATCGAGCTTCATTAAAATAAATTTCGCCTAAATTTCGATAATTGGAAGCCTCCAAATAGGAATCTTTGGATTGTTTTTTAAGGGAGGCATTGTAATGTTTTTTGGCTTGATTTGGCTTTCCTACTTGGTCATAAAACAACCCCATTTGATGATTCAAAACATCTAAAAAAGGTCGATTTTCACGGTCTTCCATCAAGTCTTTATATTTCTTCAAAAAGGCAAGTGTATCCCCATTTTTAAAATTAAATTGTTTTGCCTGATGGTTGTGTGCTTGAATAACATATTGACGTGCCGCTTTGCGATTCATATCAATTACTTGTTGGTACATCACAAATGCACTGTCTTTTTGTCCACGGGCCTCATACAACTGACCAGTTATAAAACGGTATCTTGATTTTTCTTCGTTGAGCTTAGTGTAGGCTGTAGCTATTCGCAACTTTGCTATTGCACTATCGGTTTCTTTTAGATTGATAAATGCTTGGGCTAATGTTGCATTGGCATCGGCATATATTTGATCTTTAAACTTAATTTCTTTGAGTAATTTGCGTAAATTATTAACGGCATGTTCGTCATTTTCAAGGCGCATATTGGTTTTCTCACGCCAAATTTTAACCAAACTAATTTTATCACTTTTTGGATATTTATACAACACATAATTAAACGCTTCTAAAGCAGGGATAAAACGTTGCTCATAATAGCGGGCCATTCCTAGCATTAAGTGCGCTTCATCCATTTGCGGATTACGTTCTTGCCCGTCGATATTCATTGCGTGTTTTTGAATCGCTTTGGTGGCCTTGGTCTCTGCCCTGTCAAAATTTGGGTTTTTTGCATCGCCAGGGAGCATTTTATCTTCTGTAACCTGCATACGTTCTACAGGTAAAACTTCCCAAAAATTATCTACATAATCCTTGCGTAAATCGGTAACCCCCTGATCTAAAGCAAGACCACCATTATATAGAATGTTGTATTTCGTACTTAATCGGTGATTTTGTCGGTGTAAAAAGGTATCCTTCTTGGTTGAACAAGCGGCCAAAAGAACCGCAATCAACAAGAAAAAAATAGCGTATATCGTTGTGGTTTTCAATGCAAAAACGTTTTTGTAACTAACTGCAAATTGTTGCATTTAGTATATATAACGGGTAAAAATACGCTTCTTTTTGTAAAGTGGAAAAAATTAGATTGTTTTTTAAACCATAACTACTCTAAATAGCATTGCTAACTGGGTTGGATTCTAAATTGTTTTTCTTACTACACGGCAAAGAAATCCTCTAATTCTTTTAAAGTTTCCGGAGAGGTTTGGATGTCTTTTACTACTTCACCTAAGTGTAATGCTACAATTCGGTTACACACTTCAACGGTATGAACTAAGTCATGACTTGAGACCAATACCGTCACATTGGGGTCGTCGGCTAAATCTTTAATGATTTTTTTTAATCGGTTTACCGTCGTTGGGTCCAAATTAGCAAAAGGCTCATCTAAAATGACTACTTCAGGATTGCCAATTAATGCAGCAATAATCCCTACTTTCTTTTGATTTCCTTTGGATAAATCGCGTAAATATTTCTTTTTATTTAAAATTTCGCCATTGAAAAAATCTTCATGTTTAGCCAATAAAGCATCAACATCGGCCTTGTTTTGCCCCCGTAATTCGCCAATGAAATAAAAATATTCCTCAGCCGTTAAATAGCCAATCAAAAAACTTTCGTCCAAAAATGCAGCTGTAGTGGGTTTCCACATCTCACTAGTATTGACTTGAATTCCATTGTTTTTGACATAACCGCTACTCGGTTGGATCAAATCGAGTAACAAACTAAAAAAAGTAGTTTTTCCGGCACCATTATTTCCAACCAAACCAAAACTTTGGCCTTTTGGAATGTCTAAATTGGTAATGTCTAGCACTTTTACGCCATTATCGTAAATCTTGGTTAGCTGGTCTACTTGTATCATGTAGTACGAGTTTTAATTGTTATACTTTTTGTTTGTACGCAGCAATCGTTGCGTATTTTTCATTTATATAAATACGTTTAATTTGATTAAATACTTTATCTCGGAAAGCAAATCCTAAAATACCTGCGGCTGTAACCAACAATACTCCTAAATCTGATGAATAACTATAGTACCCTAAAGCGTATAACATTACGGGGAGCAACATTTTGGGTAACGAAATCAACATCGTCTTAGCATTAAATGCCTGTTTATTTCCGAAAACCTGTTGACTCGTTGTTAAATCGATTGGTGTTTTTACAAATGCACCACCCAATAAAACGAGATGTGAATTAAATCCCATATTAAAAATAGCTCCAGCTAAAATTAATTTATACACATCCCATCCAAAATACAAATAGAACGAAGCGATAATCGAAGAAATAAACGTAGCAATCACCATTAGCCACCATTTTGACATCAAATAATCGCGGTATTGAATGTTCTGACTCATCATAAGCGGGTAATAGGCGCTGTCCCAACTTGGAACAAACTGTCCGAAGGTGAACAGAAATCCACCCGAACAAAATATGGCGCCAAACATTTGAAATGCAGGTGCTTTATAACCCTCAATTGTGGAAGAATAAAACAATAATCCGTATGCAATAAATAAAAAACTAACCATTAAGGTTGTTCGCGAACGTTTGTTGCGTTTTAATAAGCGTAAGTCATTTTTCAAAAAGGTTCCCATTGTTCCAAATTGGTTCAACCAGGATAAATCTTCCGTTTTTGCCACCTCTGATTTAGCGGTCAACTGCTCATCCAAATGCATTTTATTGAAGAAAAAACGAAACGTAGCCCAATATAACAACACCAATAAAAGCAAAGGAATTACTGCCAAAAAGGGATAATCAAATAGCGCCTGAAATAATGGAGCTGTCCATTGGGTTAAATCAAAAACCTCATAATACTGTGCCACAGCCGAACCCATAATTAGAATGGCAATCGAATAAAATAGAGCCGCTTTATTATTAATCAATAGGTTCATAAAATTGTTGATGTAGATCATTGCCCACATGGCTAGCCACCAACCTAATGCTGATGGTAAGGGTTCTCCATAATACACCATCATAATTGTAAATGGCAAAAAGAAAAAAGCATGAAGAATATTGAAAAATGAAAAGAAGGTTTTCCCCAACAGAAAGTGAACAATCGTACTTTTCTTCATCGGCAAAATCATCATCGGTCGGATATTCATCACGGGCATTTTCTGTAAAAAATAGCGAATGAATAAATCCCCCATCAAATAATAAATCATAGCCTGATTAATCGTTTGTACCGGTTGGTAACCCGCTTCTTTTAGAAGAGGATACACCGCCAAGGCCAAAATAAGAAAACACACGATGAAATAAAGTGCCCCAATTCCCATTAAAATCTTTAAGGCTAAGTTGGTCTGGAACGCAGCCGAACGGCTAAACGATTTCCATTCCAAAGTGAGAAAACTACGAATCATAATTCAGTTACTATTTTTATGAATTAGTTTACGCATTCGTGTTTTTGTTACAATTTGGGCGGCCAGGTAAATTAACTGTTCATTATCAATAAATTAAATAGCTGAAGTAATGTGTTTCATTGCATTGATAAGACATATTTAGCAAAAAAGACAACTGCTATAGCGTGAAATAATAAATGACTCCGTTCGTATTTTAATGATCAAATAGGAATCGGTAGAGCTACCAATTTTTAAACCACTGTAGAATTTTGAAATAAACTATAGATTTTTAATAATCATATGCAAAATTTCTAATGAAATTAGAGCAATTAATAATATAAACACCCATTTTCTAGTGTTTTCTTTCACGGCAAATTTACTTCCAATATAGCCGCCAAAATAACTTCCAACAGCTAAACAACCGCCATAATACCAATTAACATTGTCATTTAGTGCAAATAAACATAAAGATACAAAGCTGAAAATTAAACATAAAGCACTCTTTGTTGCGTTAGCTTCAATAAAATCAATTCCAAGATGAAGCATTAAGGAAAACAAAATAAAAGTAGCGGTGTCAAGTACAATAATTCCTCCCCATATACCCAATAAACAAAAAAGTAAATAACTAACAATCGTTATTTTTGTTTGAGTATTATTTTTTTTAAGTGAAAGGTTTCTAAATTTTATTATTGCAATAGTAAGTGAGACAAACAATGCGATAATAATAATTTTACTTATCGCTTTAGCGGGCAAATCTTCAACAAACAAAACGCCCAAAACAGTTCCAATGACAAGGGGTATTGCTAATAGAATTGTTTTTCTCCAATTTATTAATTTTTTCTTATGAAATTGTATTGTCGACGACAAAAATCCGACGAATACAGGAACTCTATTAGTCGCGTTGGCTATATTAGGTGGAATACCAAATGAAATTAAAAGGGGTAATGTTACCGCAGAACCGCTGCTGATTACAGTATTCAAAAACCCGCCGAGTAAACCGGCTACCAGTAAAAATAGAGCGTCCCAAAACATATTCATAAATAAAAGATTGAAGTAAAAAATTGTTGTTAAAAGTATTGTTTTTTGTATTGTAATTATAATTTTTGAATTCATTTCTTTTTTTCTCCCGCTCATTTAAGCTTATTACTTTTGACATACTCTTTGTACCTTTGCCAAAAATTTTATAAATGGCTACTTTTTACAAACTCGTTATAAAAGAAATCCAACGTGAAACAGAAAAAGCAGTTTCCATTGCTTTTCATGTTCCAGAAGAATTACAAGCAAACTATGCTTTTATCGCAGGACAATATGTAACCCTAAAACTCACCCTAGACGGGCAAGATATTCGCCGCGCCTATTCTATTTGTTCTGCTCCAAAAAGCGGTGAATTACTAATAGCCGTAAAAGCAGTGAAATTTGGTTTGTTTTCCCAATTTGCAAACAGCAACTTAAAGGTAGGCGATGTATTAGAAGTAAGTCTTCCCGAAGGAAAATTTACATTTGAGCCCAAAGTCGACAGGCAACGTAACTATGCAGCTTTTGTAGCGGGCAGTGGAATTACTCCTGTACTATCGATTTTAAAAACAGTTTTGGAAAACGAACCTCAAAGTTCATTTGTTTTAGTTTACGGCAATAAATCGGCTGCTGAAACCATTTTTCACAATCAATTACAACAGTTACTCAACCAATATATAGGTCGTTTCTTTGTACATTATGTTTTTAGTCAAACGAATGAAAGTGAATTATTTGGCCGTATTGATAAATCAGTTGTCAATTTTGTATTGTATAACAAACATAAAGAAAAAGAGTTTGCTAAATTCTATTTGTGTGGGCCCGAAGAAATGATTACTACTGTTTCCGACACTTTGAAAACACATGCAATTCCCGAGAAAAATATCCATTTCGAATTATTCACAACTGCTTCAGAGGGTGGTTCAGCCCCTACTGGAATGGGCCATACGCAAATTACCTTAACGGTAGATGATGAAGAAACTACGTTTGAAATGAGTCAGCAACAAACCATCTTAGAAGCCGCTTTAAAACATGGAATTGATGCGCCCTATTCATGCCAAGGAGGAATTTGCAGCAGTTGTTTGGCGCGCGTTAAAAAAGGGGAAGCGACCATGAAGAAAAATTCAATTCTTACCGATGGAGAAGTTGCAGAAGGGTTAATTCTAACTTGTCAAGCGCATCCCACCACTCCAGAAATTGTAGTAGATTTTGATGACATTTAAAATTTAATTGCCAAAGTGATTACCTAGCTGAGTCTTGATCTTTTGGAGGATTTGTTCCGGTGTAATGGTTCGCATAGCATTTTCATAGCCCGAAACCTCTCGGTTTCCATAAACAGAAGTGGGTAAAAAGGGATACTGCTCCCGATCTGCAGTGAGGCAATTCGAATCGGGCTGTCCATAAGGTGCAAATCCGGCATAAGGATGGGTAGCTCCCCAAAGGGTAATTGTATTTACCCCATATAAAGCTGCCAAATGCGCATTACCACTATCCATTGAAAGCATCAAGTCCAAATTGGAAATGAGTTCTAATTCATGTTCAAACGACACTTTATTGGCCATGTTTATACAATTAGCGCCCAAAAGCGTCATTTTTTCCAAAATCGCAGCCTCATGACGACCACCTCCAAAAAGAAAGACTTGAACCTCTAGATTGGCAAGACCTGCTACTACATGTTGCATCAAATCTTCGGGATACGTTTTTGACGAATGATGCGCAAAAGGAGCAATTCCAATCCAAGGTTTGGATTTTGTAGGAGTTATTTCAAGCATCGATTGGGATAAATTATGTTTAGGCAAAAAATAATTCGCGCTAAAATTGATTGGAAAACCCAATTTTTCAAATGTATCCACATGACGAAGCGTCATTGGTTTTATGGGTGCTATTGATTTGTGTTTTAACCGAGTTAACTGTTTTTTTTCTTGACGGCCTTTATCGGTAAATGCCGTTTTCTTGCCTTGAATTAAAAATAAAAAACGGAGCATTTTTGAGCGTAACACATTATGTAAATCGGCTATTGCATCAACACCTAATGCTTTTAAATCACGATACAATCGAAAAATTCCTAATAATCCTTTGTGCTTATGGTTGGTGTGCACCGACAGAAATTGAACCCCAGGAATTTGTTGAAATAGCGGTTTAAAAAAAGGGCGGGATACAACGGTAATTTTAACTTCGGGATGTTGTTGTATTAGTGCCAAAAGCACGGGAATAGTCATGGCAACATCGCCCATGGCAGAAAGTCGAATTACCGCAATATGTTTGCTTTTTTTACCCAATTACTTTTTTTGCTGATACAACACGGGATTTAAGTCTTCGTCGTTGTACATTTTCATTTGTTTATACACTTTCATGTATTTATCCCCATTCGCAATGTCGGTTAACAATTCACTAATGGAAGTGAACATATCGCTTTTTTGATCGAGTAATACTTGTAACTTCTCTTGACATTTAGCGCGGTGGTCAATCGAAGCATCCGGGCGGGTTGCTTCTTCGTTCATGTGATAAATCTTTAAAGCCAAAATAGAAAGACGATCAATAGCCCAAGCGGGGCTTTCGGTATTAATTTTTGCATCCGACTTAATTGAAACATCTTTATATTTTTGTAAAAAATAGCTGTCGATATATTCCACCATATCGGTACGCACTTGATTAGAAGCGTCTATTTTACGCTTTAAATCCAACGCAGCTACCGGATCGATTTGGGGATCACGGATAATATCTTCATAATGCCATTGAACGGTATCTACCCAGTTTTTTGCATACAATAAATATTCGATAGTACCCTTTTCATATGGGTTTAAGGTAGGTTGGTAAACATCATCGATAACGTGATAATCGCGAATACACTGTTCGAAAATTGGAAATGCAAATTGTGCAAACATAGAATTGATTTTTTTTGCAAAGATAGTTTTTAAACCGTTACTTTGAAATACAAAACATTGGTCGCATGCACATCCATTATATTTCAGATAACCCGAGTATTTTGAATCATTTCTTGGCTCAAATTCGTGAAGTTACGATTCAAAAAGACCAAATGCGCTTTCGAAAAAACATGGAGCGTATAGGGGAAATTATGGCGTATGAATTGAGTAAAACATTAACCTACAAAGCAATTGAAGTTGAAACGCCTTTGGGCATAAAACAAACCTCAGCGCTTGCAGAAAATGTTGTTTTGTGTTCGATACTTCGAGCAGGATTAGCACTTCATACAGGGTTTACAAACTTTTTTGACGCGGCAGAAAACGGGTTTGTATCGGCTTACCGGCATCATTATAACAATGATGATGCATTTGAGATTCTAGTTGAATACCAAGCAACTCCCCCTATTGATGGTAAAACACTAATTCTAATAGACCCTATGTTAGCTACGGGCCAATCGATTGTTGCGGTTTTAAACAAAATGCATTTGGAGCATAAACCCAAAGAAGTTCATATTGCTGTTGCAATTGCTGCTCCAGAAGGAATTGCCTATTTGCAAGAACATCTTCCAGAAAATTACCATCTATGGGTGGCTGCATTGGATGAAAAACTTAATGAAAAAAATTATATCGTACCCGGATTGGGAGATGCCGGCGATTTGGCATTCGGTATTAAATTATAACTGACTAAAAAAGCCAACCAACCCACAACAAAAAGTAATAAACAAGATGAGTTCCTGTTGGAATTTATTTTGCATATATTCAATGCTATTGGTCGCCAAAACAGCCATTGGAAAAATTATAAATACGAGTAATTCATTACTTTTTGGAATTGAAATTGCAAATACTATTCCTCCAAAAACAGTAGCAAAAATAATTTTTTTGTAGGACGCCTGAAGATTTAAAGGTTTATTCGTTAGTGTAATCATTGCAGGAATAAAGAAAAAAAATACGGCTACTGCAAACATAGAAAAAGCGATATTTTCATATTGATTTTGAAAGTAATCCAACTTGTAATTAATCATTTCTTGTGCCAGATAATGGGAGACGGTGCCCGGTGCAAAACACAGTGAATAGGCAATAAATATTAAGCTGGTAATAAAAACGGCCACAAAAGGAATCAACCAATTTCTAAAATCTCGTGAAACGTGAAAAATAATTGAAATATAGACTAGTAAAATAAATATTAAAGTCCAAAACTGGAAGATACTAGCAATCAAAATCCAAAGAGTGGCATCAAATATTTTTTCTTTAGGTGCTTTTAAGGTTTGTAATGAAACCAATCTTCGTAGGGCTAATAAGATGAAAAAATTAGCCAATAACAAGCGTAAATTCCCAAATAGCTTAGGAAAAAATAACATGAAAATTAAAAAAAAGTAAAGCGTATAGGAGCTGTCTTTGGTTAAAGTATTTTTTTTTACAATAAAATTGGACAAGAAAAGAGAGGCAAAAACGAGAATCAAAGTTCCTATTTTCTCCGACAGGTCCAGCCATCCTTCAAAAGCTAATCCTACATGAAACTGATATAAAAAATAAAACACCAAGGTCGCCAAAACGATCAGCGAATAATTAATTGGTGTAGATTTTTTAAAAATACTTGTAATCATGAGGATATTTTATACTTTTGTGCATGTAAATATAATACTTGTTTAAAAATGAAAGCATTTTTTGAAGCAATACAATCACTTTTTGTAGACTTTTTATTTATTCCTCATGACGCATTACGCACATTGGAATTAAAAGGATATTGGGGATGGTGGGGCGCCAATATTATCAACTGGGTTGCCATCATTATTTGTGGATATTATTTAGTTTATTGGTGTAAACAATTGACAATTCACCAAAAAAATAACGAAGAAAACCAAGATACAACGGCTCACTCGTTCTTAAAATAAGTCGAAGCCAATATCTTTTCTAAAATACATCTTATCAAAATGGAGTTGATCTATATTTTGGTAAGATTTTTTTATGGCTTCTTGATACGTTGCCCCATAGGAAGTGACCGCCAATACGCGGCCTCCATTGGAAACAACTTGTCCCGCTTCTGTTTTTGTACCCGCATGAAAAATGATGGAATTCTCTACTTTATCTAAGCCTGAAATTACCTTCCCTTTTTCGTAATCCTCAGGATATCCTCCAGAAACAACCATTATTGTGGTAGCGCTTCGCGGATCAATTTCCAAATTAAATGCTTCTAATTTCTCCGAAGCAACTGCTTGAAACAATGCGACAAGATCTGACTGTAATCGAGGCATAACCACTTCGGTTTCGGGATCACCCATTCGAACATTGTATTCAATCACATACGGATCGTCACCGACTTTAATCAATCCAATAAATACAAACCCCTTGTATTCAATGTTCTCGCTCTTTAGTCCGGCAATCGTGGGTTTTACAATACGGTTCTCTACTTTTTCCATAAATGCTGCATCAGCAAATGGAACGGGCGAAACCGCTCCCATCCCGCCTGTATTTAGACCGGTGTCACCTTCGCCAATGCGTTTATAATCTTTTGCTGTGGGAAGTATTTTATAACTTTTACCATCGGTCAACACAAAACAGCTTAACTCAATACCACTTAAAAATTCTTCGATAACTACTTTAGCGCTGGCTGCACCAAATTTTGCGTGAACCAACATTTGTCGAAGCTCGTTTTTAGCTTCTTCCAAATCAGAGAGAATCAAAACGCCTTTTCCTGCGGCTAATCCATCGGCTTTTAAAACATAAGGCGGTTCCAACGTTTGTAAAAAAGTACACCCTTGTTCAACGGTTTCGGGTGTAAAACTAGCATAACGGGCCGTTGGAATGTTGTGCCGCACCAAAAACTGCTTCGCATACTCTTTACTTCCCTCTAGTTGTGCGCCTTCTTGCGACGGACCGATAACCGGTATATTTTTTAATTCTAAATCTTGTTTAAAATAATCATAAATGCCGTTTACTAAAGGGTCTTCGGGACCTACAACAACCATATCTACCTGATTTTCAATACAAAATGATTTCAAGCGGTCAAAATCGTTAGGATTAAGATTAACATTAGTTGCAATAGTATCCGTCCCAGCATTTCCTGGTGCTACATACAATTTTGAACAATGTAAACTTTGAATCATTTTCCAAGCAAGCGCGTGTTCTCTCCCACCTGAACCAAGAAGTAATATCGTCATGTTGTGTTGTGTTTTTTCCAAGCTAATTTTGGAAATCGTTGTGCTGCAAAAATAGGTTCTTTTTAAGTTTCGTAAAAGGCTATATTTAAAAAGTTTCACAATGCTAGTGCCGAATTTATTATTTTTGATAAAAATTCAATCCGGTGTTTCGACTATTTGATTTATCCCTTCGCATAAATGGTTTTCCCATAGTAAACGCTATCCGAGAATTCTCAAAAATTAAAGCAATTCTTCCCGAAAATTATTCAGATTATTTATCCGAAAAAAAGAAAGCAATAGTTGCATATCATTTACAACACAATCCATTATATCGTGATTTAATTCAGGACAAGACCAATTTGAATTGGGAAACATTGCCTGTAATGACTAAAAAACATTTTCAAAAACCTTTAGCAGAACGTTTGTCTGATGGCTATGTGGTGAAAAATGTATACGTCAATAAAACATCGGGGTCAAGCGGTGATCCTTTTGTCTTTGCTAAAGATCCCTTTGCACATGCACTAACGTGGGCAAATATTTTTGATAAATTTGGGTCCTATGGAATTGATTTTAATCGGTCCTATCAAGCCCGATTTTATGGTATACCCTTAGACCCTTTAGGATATGCTAAAGAACGCATAAAAGACTTCTTAAGTCATCGGTATCGGTTTCCTATTTTTGATTTGTCCGACAAGGTTTTAGATCGGGTTCTAACCGCTTTTTGCCATAAAAAATTTGATTACATCAATGGGTATACCAGTTCAATTGTTTTGTTTGCGAAATTTTTACAACAAAAAAACATTGTCTTAAAAACCGTTTGTCCAACTTTAAAATGTTGCGTAGTCACCTCAGAAATGCTATTTCCGGAAGATAAAGTGTTGTTGGAAAAACAATTGGGGATACCCATAATAAATGAATATGGAGCCTCTGAATTGGATTTAATTGCTTTTCAAAATCTTAAAGGAGAGTGGCAAGTGAATTCAGAAACTTTATTTGTGGAGATTCTGGATGAAAATAACAACGTTTTACCTTATGGTCAAGAAGGTCGTGTAGTCATTACATCGCTATACAACAAAGCACATCCTTTTATTCGCTACGATATCGGTGATATCGGTGTTTTAGACGAAAAAAGCACACTTCAAAGACCGATTCTTAAAACGTTAATTGGTCGCACTAATGATGTTGCCGTTTTGCCTAGTGGAAAAAAAGCTCCGGGGCTTACCTTTTATTATGTGACAAAAAGCATCATTGAAGACGATGGAAATGTGCAAGAATTTGTAATTAAACAAACCAAAATTGATACTTTTGAAATCGAATACGTGAGTAAGATAGCCTTAAGTAAACTTCAGATCAAAGGGATTGAAAAAGCAATTGAGACCTATCTTGAACCCGGATTAACGTTTCATTTTTCGCGAAAAGAAAAATTAGAACGAAGTAAAAGTGGGAAATTAAAGCAATTTATTTCCTTTATATAAACCAAAATAATACTATTCATTCGATGCCTATGCAAACTCCTATGCGCCCAAATGAAATGGTGCTGGATAAAATTTACTTTATCCGGGGCCAGAAAGTACTGTTGGACCGTGATTTAGCCCAACTCTACGGAATTGAAACGAAACGATTAAAAGAAGCTGTAAAGCGAAATCGATCTCGATTTCCTGAAGATTTTATGTTTATTTTAACCGATAATGAATTTCAAGAATGGAGGTCGAAATTTGCGTCTTCCAAATCATTAAAGATGGGTTTACGCCATGCGCCAATGGCTTTTACCGAGCATGGTATTTTAATGCTCTCAAGTGTAATTCATTCGGATCAAGCGGTTTCCGTAAACATACAAATCATGCGTTTGTTTACACAAATGCGGCAGTGGATTTTAGAACATTCCGATTTACAGCATAAAATCCAACAATTGGAACAAAAAGTGGATAACCACGACAAAAATATAGAATTGGTATTTTCGTATTTGGATGAATTGAGCGAAGCACAACCGGAACCCACACGAAAACCCATCGGTTATAAAAATTAGATTATGAAAATTACTATCGTAGCTGGCGCGCGACCTAATTTTATTAAAATTGCTCCTATTATTCGAGCCATCGAAAGCAAACAACGTGACGGTGTATTGCTCTCGTACCGCTTGGTACATACCGGGCAACACTACGATAAAAACCTCAGCGATACATTTTTTGAAGAATTAAATATCCCAAAACCCGATGCAAATCTTGAAGTAAAAAGCGGCTCACAATCAGAACAAACGGCAAATATCATGGTCGCTTTTGAAAAAGAACTGCTAGCCCACCCTACGAATTTGGTTGTTGTGGTTGGTGATGTCAATTCAACTATGGCATGCGCTTTAGTAGCTAAAAAAATGAATCTAAAAGTTGCTCATGTTGAGGCCGGAATTCGTTCGGGTGATATGACCATGCCAGAAGAAATCAACCGAATCGTAACCGACAGTATTACCGATTATTATTTTACAACCTCATCCTTAGCTACTTCAAATTTAATTCGTTATGGTGCATATCCAACCGATGTTCATTTTGTGGGTAATGTGATGATTGATACCTTATACCAAAATAAAAGTCGCTTTCAACAACCTGATTTTTGGTCAAAATATAAATTAGAAAAAGCAACATATATTATTCTAACATTACACCGCCCCGCTAATGTAGATGAAGAAGATTCTCTTGTCCAATTACTGCAAGGTATTGATCGATTATCTAATGGGAAAAAAATCATTTTTCCGGTTCATCCCCGAACCAAAGCTATTTTAGGAGAACGACAACTGAATACGCCCAATATCATATTCATTGAACCACAAGGATACCTTAATTTCATGTATTTGGTAGCCAATAGTTTTGCGGTTATTACCGATAGCGGAGGAATTTCTGAAGAAACAACGGTATTGGGTATTCCGTGTTTTACTTTACGAAACAATACCGAACGTCCTGAAACCATAACCGTTGGAACCAATTACTTAGTGGGCACAAAAATTGAAAGTTTGATACACATATATACCTCATTTTTGGAAAACGGACTGAAAGCAGCCGGAATTCCAGAATTATGGGATGGACGAGCTGCAGAACGTATTGTGGAAATTTTAGTACAAAAAGACCTGTAATGCAAGAAATACTCATTATTTCTAATTATTATCCCCCCGAAAAAGGGGCGGCAGCCAATCGTATTGAACAAATGGCTTTGCAACTCCAAAAAAACAAGTATTCGGTTTCCGTGGTCTGTCCATTGGGAAATTACCCTAAAGGGGCATTGTTTCCAGAATACAAAGGGAAATTTTCGGTAACTGAAAATCAAAACGGTATTCGTGTAAAGCGCCTTTGGATTTATCCAAGTAATAGTAAAAATAAGGCCAAGCGCTTGTTGTCTATCGTATCTTTTGCAACGGTGTTAGTGCTTTATTTACTCTTTAAAAAAACACCGAAGAAAGTAGTCGTACAATCGCCCCCCTTATTACTTTCCTTCTTATCGGTTGCAGTACTTTCTTTAAAAAAGAAAAAAATAATATTAAATGTATCCGATTTATGGCCAATGGCAGCTTTAGAGCTCAATGCTTTAAAAAAAGGGTCTCTTTCGCACAAAGTTTCTTTATTTATGGAACGGTTTATCTATAAAAATGCAACTGTGGTATTGGGTCAGTCACAAGAAATATTGGATCATATCTACACCCTATTTCCAAATAAAATCGGATTTTTATACCGTAATTACCCCGATCTTGATGGAAAGCAATTAGCGCTTACAATGAGTACTGAATCTAAAATAAAAATTTTTTATGCCGGCTTATTGGGTGTAGCTCAAAGTGTTCATGCCTTGTGTCAACATATAAAATTGGAAAATACTCTAATTGAATTGCACATCTTTGGGGATGGGGCTGAAAAAAAAGAAATCGAAGACTATTTACTACATCACCCAAATCAGCCTATTTTTTTTCATGGGATGATAGACCGAAATACGTTGCATTCCACCTTGAAGTCCTTTGATATTGCCATAGTTCCTTTAACTACAAGAATATATGGTTCGGTACCTTCTAAAATTTTTGAATATGGAAGTTTGGGCTTTCCAATACTTTATTTTGGGGGCGGTGAAGGCGAGACAATTGTAGAAGAGTATGATTTAGGATGGGTAGTGCCCGTTGGAGATTATACTGCTTTAAATGCACAAATTCAAGAAATCAATCGACTTTCTAAATCGGAAATCAATCAAAAAAAGTCGCTAATATTTAGAAAAACTCAAGAGGTTTTTGATATTCAACAGCAAGTGAAAACCTTAATTGATCAAGAGGTGTTTTAGTAGGCTTTTTCTTCTCCTTTAAAAATATTGATAACCGTTTGAAAAATAATTTTAATATCCATTACAAACGACCAGTTTTCAATATAAAATACATCGTATTTAATACGATTAATCATGTCCTCATCGGTCTCAATTTCACCTCGAAATCCCTTAACTTGAGCCAAACCTGTAATGCCAGGTTTTACATACAAACGCACCATGTATTTTTTGATTTTGGTGGCATAGGCTTTATTTTGTGACCAAAGGTGTGGTCGTGGCCCTACAACAGACATGTCCCCTAAGAAAACATTAAAAAATTGAGGTAATTCATCAATACTCGTTTTTCGCATAAAACGTCCCATACGTGTAACCCGCGGATCATTTCGAGAAGCTTCCTGTTCTGTATTCAAATTTCTATGCATTGAACGAAACTTATAGCAGAAAAACTCTCGTTCATCTAAACCCGGACGCCCTTGAACAAAGAAAATAGAACCCCTTGATTCGATCAAAATTAGTAATCCAATTATGGGTGTTAACCAGGAAAGAACAAATACAATAACTATTGAGGAAAACAAAATGTCAAATGCCCGTTTAAATCCTTTAACTAAAGGGTCATGCAATGAGGTTTTTTGAAGCGATAATACCGGAAACAACTCGTAATAATCAATCTTCAAGTTTTTCGTCAAAATATCTTTAGTGTCTGGAATAAACTTGATTGTTTTTAAATTTTCATCTGCAAATTGAATCAAATCTTTTATTTTCTCATTCGAAATTTCATTCAAAGAACAATAAATTTCATCAATACGGTTTTCTAAAACATATTGCTTTACCTCTTCAACTCTACCCCGTATCTCTGTACCTTGTTTCTTATCGGAAAAAAATCCAAAAAAACGATACCCGTAATCTTGGCGCGTTTCAAAAACCTCTTTTAGATTTAAGGCTTCATTTGTATACCCTATTATAATCGCTGAACGAAAATTATTATGGGTTAGTAATCGGTATTTTTTTAAATAATAAAAGAAAAAATATTTAAAAGCAGTAATGATAACAAAGCTTATCGATAAAAACCAAGCAATAGCATTTCCACTAAAAACCGTAGTTTTTGCAAAAGGAAAAAAAGCGATAACCACCAATAAGAAAATGGTCGATTGCTTAAGTAATTTTGAAATGATTTCTACCGGTGATGTAAAGCGATAGACTTCATAAAATCGAACTAAAATTGCGATGAAAAACCAAGCAAAAATTTGATATGGAATATAGTACGTAAAATCGACGTATAAATTGCTAAAAAAGTAGATGCTAAGTGCATTCACTACTAGTAAATCCAGTAGTATACTTAAAGGGCGAATATATTTGGAATATCGTCCGGTATGATGCACTTTTTAACTAATTTTAGTGAATATAATTTTTAAAATCTTTGTGTTCTTCGCGTAATAACTCTTCGGATGAAAGCGATTTAAAATACGCATAGGTTTTTTGCATCCCTTCGGAACGACTTACTTTGGGTTCCCATCCCAAAATTTCTTTTGCTTTAGTAATATCGGGTTGACGTTGCAATGGATCATTAACTGGTAGTGGATGGTATACCACTTTTTGATTGGTTCCAGTTAGTTTAATGATTTCTTCTGCAAAGTCGCTAATGGTGATTTCATCGGGGTTGCCAATATTAACAGGCAAATGATAATCGGATAAAAGCAAACGAAATATTCCCTCTACTTGATCGGTTACATAGCAAAAGGAGCGTGTTTGACTACCATCTCCAAAAACGGTTAAATCCTCACCGCGTAAGGCTTGACCTATAAAGGCGGGGATTACTCGTCCATCATTGAGTCGCATTCGGGGGCCATAGGTGTTGAAAATGCGTACAATACGAGTCTCTACACCATGAAATGTATTGTAGGCCATCGTAATGGATTCTTGAAAGCGTTTAGCTTCGTCATATACTCCCCTCGGACCTATAGTATTTACGTTTCCGTAATAATCTTCAGTTTGTGGATGAATTAATGGATCACCATATACTTCTGAGGTCGAGGCAATTAAAATACGTGCTTTTTTTACCCGTGCCAATCCCAATAAATTATGAGTGCCCAACGAACCAACTTTAAGGGTTTGAATAGGTATTTTTAAGTAATCTATCGGACTTGCAGGTGATGCAAAATGAAGAATATAATCTAAATTACCAGGCACATGAACAAATTTGGTCACATCATGGTGATAAAACTCAAAGTTTTTTTCTTTAAATAAATGTTCAATGTTTTTTAAATCACCAGTAATTAAGTTATCCATTCCGATTACAAAATACCCTTCTGCTAAAAAACGATCACATAAATGGGAACCTAAAAAGCCCGCTGCACCGGTGATTAATATTCTCTTCATACGTTACTTTCAGTTTCCTTATGGGCTAAGGAATTATAAATACAATAGAACAGGGTGAAAAATAAGACTCCCCGTTGTCGCGACAAAAATGACTCGGTCAAAAATAAGCTTATAATCAATATTGCAAAAGAAAAATGAACGAAATCTTTACGATTAATAGCTGTTTTTAAATTTACTAAGACCATTACAATGCATAGTAGGAAACCAAAAACACCAATCTCTGCAAAAAATTGAATATATTGATTGTGAAAATTAAACACATCATAACCTTCATACAATTGGTAAGCAATGCGTTTTTGTTTAATTTTTAAATCTGTTGCATTGGCACCATAACCCGTGAACCATTTCCCGTCTTCTTGCATCATTTCTTTAAATATTCGAAACTGATAAACCCGAAGTGCAGTCCCAGGAAAAAAATCATTTTTATTAAAAACAGGCCGATTCCAGGCATCTTTAATTGAAACATTAAAAACTTTTTCTGTAGGTTTTCCTATATCTTGATTAATAGAAACCGCTTCTGTATTGGATGCAATTTCCAAGTAAAAACGCTCTTTTACCTTTCCTGAAAAGATAACGCCAATGGATAACAAACCTATAAAAACAGTCCATTTCAGACGTTTCGAAAGTTGATTTCTAAATAAATAATAGGTTCGAAAAAGTGCCAAAATAAAAAATAGCACAATGATATTTTTAGACGATAATAATACAATACATAAGGCTAGAATTCCCATTGAAAAATAGTCCCAAAGTGTACGCTTTTTCTTTTCCAAAACCATAAAAAACCCAAGTGCTAAATACAAAGAAACGTGAATCGCATTAAGGTCGTTTGTAACTAATTCATGGTAAAAAAACACATGAGTAGATCCAGTAATACCGTATTTAATTGCTGCTTTTAACAACCAAAAAAGGGCATAAAATGTATACCCAAACACATATCCGTTTTTTACTTTTTGTAGTGCATTTTCGTTTTCCAATCTATGCCAAAAAAACACCAGTGGAAAAAGAAGTAAGGGAATTTGTTTGCTTAATGCTGAAATGGTTAACGAAGGGGTTATGCTCCAAAAATAAGACACGGCTATTCCAAAATACAAAACGATAGGAATCCATAACGATTTGGAATTTTGAAAGGCTCCTTTAGGATAAAAAATAATCCCATAAACAACCAAAATAATAGCTGCAATACTACTAAATATATACGGTAAAGGAAGCATTAATAAAACCAGGAGGACTAAATAGGCAAACGAATTTTGGCGAAAATCAAGGCTTACCTTTTTCCATACATTCTTCAAATAATTGTAGATATTCACCATTTATTTTCTCCCAATTGAACTGATGTACAATCGCTTCGTAGTTGTTTTTTATAAAGTGCAAGTTATCACTTTTTTTGGCACTTTTAAGAATATGAGCGACATCTTTCGGAGTGGAGAAGAAATAGGCATTCTCTTTTAATACGCCTTTATTAAAATCATTATTGTGAGCCGCAATTAAAGCTTGGGAAGCCATTGCTTCCAATAATGATGGATTAGTACCACCAACGGAATGCCCATGAAAATACAAATTACAGTGGTAGCGTAAATTATTTAAATGTTCCAAATTATAAATGCCACCCATAAATCGGATGTGAGCATAATTTGCATAACGATTTTTTAAGTACGTTCCATACTTCGTTTCGTGTTTTCCAACAACTAATATGGGAGTAGTGTCACCACTTTCGACGACGCCATCCAAAACTATTTGAAAATTGTTTTCAGGCTCAAAACGCGCCATAATCATATTATAATTTCCTGCTTCTACCGCATAGTTTTTCAAAAAACTTGCATCGGGATTGTTAAATGGGTAGGCGCCATAGGCAATATAGGTAGATTCTTTGTTGTACCGCTGCTTCAAAAACTTTTGAATACCCAATGAATCTGAAACCAAATAATCGCTACTAAAAGCAGCCAGACGCTCAGCAAATTTCAAGAATTGTTGTACTAAAGGGTTATATTTGGATCGCTTCCACTCAATTCCATCCATATTGGTGATGATAATTGGTTTTTTGGGAAGCAAGAAAAACCAAATCGAATTACTTGTATAACCCAATTGTAATACGATATCAAAATCACGTTTTCGAGCATCTTTTATACAATTGTAATCGTATATAAATTGCCCAAATGTTCCCAATTTATATTCGGGATCGTATTGATGAATAATATGCACTCCATGAAAAGTTTTCTCTTGAAATTGATGATCATGGGAATTATAACAGTATACCTCATGCCCTTTTTCAACCAAGTAAACCGAAAAAAATTCAGCAAATTGCTCAAATCCTCCGTAATAATTGGGTATGCCGCGGGTTCCAAGTATAGCTATTTTCATGCAAAATATTATTTCGTTGCAAAAATAGGGGTTTTACGGTATAAAAAATGATTTTCTTCTTAAGAAAGCTGTTCAAAAAGCTGTTCAAAAGCTTGGGTATAGCTTTGAATAGAGAAATGATTAAGCGCACGGATTTTGCCTGCTTCACCCATGGTCTTAACTTTTTCTGGATTCAGTAGTAGCGTTTGCATGGCGTTTGTCAATGCTGGAATATCGGCAGGGGGAAACAAAAATCCAGTTTGATTGGACACTACAATTTCTGTCAATCCACCATGATTAGAAGCAATAACCGGTTTTCCAGCCAACATGGCTTCAACAGCGACCAAGCCAAAGGGTTCCGGTTCGGTTGAAGGAACTAATGCAATATCTATGGCTGCCCAAAAGGCATGTATGTTTTCTTGAAATGGAATTTGAAACACTTGGGTTTGTAATCCATACTGACGAATTGCTGTTTGTAATGTTTCTTCAAAATGCTCTTGATTGGGTGGAGCTGAACCAATAAACAATAATCGGGAATTCGGGAATTCTGACGCAATAGGCACAAAGGCTTCCAAAGCAGTGAGCTGTCCTTTCCAACGGCTAATTCTTCCGACTAAAGCAAAAACCCTATCGGTAGTTTTAGCATGAAAATAGCGTTCCCTAATTTCCATTTTTTCAGCTTCAGAAACAGGGTTAGGTGTTTCTAATCCGTTGTGGATAACACTGCTTTTTGGGGTTAAAGGGGCTGTGGCATTCCAAAAATCAGCGGTAGCTTTTGAATTGTAAACGATTTTGGTAGTCGATTTGAGTGCTAATAATTTTCCAAACGTTTTTTTAAAAATTCCAGGAGATTCTATAATTTCATGGACATGCCATACGTGAGGGATTTGTAACTTTTTAGCAGCAAATACACCCAATAAAACGGCCAATGTATTGGAATAAATTAAATCAAAACGATGTTGCGCGTGAAGCTTTTTAACCGTTGCTAATCCCGTTTGAATATCTTTAATAAATCGAATAAGGTTCATTGGAGTAACCATTTTTCGATACAATTTCAAAACGGGTGTGATATGAACTTCTGCTTGACAAGCCTCTAAAGCAGGGCGCAAAGGCCCGTCAAAAGGAAGCAATACAACAATTTTATACTGTTGTGGATTCAGGTTTTTAATCAATAATAGTAAGGTTTTATCAGAACCATACAATTCGGCCGCTTGGTGAATAAACAATAGGGTTCTCATGATTTTTGTTGTACTAATTGATTTTTATAAGCAAACAAAAATCCGATGAGCAATGATTTAGAATCTAATAAATTGTAAACCCCCATGAAGACCCAATTGGATAAAACTAAAAATACCCCGGTTCCAATAAAAAGTAATTTTAAGGTATACAGCTCCTTTGTGTTAGAACGCGGATTATAGAGAAAGAAAAAAATAGTGATAAAATAAATACACAAACCAAAAATACCTGTTTTCAACAATACCGTCATAAAACCGTTGTGTAATATTGAAATTTGTCGAAGTTCCATATCACCTAAATACACTTTCTGCTTCAAGTCAACTTGAGAGCCAATGCCCTCTCCAAACCACCAAGTTTCATTATGACTTAACTGTTGAGCCGTGCGAATATTTTCATACGATCGGTAATTATCATTAAAATCTTTCCAATCATCGCGGTTAATTTTGGTGCTAAAAGCTTCACCAGGAGCCATCTTGATTTTGTATAAAAACTCATCCAAACCGTCTCCATTGCGCTGTGGATTATAATAATACACCGCTGTATATCCCACGATAATGGATACAAACAGCGTTGTGATAATTTTCAAGGAACGTTTATTTAAAATTAAATATCCTTTCATTCCTATGAATAAAATGGCAAATTGAAGAAAATTTGTTCGTGCTAAATAAAAGAAACTGGAAACCCCTAGTAAAACTAAAAAGTTTCGCCGTTGTTTTGGAGTTAAACCAAGATCAAACTGCTTATTAAAAAGTAAAAACAATAAAGCATATACTTCGTAATCATTAAAATATCCGCCATATTCACGAATCTCTCGAACATTTGCAGCGCCATGAAAAACAAATCCATAAGCCACCATAACCAAGTGAATACAGGCCATTGCAACACCTGAATTTACCAAAAATCGGAACGGTTTTTCGATCCCTTTTTGAAATAATTGATACCCTATTAGCAAACCTAAAACGGGTTTCATCATGTAGGTAATGTCACGAACGGTATAGTAAAGTGAATAATCAAAAAAACGGCCAACAACAAACCCTAAGAGCAAAAGAAAGACAAATATTCCCCAATAGGATATAAACTCTTTGGAATAACTTTTACGAAGAGAAATAATTGCTACGACTAGCCAAATTAAAAAGGAAATTTCGTAATTGTTGAAATACGGAACAATCACGCAAAGGGAAAACAATAGTTGATGTAATGAACTAATTTTATTCTTTGGCGTCATCATAAACCCTTTTGATTACTTTGGCTGGCACGCCCCCAATTACACAATTGTCTGGATATACGCCATTTACAACAGCTCCAGCAGCAATAACGCAATTTGAGCCAACTTGGCAACCGTCTAAAAAAGTGACTTTTGCACCCACCCATACATTATTCCCGATTTTTATACCCTTTGAAGTTACTCCTTGCAATCGAATGGGTACATTCGGATCGGAAAAATTATGATTCTCCGAATGAAAGCTAACATAAGAACCCATGATTACATGATCCCCGATTTCGATACCTCCTGCGGCACCAAATTCAGTAAACATTCCAACAGCAGAATGATTTCCCATTTTTAATCCGACACCATATTTGGAAAAATGACTGGTCGAACTCAAAGTTGAATACGCCCCTATTTTTACACAATCTCCTAAAACAATGGGGTGGCTTGAATAACCATCTAAAATACAGTGATGATCAATTGTTACACTTTGTCCAAATTGAATATTACCAACATTAAGAAACGACGTGTGGTTACCTACAAAAACTTTTCGCTGGGTTTTAAGCAAACCGCGAACCAACATAATAAAGCGTTTGTAGAGGGCACAATAAAACAACCCAGAAGGTATTCGAGGGTCAATTTGATAGTCTTTACCGGATTTATTCAATAATTTTTGAAAAATTGTTTTAATCATTACTGATGGGAAAGCCTGGTTAGTTCATTTCAAAGGTACACTTTTTAAGCAAATTGCGGATTTATTTCATCTGAAGTCGATCTTTTAAATACCAAGAAAAAAGTACAATGGTCATCATTTCGGTTGCGATTAAGACCCAAAAAACACCGCGAATTTGGAAAAATGGGATACTAATAGCGATAAGAAGCGTGCTAAAAACCACTAAAATCATCGTAGTACGGGTATAAACACGCTGCATACCATACCCCAACAACAATTGTTTTAAGGGAATAGAAAGCGCCATAAGTAACGGAACCCAAATACCCCACTGTAATAAGTCGGCGGTTTTGTAAATAGATGATTTTGTAAAAAAAGAAACCACCCATTCAGAAAATAAATACAAGAAAGCCATTGAACCCGCTATAAAGCAGAAATTCATGCCGTTAAATGTTTTCCAATAACGCATAGCTTCTCGAGTATTTGTTTCAATTAGGTAACAGACCCTTGGATAGACAAAATTGAAAAAAAGTAAAATATAGGTTTTAAAAATCACTATGATTTGCTCAACAATTCGGAACTGTCCTGCCAAGAAACTCGATCCGAAATACCCTAATAATACAACCGGAGAATACATTTGCAAAGACACAAAAATCTGTGAGGTAAATAATGAAAAATTATTCTTCAAAAGGGTTTTAATATTGTTTTTTTGAAAATCTTCCCAAGAGAAATGATACTTTTTAAAACAATAAATTAGAATGATTCCATAAGCCATTATATTGGCTATTCCCCAAAATAAATTGACATAAATATAATCCGAAGGCGATTGAATACATCCAAAAATTAATAGTAAGTATACTAATTTGGAACCAATAGTCATTAGAGTAATTCGGGTAAAGTCTTCTAAACCCTGTAACAACCACGTTGGATTTAACAATTGACCTAAAAGAATCGGTATTCCTAAAAAAAATAATGCGCGCTCCTGATTAAAAAAAGGAAATAGCACAACAACACCCATAAAAATAAGCGTTGTCAAAACAAAAAGAACTGCTTTAGTTCCTAATGTCGTGGCAAAAATGGCATTTCGTTTTTCGGGATGATCGCGATGAACTGCCATTTCTTTAACGGCAGAAATGTCTGTTCCATAGTCAATAAATACCATCAAGAAAAAAGCAATCGCCATTCCAATGCTAATTTTGCCATAATTGGCTACACCACAGTGCAGCACCAAATAAGGCACAACCAGAAGAGGTGTGACCAAATTGAATAATTGGCCAATACCATAGATCGAAAGTTGTCGGAGTTGTTTTTTCAAAATCGAAGGATAAAAAAACCATAAGCTCTTATGGTTTTATTCGGAATTTTTTATTTTTTTCCTATAGTAATTTCTTTAATTTTTTTATTCAATTCATCCGTAGGATAGAAATATGGTGTCTTATATTCAGCACCTTTTTTTACAATTTTCAAAGCGCCTATTTTTGAATCAATGCTTGCAGAAAATTCATTCTCATTATTGATAAAATACTTGAAAAATTCGGTTCCTGCAATCGTAATTTCTCTATTTTCATAACCGATTTTTATTCCAAATACTTTTACAGTATCTTGTGCTTTATTCATACCGAAATCAAATCGGATATTGGTTGGGAATCGATCTTCGCGTAATTTAAATGAAATTGTTTCTTTCGTGTTCTCCCCTTTTGTGCCGGCCCATGTAGCATTTTCTGCCGCAAAATTTATAGAATTATCTTCGGTGTAATACAATGCAAAATCATCTTTTTGAGTGGCCTGAACATCTACATCAGCATAAAAATAGTTTTTTATTTCTTTTTGTTCTATTTGGGGATCCACTTGATCATCTTGGTTTTCATTTTTACAAGAATAAAATAATGCTGCGCAAACGAATAGTAAAAATAACGTTCTCATTAGAATTAAAATTTGGGTAAAATTATATCTTTTTTCGAATTATTAATTTTTTTAATCTATTGAATTGTGATAGAACCATTTGTTTTAAAAATAAATATAAAGGCTTTTTAACTCCTTTACTAAATAAACTCAATGAGTGCCAAAATTTTTCTCTTGTAGGTAACTAAAAATCCTGTTATAAGTTTTCGGAATGTGCAGCTAAAACTTGAACAGTCATTATATACGGGAGTTAAGAGTAACACTAACGGGTTTACTCATACTTTCAAGAAATAAATTGCTATTTATTGTGATTGCCGATTGCTTCAATTTCTATGTGAGCAACGCGCGTAAACTATCCTGCCATTCGGGGATGGTTAGCTTCATCACCTTTTTAATTTTCGATTTATCTAAAACACTATAGGCTGGACGTTTTGCAGGGGTTGGAAATTGGATCGTTGGAATGGAATGTACCGGTATAGTAACGCCCTTTAATTTAAAAATAGCTACGGCAAAATCATACCAACTACATTGTCCTTCATTGCTGTAATGATAGATTCCATAGGAAGGATTTTCGGTGGTAGCGTCATAAAGAATGCACGACACAATTGCTTTGGCTAAATCAACCGCATTGGTTGGGGTTCCTATTTGATCACTAACAATAGATAATTCACTTCGTTCAGCTGCTAAACGCAACATGGTTTTCATAAAATTTGCTCCAAATTGCGAATACACCCAAGCAGTACGAAGGATATAAAAGTTGTTGCAAAATTGCTTTACCGCTTGTTCACCCTGCCATTTTGTTGTTCCATAAACGCCAAGAGGGTGTGTTGAATCATCTTCTTGATACGGGGTTTTTTTTGTGCCATCAAACACAAAATCGGTCGAAATGTGAATTAAAACAACTCCCTGATTGGCACAGGTTTTTGCAAGGTTTTCAGGACCCAAACCATTCACTAAAAATGCTTTATCCGGTTCTGATTCCGATTTATCAACGGCCGTATAAGCCGCTGTATTGATACAATAATCCGGTTGGTAATTTTGAAATGCCTTTTGAACAGATTCGATTTGGGTTATGTCCAACGATGACGAATCACAAAACACCCATTGCAATTGGGGATAATTTGCAGCAATATGTTGCAAGGATTGGCCGAGTTGGCCGTTAGAACCGGTGACTAAAACTACCATACTTGCCGTGCGTTTTTCAATAAAGGGAGGTTTTGATCTTTTTCAGAAATCAATAACGAATCGAGAGGAAACTCCCAATTTATCCCTATTTCAGGGTCATTAAACGCAATTCCGCCTTCACTTTCTTTGTTGTAAAAATTATCACATTTGTAAAAAAACGTGGCTGTTTCACTCAAGACCAAAAACCCGTGTGCAAATCCACGAGGGACAAACAATTGGCGTTGATTCTCTGCAGTCAAATGTACCGCAACATGTTTGCCATAGGTGGTTGATTCAGGTCGAATGTCTACCGCAACATCCAAAACTTCTCCTTGGAGAACGCGCACTAATTTCGCTTGAGCATGTTCACCACATTGATAATGCAGTCCGCGCAATACTCCTTGAGAAGAAAAAGATTGATTATCTTGAACAAAATGCACCGCTTGACCCGTAATTATTTCAAAGGTTTTTTCGTTGAAACTTTCCATAAAATAACCACGTTCATCACGAATTACTTTTGGTTCTAAAAGTACACAACCTGATAATCCAGTTTCAATAATTTGCATGCTATTTGGGTAAAATCGAAATTAAATGGGTTCCATAGCCACTTTTAAGTAACGGTTGAGCAATTTCATTCAACTGAGCGGCAGAGATAAAGCCCATTTTGTATGCAGCTTCTTCAATTGCCCCAATTTTCAGTCCTTGCCGATCTTCAATCACTTGTACAAATTGCCCTGCTTGCATTAATGATGGGAATGTTCCCGTATCTAACCAAGCTGTTCCGCGGTCGAGGATGCTAACCTTCAATTTTCCGCGTTTTAAATATTCTTTGTTTACGTCGGTAATTTCCAATTCTCCTCTAGGGCTAGGCTGAATATTTGCTGCAATTTCTATTACCGAATTATCATAAAAGTAAATCCCAGGTACGGCATAATTGGACTTTGGTACAGTAGGTTTTTCTTCAATCGAAAGTACATTGCCCTCTTGGTCAAAATCAACGACTCCATAGCGTTCCGGATCATGCACATGATAGGCATAAATAATTCCCCCGTCAGGATCATTATTTGCTTGTAATAATTCGGCTAAACCCGTTCCGTAAAAAATATTATCACCCAAAATCAAGGCGACCTTGTCATCTCCTACAAAATCACGACCAATAATAAATGCTTCTGCTAAACCGTTTGGGTGTTCCTGTACTGCATACTCAAAATGACAACCTAAACGTTTACCATCACCAAGTAATTGTTGAAATAGGGGTAAGTCGTGTGGCGTTGAAATGATTAATATCTCCCGAATTCCTGCCCACATTAAAGTAGAAAGTGGGTAATAAATCATGGGTTTGTCATAAATAGGCATCAACTGTTTAGAAACAGCCAATGTTAAAGGGTGCAATCGGGTTCCTGAACCTCCCGCTAAAATAATGCCTTTCATTTTAAATAGTTGCTTTTCGTTGTTTGTAAAACTTTATCATAAATGAACCAAAACCAAAAAGGAAAAAGAACAATAATGGTAATGCAAATTTCATTTTCCCGTTTACACCATCCTTATTTTTAATATTAGAAACCACAGAATTGTCTTTAACAATTTTATCTAAATTTACCAAGTCCAAACGCAAACTACCTTGCTCTCGAATAAGTGTTTCTTTGGTTTTAATAACATCATTCATTTGCGTGTTTTCGTTATAGTAGACCAATTTATCACTTTTCTGAGAACCATTAATCGAACTGGATACGCCATTTAAAAAACTATTGATTTGACGAATTAAGGAATCATTTTCTTTCATTTTTACGTCAATGTTGTGCAAATATTCCTTTTGCATCTTTCTGAAATAATCGGAATCATTTAAAAACGTTAAAATCGGATCTATGGTTGCCGCACGATCGGTTACTCCTTTTGTGGTAAACGTAATTTGGTGAAAAGGATAATTTTTACTCGTCATATTTTCCTTAACGATTTTTTTTAAATCACCGTCTTCGGCAAATAAGCGCAATAATTCAAAATTTTGGGTGTTATTTTCAATGAATTTATAAACATCGGTAATCGGTAAAATTTCAATTTCTGTCAATGTTTTTGGTTTTTTAACGCCAACGACATTTTTTAAAAACAAGGTGTCTCCTTCATTTATTCTGGAATTAAGTAATTCAATTTTTGAATACAAATAATCGGTAGAAGCGTAATTTGGACACACGATGATTTTATGATCATACATTTTAATTTTAGAATCCATATAATTTCCTAATCCTCCTCCTAGAATGCCTAATATCGAGAACACAATGATATTTCGACGAATAAAAAATAAAGCTCGGAAAACAGAAAGAACAATGCGTTCAAAGAAAGAGCCTATTTTCTTTGAAATTTGACTCAAATCAATTTCGTTTCCGTCTACGGGTTGTGGTGTTGTACTCATGCTATTATAGATTAAAGAGTTGTTCTAATATTTTAATGGTAATCAAATACGTCGGCTTTACTCCTGTGGTTCCCAAACCACCAGAAGCTAAAGTGCTTCCTGTCTCTAAAGGATTATCAGAAGCATAATACGCATAACGAACTTTTACATTGGGATTGATACTTTTTCGAATTCGAGACGCCGATTGAATCGCTTTTTGATAATATGCGCCCTCCATTTCCAAACCAATTGCACCCCATGTCGATTCATGGAAAAATTTTAATAAATCTTTATTTTGCAATGAAGTGCCCAATACGGTAATCATTGAACCAGAATATACCGGAATGCCATGTCCTTCAAAAAGTTCTTTAGTCAATTCATTTTCAAATGGGTAGTTATCTGCTGTACCTTCATTGATATGGGCATTAGGAATCATAATATCTCCTTTTCCGCCCTCAAGAATGCCGGCTTTACCCATAATTGAAATGGATTCTACATTCAACAAAAATTTATCTTTTTTTGACTTATAAGGTTTTAAAAGTTCGTCTATGGTTTCAAAAGCCTGTTCGCCAAAAGCATAATCCATAACAATTATTACCGGAAACTCTCCTTGAATTTTTGTATTGGGAAAATTCGATTTTTTCCAGTCAATTTTTTGCGTATCAAATAACTGTACATCGATATTTGTTCCTGAAGTATCCGGTAAAGCAATCATTCCGTTTTTTAGAGCAAAAGCTTCAACCTTTTTGCGTAATTCTTTATTTTCAGCTGCGCTTAAATCTTCATATAGTGCATAATCCGATTGGTCTTTGTACTTTGTTCCTAAAGCAGCTTGCGCATAGATAGAGTTCATCACACTATGCATATTAGCGCTTATAATATGAATTGGGCGCGAAATTAATCCGTTTTCATCCAAAGTTCGTTTAATCGTGTTAGCCCAAATTTCTCCATGAATATGATGTCCCAAACGTTCGCGTAAAATAGGGCTGAAAGTAATAGTACGCTTGTTATTGTGCACAATTTCTTCTATTGCCAATTTACCTAACCAATACACTACATGAATCAATCGATCGGGTTTTTCGGGTATAGCAAAGGCATCATAAATCGACATCACCTCTGAAAAACTTCGCCCTAAAACATTGGCAGCATGAGAAATTGCTACCTCTTTTTCATTTTGAGTTAATTTTTTGCCTTGCAAAACCACTTCTTCTATTTTTTCCCAATCGCGGGTCACCTCAACAGCAATATCATCCAGCAAGACGCGATCCTTAATTTTATGGGATTCGATAAATATAAATGTCAAGTGGGTTAAAATATCATAGATGTCTGAACGGCCGCGTGTAATTTCCACATTCATTTGTTCATCATCAATACGATAACAATTGCGTCGGCGTTTTGGAGGAATTATCGGCGTAAAATGGGATTTTGAATAGCCCTCATCAGAAGTTAGGTTAATATATCGGCATTCTTCAATACCTATTGGTAAACGTTCAATAACGTATAACAATCCATTTAGCTCTACTTTTTCATCGGCAATACTGCCATAAATTTCGGGACGAAGCTGCAATAAAGCTTCTCGTAATGTATCACCAGAAACACCCATTGGTTTATAAAAACCTCGGTTGAAAAGGTGACGCATGGTAATGTACAGTCGCTCGATAGCCGCCGAGGACTCTTGCGCTCTTGAGCGCGAAATATTTTTAATTTCAATCATTAAATTCTTTTTACTAACCCACAAAGGTAGTGATTTTGGTGTTAGTTCGATAAAACCAAGTTAATTGCGGGTTCAAAAATTGTGAACTTTTGTTTAGGACTCCCCGCTTCAGCGGGTGTTTTTTTAACCCATTTTCCAGCGCTATAAACAAATTGTGCATCCGATTCTACATAACAATAAAGAATAAATGGATAATAGGTTCGTTGCGTACGTTGAATCCCTGAATTTGGATCGGTCACTGTTTTTTCTACTTTATTTTGTTCAATTAATAATTTCTCGTAACCCACAAATAAACCCGACTTAGGCATTACTAAATTATAATCAGAAATATCGATTTTCATATGGGTTACACCACTTTTAACCGAAATGATTAGCTCTTTTTTTAGGAGTTCAGTGCCCGGAAAACCGTTTTCATCTACTCCATAAAAATGCAGTTTGATTAAGGCACCGTCGATTCGGCTATCGGTTTGAATTCGAACTTTTTTAATGTATTTCGTTTTTCTATAGGAGTCAAAATAGGGAAAAAACTTAGTTTCAATTTTAGGACCATTATCAAATGCTTGATAGGTTGTGTTTTTTCGAATGCCAATTTCAAGTTCTTTAGTAAATTTTTGACCCGCTAGCGTAACTTCTTGTAAAATATAGGATTCGGGTTGCATCAATACGGTACCGGCTGATGCCAAAGGCACTCTTTTTCTTTGATAACCTACCGAAGTAAACACCAAAAAAGCACCTTTTCCTGTATACGGAAGGTTAAATACCCCATTCGCCTCGGTAGTGCCTGCAATTTGTTCGCCTTCGACCCAAATATTAACATACGGAATGGGTTCGCCTGAAATACTGTCTTTGACCACGCCTTTGATTTGTGAAAACGCAAATTGGCTAACAATTAAAAAAAGCCAAATCAGTCTTTCTTCTTTCATCTTTCTTCTTTTATTTCAAAAAACTGAGCTATTGTTCTGTCGTTACTTAATCGGGGTAGTTTATTTTGACCGCCGAGTTTTCCGATAGATTTCATATAGGCTTGAAAACCATTTTTTGGAACTTTGGTAATGACTAATGTTCGCAACACATTACCCCTAATTAAATCGTCATAATAGACGTTTTGTTTGCGCATAGCGGCATCGATTTTCAGCGCAAAATCTGCTAAACTATCGGGTTGTTCCGACACTTCGGAATCAAACTCAATAAACCATTCGTGATACGGCAAACCTTCGTTTGGAGTGATTTGGGGTGCGACTGTAAATTCGTTTACGCGAATATTGGTTCCTTCCATCGCTTCTTTTAAAGCGGATTCGACTTCTTTGCCAATAACATGTTCGCCAAAAGCCGAAATAAAATGTTTTATACGGCCCGTTACAATTACCCGGTAAGGATTTAAACAGGTAAATTCTACAGTATCCCCAATATTATAAGCCCAAAGACCGGCATTCGTCGAAATAATTAAAACATAATTGACACCTAATTCTACTTGGCCGATAGTATAACGTTTGGGGTTTTCATTGAAAAATTCAGTTGCTTTTATAAATTCATAGAAAATTCCTGAATTCAAGAGCAGTAACATTCCTTTTTCTTTTTGCGAATCTTGGTAGGCAAAAAAACCTTCCGAAGCCGGAAACAACTCAATAGAATCGACTTTACGTCCAATTAAATTCTCAAATTTTGCTCGATACGGTTCGTAATTAACCCCGCCGTAAATAAATAATTGGAAGTTTTTAAAAAGGCTTCCAACCGGTTGATTTGCTCTTTCTTTTAATTTTTCAAAATACATTTGCACCCAAGACGGAATTCCCGAAATAACCGTCATGTTTTCATTGATGGTTTCATCCACAATGGCATTGACTTTGGTTTCCCAATCTTCAATACAATTGGTTTTCCAACTCGGCATACGGTTTTTTTGTAAATATTTCGGAACAAAATGCGCTACAATACCAGATAATCTTCCGAGTTTAATTCCATTTTTTTCTTCCAAAATGGGACTTCCTTGTAAAAAAATCATTTTACCAGAAACAAAATCAGCAGTTCCTGTTTCGTGAATATAATTTAGAATAGCGTTTCTTGCGGCTTGAATATGAAACGGAAGAGATTCTTTGGTTAATGGAATATATTTTGCTCCCGAAGTCGTACCCGAAGTTTTAGCAAAATACAAGGGCTTTCCTTTCCAAAGTATATTTTCTTCCCCATGCACCACACGATGAATATAAGATTTTAATTGCTCGTAATCCCGAATAGGTACCCGTTTCGAAAAATCAGAATGGGTTTGAATCTGTTCAAAATGATGATCTTTCCCAAAAACGGTTGATTGTGCATTCGCAATTAATTCACGAAATACTTTTTGTTGGGTATCTATGGGGTTTTGTGCCCATTTTTGAGTGTCATTAAAGACTTTTTGAGCAAAAAGTTTAGCTACAAATGATTTTAATGCCATTATTTAGTACCTTTTTTGGGAGCTTTTTTTTTAGTGGCGTTTTCTTCCGCTTGTACTTCTTTTCGTAATTCTAGTTCTTTTTCACTAGGGGTCAATTGTAGGTCGGGTAAGGTATCAACATCAATAGCCAAAATAGAGTCTTTGTTAACTTTTGCATACGCTAAATTTCCATTTAAAACCTTTTGAATCGATTGTAGATAGGCTTCGTTTTTCTTGATAGCAAATTCTAATGAATCCGACTTTAAAGCCAGTTCTGTTGCATTACGTTTTAATTCCGTTGATGGATAGCCCGGAATATATTCGCGAAGAGGAGTAAAAGCAATGATAAATGTTGTGATGAAAATAATAACAATAGCCCCTATACCCACAACAACAAATACATTCATCAATGTGAGGCGTAATGAAAAAAGTTCTTCGAAAGTTTCATCATTTAAAATAACCAACCTGTTTTTGGTAAACAAGTGTTTTTTGAGACGTTCCTTTTTTTTCAATTTTTTGGGCACCATAAACCAAATATCATTTCACAAATATAACAAATGTAGTGGGAGTAAAGAGTGGATAATTAACGAACTTTAACGTGAAATCTTAGCGATAATTCTCATCCCGATACTTTTTTTATTTACCTTTGTCTTAATAATTTAATTAAAAACTGCGAAAGCATAAAATTTCTATACTATGGGAAGAATGGGACCAACCGAATGGATCATCATTTTAATCGTTGTTTTACTTTTATTTGGAGGTAAAAAAATTCCGGAATTAATGAAAGGTTTGGGCGCGGGTGTAAAAGAATTTAAAGACGCCGCCAAAGGAGAAGAAAAAGCTAAAGAAGAGTCCAAAGAGGAAATAAAATAAAATTTCGCTCTACACTAACGCTTTATTGTTCTCCTTAACGAAACGATTAAAGATAGTAAGAGCTTTTATCTTGTTTCGTTTCCAAATTCCGCTATTATAAAATATAACAATCACCGCAATTTGTGGTGATTTTTTTATGCTGTGGTAACCTTACCAAAAGAAACCTTTTTTACTAGCAGCTGCAGCTCTAAATGCTTATTCCGTTATTCTACCTTTGTAAAAAATTTACAATAGCATTGTTAACTGAATGCGTTTTCTTGCTTCATCAACCTCAACTACTTTAACTTGAACGTGTTGGTGCATCTTTACCACTTCATTCACATCGGCAACATAACCTTCTTTGAGTTGCGAAATATGAACCAAGCCACTTTCTTTAATTCCGATATCTACAAAACACCCAAAAGCAGTAATATTGTTAACAATTCCAGGTAAAATCATTCCAGACCGTAAATTTTGAATTGTTTTTACATTGGGATCAAATTCAAAAACTTTGACAGCTTTACGAGGATCTAAACCGGGTTTTTCCAATTCTTTAATGATATCCTTAATCCCTAAAACCCCTGTCGTTTCATTAATATAATTTTCGGGTTTAAGCTGGGCTATTTTTGATTTATTCGCAATTAATTCAGAAACATTGATGCCTAAATCTTTAGCCATTTGCGTGACTACTTGATACGATTCTGGATGGACGGCCGAATTGTCTAGAGGATTTTTACCGTCTTTAATTCGAACAAAAGCCGCAGCTTGTTGAAATGCTTTATCCCCTAAACGCGGAACTTTCTTTAACTGATTCCGATCTTCAAACGGACCGTTTTCCGTACGAAATTTGACGATATTTTCAGCTATTTTCTCCCCTATTCCACTCACATAACTCAGTAAGGATTTACTTGCGGTATTAATATTTATTCCAACCGCATTCACACAACGTATTACCGTATTGTCTAGCTCTTCTTTTAGTTTGGTTTGGTCAACATCGTGTTGGTACTGCCCTACGCCTATCGATTTTGGATCAATTTTTACCAACTCAGCCAAGGGATCACACAAGCGTCGGCCAATTGAAACTGAACCGCGAACGGTAACATCATAATTTGGAAACTCTTCACGCGCAATTTTACTGGCCGAATAAACCGACGCGCCTGCTTCAGAAACCACAAATACTTGAATAGGTTTGTCAAAGGCGATTTTTTTTATAAAAAACTCCGTTTCGCGACTTGCAGTTCCGTTCCCGATAGAAATGGCTTCTATTTGATAAGCATTGACCATCGATTTAATTTTTTTCATGGCCATTGTCGTTTCATTTTGGGGTGCGTGAGGATAAATGGTTTCATTGTATAACAAATCGCCTTGTTCATCAAGACACACAACTTTACAACCGGTTCGGTAACCCGGATCAATTGCCAACACACGTTTTTCACCAAGGGGCGGCGCCAACAATAATTGGCGTAAATTTTCAGAGAAAACTGCAATCGCTTTAGTATCCGCTTTTAATTTGGCTTCTTGAAGGGTCTCGTTGGAAATAGCTGGCTCAAGTAATCGTTTGTAGCTGTCTTTTATTGCTAATTCTAGTTGGATTCTTGTTTCATTATTACGTTTGATAATAGCTTGTTGAATAAAATCAATAGCCTCATCTTTTTCAATTGAAAGCGATAATTTAAGGCAACCCTCATCTTCTGCACGCAGCATAGCCAATAAACGATGGGAAGGTGCTTTTGAAATCGGTTCAGACCAATCAAAATATTGGACATATTTCTGGGCATTTTCTTCGGCTTCTTTTCCCTTTGCCACTTTGGTCGTAATGATCCCTGAACGTTGAAACATTCGACGAAGATTTTTACGTACATACAAATTTTCATTAACCCACTCTGCAATAATATCGCGGGCACCTTGTAACGCCTCATCTTCGTTAGTTACAAAAGCGGTTAAATACTTCGATGCTAAATACTCTACATCGTCTGTATTTTGGGACATAATAATTTTTGCTAAAGGCTCAAGCCCATTTTCGCGTGCTACATCGGCTTTGGTTTTCTTTCTCTTTTTATAAGGTAAATACAAATCTTCGATTTCCTGGAGGTCGAAACTGTTCTCTATTTTAGCTTTCAGGTCCGGACTCAATTGTCCTTGTTCTTCAATCGAGTTCAATACACTTTCCTTGCGTTTCAAAATTTCGGTATACTGTTTATTGAGTTTGGCGATAGCTTCAATGGCCACTTCATCCAAATTACCGGTTTTATCCTTACGATAACGGGCAATAAAAGGAATGGTACAATCTTCGGAAAGGAGTTGGAGTGTGGCTTCAATACCTTTGATTCCTGATGTAGGAAGTTGTAATTGATTTTGAATAAACTGAATAGATGTCATTGTTGCAAGAAATTCTAAAAAGTTAAATGTACGGGTAAAAAAACAAAACGTGAAAAAGAATGTTCTGATTATAGTTGGAAGTTTTTACGAACAATAATCGGTGTAAGCGATAGCGAAATTATTGGCGTTGATTCTATTTAGAACAAAAAAGCAAGTCGCTATAAACCTAGCTCGAGCATCCACAAAGTTTAAAAATTGAATTGTCAATTAATAAACTGGCGTCGCGTTTTGGTAAATTTCCAAGCCCCAATGAACATAAAGGTAACCCACAGGAATGTTTAACAACATTATTCCCCATGTTTGAAGAATTTTTGCTTTAAATCCATTTTGTGTGGTGAAAATTTGAAGTAACCGTACCGCAAAATAAGTATTTAAAAAAAACATTGAAATAATGTAAAATAACGATAAATAGATTACACCGCCAATGGGATTGAGATAATACCACAACATCAAAATTGAGCCAAAAACAAATGTAATTAGCGCAATAAATCGCGCAGCGCGTATAACTTTGGAAACCGATTGGAGTTGGTTAAGCATTTTATTGACACGTTATTTTTTGTACACGGGCTTGATGACGTCCGCCCTCAAAAGAGGTTTTTAAAAAGGTATCTACCATTTCCAATACTTGAGGAATTGCTGTAAATCGGGCAGGAATACTAATAATGTTTGCATTGTTATGTTGGCGGGCAAGAGCGGCTATTTCTTTTGTCCAACATAAAGCGGCGCGAACTCCTTCATGCTTATTCACAGTCATATTAATTCCATTTCCAGAACCACAAATTACGATTCCAAAATCAACGTTTCCACGGGCAACATCCATCGCAACAGGATGTCCAAAATCAGGATAGTCTACACTGTCAAAAGTATCGGTGCCATAATTGATAACTTCGTGTCCTTGAGCTGATAAAAATTCAACGAGTGCTTTTTTATAATCGGGTCCGGCGTGGTCATTGCCAATTGAAATTTTCATGCGGTTGTATAAGTTGTTTGTACAAAGTTAGCGAATTAAGATTTTGGACACCTACAATCCCTAATAAAATCTTTTGAAAGCAACATTGTTATATAGTATTGTTATAAAAAATTAAAGGAGGGAATATTTTATTTAAGGTAAATAAAAAAACAGCACTAAATTTATGTAATATATTGAAAATCAGAATTATAATAAAAATAAAAAATATCTTGTTAATAGTAATTTACAATGTACTGATTTTCAGGTAACTTTAAATTAACATTGGATGTTAATAAATTTGAATAGAAAATTAGAACTTTCTTTAAGACGATAACAAATTTTTATAAGGTAAAATTAAACGCTGAAAACCAAATAAAGTTTTTGGATTTTTTTGTAAAATTATTGACACAAAAAAGTAACTTTTCAACAGAAATTAATCTAAAAAGTTTTCAAAAATCTAGGATGTTTTTTGTTGTTGACAACTGTTAATAAATTCAGAAAATTAGTTTATTTTTAAAGATTTAGCTTCGTGAAAAAGTGTTAATATCAATGTATAATTAGATAAAAGTTTTAAATAAAAGAGCAATCATAAAAGTTTTCATCATTATTAACACCCTATTATAATCATCATAAAATTTTAAAAATTAATATTTATTTATTTTGTTTTTAAATCGTGTTGAAAACATTCCTATTTTAAATAATTTTTATACGATTGATAAGGGATTGTTTAGATCTTCTAGTAATTGTAGTGTTCGTTCTTTATTTTCCGGATGTACTTTGAGTTTAATACCGCCTAAAGCAATACTTGCAAAAGGATCAATAGAAACGATCGTTTCATTTTCAAAATAATAAGGAATAGATTCACGTTCCAATACTGTTTTTAAAATATACAGTTCTTGAGGGAGTTGAAAAATTTCAACAGTAATCATAGCATTCATAACTAACCTATTTTTTTTAAAGGTAAATGAAAATAAAAAAAGTAAATGTTATTTTCCTATTAAAACTTAAGAATATAGCTAAGGAACTGAATAGTATTTTGTAATTTTCAACCGTAAAAGAAAATGAAGTATGCCTAAAAAACCAAAAAAGCTCGGGAAAAAAAAACATAATTTTTCTGAAAAAATATTTAAAATAATCGCTAATAATCCCAATAAACCATTTAATTACAAGCAAATAGCCGCTATTTTAGAATGTGATGATACTAAAAGTCGTAATGAAATAATTAAAGACCTAAAAATTTTAGCATCTCAAAAGTTAATTACTGAAGTTGCCCCTGGTAAATATTTAGTTGAAAGTAATAATCAAGAATATTATGAAGGAATTATCGATATGACTTCACGTAAGACCGGTTATTTTGTTTGTGATGCGTTGGATGACGATGTTTTTATTCCTTTTATGAATTTGAACCATGCTTTACATGGTGATCGGGTTAAAGTCTATATTTATAATAAACGCTCTTCCCGAAAAACAGAAGCAGAAGTAGTTGAAATTCTTGAACGTTCAAAAGTTGAATTTGTTGGGGTTATTGATATCCAAAAGAATTTTGGTTTTGTTACAACGGCTAATGCAAAAATGTATACCGATATTTTTATACCAAAAAATAAATTGAATGATGCCCAACACGGTGATGTGGTATTAGTTCGATTGGAAGATTGGCCAAAGAAAGCAGATTCTCCTCTAGGAACGGTAGTTAAAGTCCTTGGTAAACCCGGTGAACACGATACAGAAATTCATGCAATTTTAGCTGAATACGGACTTCCTTACGATTTTCCAATTGAAGTAGAAGCATTTGCAAATAAAATAGATACTTCAATTACTGCAAATGAAATTGCTAAGCGGAGAGATATGCGGGATATTTTAACCTTTACTATCGATCCTAAAGATGCAAAAGACTTTGATGATGCAATATCGTTTCAAGTTTTACCCAATGGAAATTATGAAATAGGGATTCACATTGCAGATGTATCGCATTATGTAAAAGAAGGAACTATTTTAGATGATGAAGCATTTAAACGGGCTACTTCAGTATACTTAGTTGATCGTGTAGTACCCATGCTACCTGAAGTACTCTCTAATTTTGCTTGTTCACTTCGTCCACATGAAGAGAAATATACGTTTTCAGCTGTTTTTGAATTAAATGATAAAGCTGAACTAGTACAGCAATGGTTTGGACGAACTGTTATATATTCAGATCAGCGTTTTTCTTATGAAGAAGCACAATATATAATTGAAACAAAATCCGATTTAATTCCAGCAAAAATAGCTTTAACTGGTTCGGATTATTCCGTTCCAAATCCTATTGTAGAAGCTGTATTAAAATTGGATGCTTTGGCAAAAATTATGCGTCAAAAACGAATGGCAGCTGGAGCGATTTCTTTTGATAAAGTTGAAGTAAAATTTAATTTAAATGAAAACGACGAACCGATAGGTGTTTATTTTAAACAGGCGAAAGAAGCTAATTTTTTAATTGAAGAATTCATGTTATTAGCCAATCGAAAAGTTGCTGAATTTATAGGTAAACAAAAGAAAACCTTTATTTATCGAATTCACGATGAACCAAATGAAGATAAATTAATTGGTTTACAGTCGATTATATCAAAATTTGGCTATTCGATTAATTTTAAAACCAAACATACCATTTCAAAATCTTTGAATGACCTATTGGTTGAGGTTCAGGGTCGAAAAGAACAAAATTTAGTGGATACTTTAGCTATTCGTGCCATGAGTAAAGCGCGTTATTCTACCGAAAATATTGGCCATTATGGTTTAGCTTTCGATTACTACAGTCATTTTACTTCACCTATTCGGCGTTATCCCGATGTAATGGCGCACCGTTTATTGCAACATTATTTAGATGGAGGAAAAAGTGTAAATGAAGAAGAATTTGAAGAAAAATGTGAGCATTCTACTGATCGAGAAATTTTAGCTGCCAATGCCGAACGTGATTCTGTAAAATATATGCAGGTTAAATACATGAAAGATCATATGGATGAAGAATTTTTAGGCGTAATATCCGGGGTTACTGAATGGGGAATTTATGTTGAAATTATTGCAAATAAATGTGAAGGAATGGTTCGTATACGTGATATCAAAGAAGATTATTATGTTTTTGATGAAAAACAATATGCGTATATTGGTGAAATGTATAAAGGTTTATTACAATTAGGTGACGAGGTTTATGTTAAGGTGAAAAATGCAGATTTAGTTAAAAAACAACTCGATTTTACCTATTTACGGAAAAATGAATAATTAAATTCCCTTTTATAAAATGAAAAAAGTTGTTCTAATCGTTTTTTTAATTAGTACTGTTGCAATAGCTCAAATTGAAAGGAGAGTTGGTGATTTTACCAAGGTTACTGCTTTTGATAAGATTGATGTATTGTTAATTCCTGCAAATGAAAATAAAGTTATACTTACAGGAAGCGGTGCTGAATCTGTTGAAGTTGTTTTAAAGAATAACGAATTAAAACTTCGGATGCCAATCACACAATTATTATCAGGCGATGCTGTTTCTGCTACCGTTTATTTTACGCGTCTTGAAGCTGTAGAAACAAATGAAGGTTCTTATTTAGGTTGTGATTCAGTTGTAAAATCTACTTCCTTTGAAATAATTGCAAAAGAAGGTTCTAAAATTAGAATGAATCTTGAGGTTTATTTATTAAAAGCCCGAACAGCTAATGGATCTGTTGTAATGGTTACGGGTAAAGCTAAAAATCAGGATGTAATTTTTAATTCAGGTGGAATTTATCAAGCAGATCGATTGCTCACTGAACAAACAATGATAACCGGAAATGCGGGAGGTGATGCCTTGATTTATGCTTCAGAATTAGTTGATGCAAAAATTAGAGCAGGGGGAACCATTTTAATTTATGGAAATCCAAAACAGATTAATGAAAAAATAATAGCTGGAGGCACTATCCGACAAATAAAATAAAAAACCTTTACTAAAGAAGTTAAGCTAATTTTTGAATTTTATAGGAACATAAATATTATTCTTTTATAATTTAAATCAGTTATAATTCATGCTAAACGATATACTTGCTGCGATTCCATGGGGATTTTTATTAGCTTTTACTATTGGCCCTGTATTTTTTGTTCTTTTAGAAACCAGTATAACCAAAGGTTTTCGTGCAGCTATGGTATTTGATACCGGAGTAGTGTTTAGCGATTTTATTTTTATTCTAATTGCATATTTTAGTACAAATCAAATACTAGAAAGATTAAAAGATGATCCAGCATTGTTTGTTTTTGGTGGAATTCTAATGTTGGTTTATGGTATTGTATCTTTTATTAATGAGAAAAAAAGCTTCCAAAAACAACAAGAAGTTGAACTTGTTGAAGAGGATAATATTCAGAAAAACAATTATTTAGGTTTATTTTTTAAAGGCTTCTTTTTAAATTTCATCAATATTGGTGTCTTGGCTTTTTGGATGGGTATAATTATTGTATTTGGTCCTAAATTAAATATGGATACTAACCGAATTTTTATATTTATTACTTCGATTATCATTAGCTATTTTGCGGTAGATATTTTAAAAATTTTAGTAGCTAAACAATTAAAATCCCGATTAACACCCAAGAACATCTATAAAATTAAGCGAGTCATAAGTGTTATTTTAATGATTTTCGGTAGTTTTTTAATCATGCAAGGATTTTTTCCAAAAGAAAAAAAAATGATTGAGCAGCGTTTAGGAATCCGAAAACCCCATGAAAGTACTTTAAATTCTAAATAATATTAATTTAAATTTTCGGAATCAGTTTACTATTTATCAATAAAAAAAACCTCCCGTTTCAGAGAGGTTTTGCAGAGGCATCGCCCGGATTCGAACCGGGGTACGCGGTTTTGCAGACCGATGCCTAGCCGCTCGGCCACGACGCCTTTTTTCTGGTGAGCAAATATAAGATAAAAAAAAAACAAAAAACAAATCGCAAGCTTCAATTCACTTAAAATACCTATGGTAATGAATTGAATTTAGTTTCGGTATTCTTCCATTTCAATCGTTACTGCTTCTACATCACCACCAATGGGTGGATTTAGTTTAGCAACTGCTAATAAAATACGCGAAACAGCTGGAACTTCACTAAAAATTCGTTGAATGATTCGATGGGCCACATGTTCAAGTAATTTTGAACGAACTGCCATTTCTTCTACCACTATTCGATTTAATAAAACATAATCAACTGTATCCGCCAATTCATCAGATTCAGCCGATTTACGTAAGTCAGTCTTAACTTCTAAATCTACACGGTAATCACTACCAATCTTTGCCTCTTCAGATAAACAACCGTGATATGAATAGGTACGGATATTCTTTAATTTGATGGTTCCCATTACAAATTGCTTTAAGTTTCGGGTTTCAGGTTACTTCCATAAACTTAAAACCAAAACCTTTTTATATCTTTGCTAAAATTAAGAAATTTCTATGTCAACCGAGGAAAAATCACTCAATTTTATCGAACAAATCATCGAAGAAGATTTAGCAAGTGGATTATCAAAAGATAAGCTTCGATTTCGTTTTCCACCCGAACCTAATGGTTATTTACATGTGGGTCATGCGAGTGCAATCTGCTTAAATTTTGGATTGGGTTTAGATTATAACGCACCTGTAAATTTACGTTTTGATGATACAAATCCCTCAAAGGAAGAGCAAGAATATGTTGATGCGATAAAACATGACGTAGAATGGTTGGGTTTCCAATGGAATCGCGAATGTTATGCTTCTGATTATTTCCAGCAACTTTATGATTGGGCTGTTGCATTGATTCAAAAAGGGAAAGCCTATGTTGATAGTCAAACTTCTGAAGAAATGGCTAAACAAAAGGGGACACCTACACAACCGGGTACCGATTCTCCTTTTCGCAATCGATCTATCGAGGAAAATTTAGATTTATTTACCCGAATGAAAAAGGGTGAATTTCCAAAAGGTACACATGTTTTACGTGCAAAAATTGATATGAATTCGTCCAACATGTTAATGCGTGACCCTATTATTTATAGGATTATGCATGAACATCACCATCGAACAGGAAATGATTGGTGTATTTATCCTATGTATGATTGGGCACACGGAGAAAGTGATTATTTAGAACAAATTTCTCACTCTCTTTGTACGCTTGAATTTTTACCCCATCGCGAGTTGTATGAATGGTTTTTGGATCAAATTTATGACAACTCCTTAGTGCGTCCAAAACAGCGGGAGTTTGCTCGTAGAAATTTATCGCATACGGTAGTTTCTAAACGTAAATTATTGCAATTGGTTGAAGAAAAATATGTTTCGGGTTGGGATGATCCTCGCATGAGTACTATCTCTGGAATGCGTCGAAGAGGATATCCACCTATGGCGATTCGTAATTTTGCAAAAACTATTGGCATTGCTAAACGAACCAATTTAATCGATGTTTCATTATTAGAATTTTGTGTTCGTGAAGAATTAAATAAGTCAGCTGATCGAGTGATGGCGGTTTTAAATCCAGTTAAATTGGTTATAACCAACTATCCTG
>Ga0315905_10000149_pt1 | contig 74782 bp, 73 predicted proteins | sample LakEriMetagenome_5_FD_203522 | JGI IMG/M metagenome (GOLD analysis project Ga0315905, IMG submission 203522) | Freshwater fungal communities from buoy surface, Lake Erie, Ohio, United States - Buoy 4 MA121 | ecosystem: Environmental > Aquatic > Freshwater > Lake | place: USA: Lake Erie, Ohio...
GCCCATCACGCCGGCCAGTTCGAACCAGTCGAGAAAGCCGCGTGGCCCGCGCAGAACTTTACCCGGCAGATCGGGGCCATGTTCATCGGGCCCCGGCGCGGTGGCAATATCAAATCCTCGCGCCAGAAGCAGTTCGGCCAGCTCTGCATAATGCGGCCAGCGCTTTTGCGGATGGCGCGCCGACGATCCGGGAATGAGAAAGACGAAAGGTTTTTGCAGGCCCGCAGCGGCGAGCTCTGCCGACATATCTTTCGCCATCCAGCTGACATCGGGTTTCAGGCTGTGGTGCACCGGCACACCGGCATCGGCCAATTGTCCGGCAAGACGATCGAGTGTGCGAATTTTCTTCGGCTCCGGCGCCTTGTGCGGCAGCGCGCAGCCGCGCGCGGTTCCCGACCACACAACATGCGGCATCAGCCAACGGAAATAGAAAGCCGTGCGGCCGGAATTTTGCAGATCGTAAACGCGGGAAAAATTTTCTTTTGCCAGCATTCGCCGCAGCGCCAGCATTTTGTCGATGCGCCAGCGCGGTGCGCGCGGATCGATCAACACGCGGTCGATATGCGGGCAGCGTTCAAAAATACGGGCATAGGCTCTGGTGGTGAGGGCGACAATTTCATCGCCCGCATGAAAAGCGCGAATGTCCCGCAGAGCCCCGTCACTCTGGATGATATCGCCGAAAGCGCCATGTTTGATGATCAGAATGCGGCTCATCGCCCCGCCCGGAATTGCGCCGCACCTTTGCGCAGAGAATCGCGCAGGAAATCGCCGATTGTGGCGAACGGGGCCGCCTTGCGTGCGGCGCGACGGCTCATCAAAACGCCGCGCTCCGGCGCGCAGGGCAAAGCATTCAGGCGCGTCACTTCGCGCGCGACAAGCGCGAAGAGGCCGTAATCTTCCATCACGCGACGGCGCGCTTCCAGAATGGCGGGCAGGCGCTTCTCCCATTCACCCGCCGCAATGGCCTCACGAATGATGTGAGCCGCAGCCTTTGCATCGCGAATATCGATCGGGATGAAACTGTCGGCAGGAAAATAATCGCCGGCATTTTGCGCGCCGAAATAGAAGGGCAGCGTGCAGGCGAGAAAACAATCGGATAATTTTTCAGTCCAATGATGTTCGCCCTGATAATTTTCAACGGCCACATGATAGCGGTAGCGGTTGAGGGCTTCGGCCTTGTCATCCATGTCGCGCACGCCATGTCCGAAAATGTCGAGATCTGGAAGAAGCTGTTTCAATTCCTGCGTGAATTCATAACGAAGATTGTGCAGCGTGTGCTTTTGCCTCTTGTCCGAACAGACCGTGGAAATGTCGCGATCCTTGTCGAGCGGTGGATTGTCCCGCATCTCGTCAAAGCCCAGCATCCGCTTGCGGCCAAGACCGTAATACCAGCGCAATCCGGCCTGCGAGAAAATATGTCCGGGATGGCGGATGATGGCGGGAGGCTGGCTCGAAACGACCGCGCCGAATTGCGAAAGATAGGCGCTGCCATAGAGTTTGATCGTATGAGGCTCCATGGTGAGGAGCATGGTATGCGCGCGCGGGCAGGCGAGATCGATGCGCCGCGTCGAGAAACGCTCACCTTTATTGGGCGGCAGGTCGTCGTACACAACGAGCCAATCGTAATCTGTCGCATCGAGATCGAAGATGAAATGGCAGCCGCGATAGAGGGGATTGCCGCCCGGCAATTGGCGCAGCCAGACGCGCGGCACCCCTTCGGATGCGCCGCGCCCGATAAATTTGATGCGGATGGGCGGCGTCGGATTCATCCGTGCCCCAGCGCAGCGACGTCTTCGCGCACCATTTCTGCAACAAGATCGGCAAAGCTCGTTTTGGCGACCCAGCCCAATTCGCGTTTCGCCTTGGCGGGATTGCCGATCAGCAAATCGACTTCGGTGGGCCGGAAATAACGCGGATCTATTTCCACCAAAACCTTGCCGGTTTTTGTGCAAATGCCTTTTTCATCGACGCCGGCGCCCTTCCACTCGATCTGCCTGTCGACATGGGCGAAAGCAGCCTCCACGAATTCGCGCACAGAACGGGTCTCGCCGGTGGCCAGAACATAATCGGCCGGCGTATCTTTCTGCAGCATGCGCCACATGCCCTCGACATAATCGCGCGCATGTCCCCAGTCGCGTTTCGCATCGAGATTGCCGAGATAAAGATTTTCCTGCTTGCCGTGATGAATGGCAGCAACCGCGCGAGTGATCTTGCGGGTGACGAAGGTCTCGCCGCGGATCGGGCTCTCGTGATTGAAGAGGATGCCGTTGGAGGCATGCATGCCATAGGCCTCGCGGTAATTCACCGTGATCCAATAGGCGTAAAGTTTCGCCGCTGCATAAGGCGAGCGCGGATAGAAGGGGGTTGTCTCGCTTTGCGGCACTTCCTGCACGAGGCCATAAAGCTCCGATGTCGAGGCCTGATAGAAGCGCGTCTTGTCGGTAAGTTTGAGTAGCCGGATCGCTTCAAGCAGGCGCAATGTGCCGATGCCGTCGGCATTGGCTGTATATTCTGCCGTCTCGAAACTCACTTGCACATGCGATTGGGCGGCCAGATTGTAGATTTCATCGGGCTGCGTTTCCTGCACGATGCGGATCAGATTGGTTGAATCCGTCATATCGCCATAATGCAGAATGAAGCGCGGATCCTTCTCATGCGGATCCTGATAAAGATGCTCGATTCGCCCCGTATTGAATGAGGACGAGCGGCGCTTGATGCCATGCACCATATATCCCTTGTCCAGAAGGAGCTCGGCCAGATAGGCGCCATCTTGTCCCGTCACGCCTGTGATCAATGCGGTTTTCTGCGTCATCATTCGTCCTCTCGCGCGCGTCAGCGGGCGGATTGTTGGGCGGCCCCGCTTTGCAGGAACCATTGATAGGTGGAGGCGACGCCCTCGCGCAGCGCAATCTTCGGGCGCCATCCGAGAGATCTGATTTTGTCGCCGCTCATCAATTTGCGCGGCGTGCCATCGGGCTTGCTCAAATCATGCAAGATCTGGCCGGTGAAGCCGACGGCTTCGCAGACGATGCGCACGAGATCGATGATCGGCAAATCTTCGCCAGAGCCGACATTCACATGTTGCGCGCCGTCATAGGTTTTAAGCAGGTGGACAATAGCGTCAGCGCAATCGTCGACATGGAGGAATTCGCGCCTCGGCGCGCCCGTGCCCCAGACGGTGATCGCATCGTCGCCGCGCAATTTCGCCTCATGCGCCTTGCGGATGAGTGCGGGCATGACATGGCTGGAATTGAGATCGAAATTATCGCCCGGACCATAGAGATTGGTTGGCATGGCGGAAATATAGGAGAGGCCATATTGGGCCCGATAGGCTTCGGCCAGTTTCAGGCCCGCGATTTTGGCGATCGCATACCATTCATTCGTCGGCTCAAGTGGGCCCGTCAGCAAAGCATCTTCGGGAATGGGCTGCGGCGCATGTTTGGGATAGATGCAGCTTGAACCCAGCATGACGAGGCGCTTCACATCGGCGCGGCGCGCGGCCTCGACAATATTCGTTTCGATGGCGAGATTGGCGTAGAGAAAATCAGCCGGATAAGTGGAATTTGCGAGAATGCCGCCAACACGCGCAGCCGCCACGACGATTGCATCGGGTTTCAGGCGAGCGATCAGCGCCTCGGTCTCGGCCTGTCGCGTCAGATCGGCATCGGCACGCGCGGCGGTGAGGATTTCGCAATCCTCATGGGCGAGGCGGCGCACCAATGCTCCGCCGACCATGCCGCGATGCCCGGCGACAAGCACGCGCCGGCCCGCGAGGGGAAAAAATTCCGTCATAAGAGTTCCAAATAATGCCTCTAACCCAAATGACCATTCGCCATGGGCAGCGGGCCGCGTCAAGCGTCCTTCTCAGGCTTGTCCGTAAAGCTCGTTCATCCGGCGGACATCGGCCTTGGAGGGCAGGCCCGCCTCATTGCCGAGATTCTGGATCTTGAAGGCCGAGGCCCCTCTGGCAAAGAGCAAATGATCGCGCCAGCGGGCCTGCGGGCGGGCCATATAGGATGCGACATAGGCCCCGTGGAAAACATCTCCGGCGCCCGACGTATCGACGATTTTTTCGGCCGGAACGGTCAAAGCGGGCAGGCGGGAGACATGTCCCTCCTCGTCATACCAGAGGCAGCCTCGCTCGCCTTCCGTTACGCCACCGATTCGGCAACCGCGGCCTTTCAGATAATCGAGCATTTGCTCCGAGGTCAGGCCCATCTGTTCGCACAGACGCTCGGCGACAAAGGCGATGTCGATATATCCCAGCAGCTCATGCGTGTTGGAGCGCAGACCGCCGCCGTCAATCGATGTCATGATGCCCTGCGCGCGAAAGGCTTTGGCGTAATGAAGGGCCGCATCGGCCTGATGGCCGTCGAGATGCAGCGCGCGCACGCCTTGCGTATTCAGATCGGGGTAGGGATGCAGATAATCATCGTCGCGGGCGCGCAAAATGGCACGCTTGCCGGCACGCGGCATGATGAAAGACAGCGAAGAGCGCTTCACTTTGCGGGCATGAACGGGAATGGAATATTTTGCCGCCATGTCGAGAAACATGCGGCCCAGCCAATCGTCGGCGACGGAGGTCAACAGGTCTGGCGCATAGCCCAATTTGGCGCAGGCAAAGGCTGCGGTCACGGCATTGCCGCCGAAAGAGACGGCGTAATCTTTCGCCACAGCCTTTTCATCGCCTTTGGGAATCTCGTCGGCGATGAGCGTGACGTCGATATAGGTCTGGCCGATGAAGAGCGCTTGCATGGATTACCCCCGCCGGCCGTGCAATCCCTTAACTGAGTGTCAGTCTGAAGCCCTCTCCCCATGGCAGAGGGCTCGCCTCACTCAAATCCTCAAACCGAAAAACTCGTGCCGCAACCGCATGCTGCCGTTGCGTTAGGATTTTCGATCTTGAAGGATTGGCCGATCAGATCGTCAACGAAATCAATCTTCGCGCCGCGCAGGAAATCCAGCGAGACGGGATCGATCAGGACGATGGCGCCGTCTCGCTCGAGAACGAGATCATCGGGCGCGCGCTGGCTTTCGATGTCGAAAGCATATTGGAAGCCCGAACAGCCCCCGCCATTCACCGCCACACGCAGCATGGCCCCGTCGGGCTCTTTTTTCAGAATGGCGACGACGCGCCGGGCCGCCCTGTCGGTGACGGTCGGCAATGCGGCGCTCTGGGTCTCGGCAGATTGGCTCATGATATGTCCTTGGGTCTTTTGTCCTGACCCGTGCTGAAGATATAAGATCGCGCGGCCGGGGCTTCAATGCAAACGGTCGAGAGGGGGTGGCCCTTGGATCAATTCAGTTTCGTGACCGATCGTGCCTTGCGTGCACCCTATGCGGCGGATCCTGGCGCCAGCAGGGGGCGTCTGGTGGCTGAGCCGGCATCGCCGACGCGCACCGAATTCCAGCGCGACCGGGACAGAATCATCCATTCGACGGCCTTTCGTCGCCTCGCCCACAAGACACAGGTCTTCGTGCCCCATGAAGGCGATCATTACCGGACCCGCCTCACCCATACGATTGAGGTCGCCCAGATCGCCCGCGCTTTGGCCCGTGCTTTGGCGCTGGATGACGATCTCGCCGAGGCGCTCGCTTTGGCCCATGATCTGGGGCACACGCCCTTCGGCCATACGGGCGAAGATGTTCTCGAGGAGGAATTGGCAGCCCTTGGCGGTTTTGACCATAATGCGCAGGCTTTGCGCATCGTCACCCGGCTCGAACATCGCTATGCCGGTTTCGACGGATTGAATCTGGTCTGGGAGACGCTCGAAGGGCTCGTCAAACATAATGGGCCGATGGCCGATTCCGCCGGTCAGGGCGTCGGCAAATATGCCGGGCGCGTGCTGCCCGAGGCGATCCTCGAATATGATGCACGCCACCCGCTTGAGCTCTCATCCTTTGCTTCCGCAGAGGCGCAGGCGGCCGCAATTGCCGATGACATCGCCTATAACGCTCATGACATTGATGACGGATTGCGGGCAGGGCTCTTCGATATTGGCGATCTGAAACAGGTGCCTTTCGTCGGCGATCTGGTGCGCGATATTGAAAAAGCCCATCCCCATCTCGAGCGCAGCCGCGTCATTCATGAATTGGGACGACGTGTCATCACGCGTTTCGTGGAGGATGCCATCAACGAGGCGCAATTGCGTCTTGCCCGTCTGGCGCCGAAAGCCTGCGCCGACATTCGCGCCTCCAGCGAGCCGGTGGTCTTTTTCTCGCCCGCCATGGTCGAGGCCGACAAGGCCGTGAAGGCCTTCCTTTATCCTCACATGTACCGGCATCCCAAAGTGATGAAAGTGCGCCGCGAGGCTGCCGATGTCATACGCGCAATCTTCCGCGCCTTTGCGGCGGATCCGGCAAAAATGCCAGAAGAATGGTCGCGCGCGGCAGCTGCGCTGAACGGGCCGGATCGGGAGAGCAAGATTCTGCGCATCATCGCCGATTACATAGCTGGAATGACCGACCGCTATGCCGTGCAGGAGCACCGGCGGCTGTTTGGGACAGCGCCGGAGCTGAGGTGATCAAGCGGATGCCGGGAGTGGCCGTCAGTTGACTGGTTGCCGGTTGCGCGCTAAAAAATAGTCATCGGTTGTCTTATGTTTTGGCTTCCGACTTATAGAGGGCTCCTGCGGGAGCCTTCGCTATTTTCAGGACTTCATTTTGGACCGCGTCGCCGTTTTTGTGGATGCGGGATATCTTTTTGCGCAGGGAAGCGCCCTTCTTTCCGGCCAGAAAAAGCCCCGCTCGGAATTGTACCTCGACGAACCGAAGGCCGTCGAACATTTACTCCGCTTCGCAATTGAGAAGGCGGGCTGCTCGCTTTTGCGAATTTATTGGTACGACGGCTCCATCGCCAGCGGAAACCTCACGTTGGAGCACGCCGAATTGGCCAAACTGGACCATGTGAAGGTCAGGCTCGGTTACATCAATAATTTCGGCCAGCAAAAAGGTGTAGACTCACTTATCGTCACCGACATCATCGAGCTCGCCAGACAGAAAGCCATTTGCGATGCCGTGCTGATGTCGGGAGATGAGGATGTTCGCATCGGAGTTCAGATCGCCCAGAATTATGGCGTTCGCGTGCATCTGCTTGGGATCCAACCGAGCAAGGCAAGCCAGTCGCAACAACTCCTCTGGGAGGCCGATACCACGTCAGAGTGGGGCGTAGACGTCGTCGAGTTGTTCCTGTCAGTCCGGTCAGCCTCCAAGCGGCAGGCGAGCGAAGCAACTGGCAACGTCGGCGAGACACTGGACACGTTGGCAAGGAACGCTGCGGAGGAACTTCTCGATCACGAGTTACGTGCGCTGCCGACGGGCCAGCAAAGCAATTGGCAGCTACCGGCAGATCTGGACGGAAAGCTGCTCGTTCTTGCGGCCCGGACCCTCGGTAGAGATCTGGATCCGGCGCAGAAGCGCGACATCTGGTCGTCGTTTCGGAAATGGGCGCGAGCGCGGCAGGGCGGCTGAGGGCCCTTTGTCTTTTGACGGGCTCGCCGATTTGGGTTAGGCCGCGCGGCAGTATTGTAGCGATTATCGCCACATCCCGTCCTTGACCATTGAGCCCCCATGAACCTCTTTGCCGAGTTCCAGACCCGTGTTGCCGCGATCCTCAAGGATATCGCCGCCTCCGGCCGCCTGCCTGCGGATCTCGATCTCGGGCGATTTGTCGTTGAGCCGACCAAGGATGCGGCGCATGGCGATCTCGCGACCAATGCCGCAATGGTCTATGCCAAGGAGGCTAAAGCCTCTTTTGCCAATCCGCGTGAGCTTGCCACCGAAATCGCCTATGCGCTTGCCCAGGATGGCGATGTCGCTCAATCCGAAGTGGCCGGGCCGGGCTTTATCAATATCAGGCTCAAGCCTGAGGCTTTCGCCCGCGTCATGCGCGCATCATTGACTGAAAGCGCACAATTCGGGCGCGGCGCGAAAGTGCCGGGTCGCGTCAATGTCGAATATGTCTCCGCCAATCCGACCGGGCCGATGCATGTCGGTCATGGCCGCGGTGCGGTATTTGGCGATGCGCTGGCCAATCTGCTGGCCTTTGCCGGCTATGATGTGACCCGCGAATATTACATCAACGATGCGGGCGCGCAGGTCGATGTGCTCGCCCGCTCTGCCCATATGCGCTACCGCGAGGCTTTGGGCGAAAACATTGGCGAGATTCCCGAACGACTTTATCCCGGCGATTATCTCAAGCCCGCTGGCGCCGAACTGGCGCGCCAATATGGGGCCGCGCTTCGCGATCAGGCGGAAGAAGAATGGCTGCCCAAGGTCCGCGACATGGCCATTGCCATGATGATGGACATGATCCGCGCCGATCTCGCCGCCCTCAACATTGTTCATGAGGTGTTTTTCTCCGAACGGTCCCTGACCGCCGGGGCGCAGGGCGATCTCGTCGGTGCGGTCATTCGCGATTTGCGCACGAGCGGGAATGTCTATGACGGTCGTCTGCCGCCGCCCAAGGGCGCGCCGGTTGAGGATTGGGAAGACCGCGAGCAGGTGCTGTTTCGCACAACCGGCTTTGGCGACGATGTCGATCGCCCGCTGGTGAAGTCGGATGGCGGCTATACCTATTTTGCCTCTGACATTGCCTATCACAAGTCGAAGTTCGACCGTGGTTTTTCGACCATGATCGATGTCTGGGGCGCCGATCACGGCGGCTATGTGAAACGCATGACCGCGGCGGTGAAAGCCGTGTCGGATGGCAAGGCCAAACTCGATGTGAAATTGTGCCAGCTCGTCAAGCTGATGCGCAATGGCGAGCCGGTCAAAATGTCCAAGCGTTCCGGTGACTTCGTCACGCTTCGTGAAGTTGTTGATGAAGTGGGCGTCGATGCCACGCGCTTCATGATGATCTTCCGCAAGAATGATGCGCCGCTTGAATTCGATCTCGCCAAGGTCATTGAGCAATCGAAGGACAATCCGGTCTTCTATGTTCAATATGCCCATGCGCGCGCCCGCTCTGTCTTGCGGCAGGCGCAGTCGGCCTTCGCCGATCTCGACCTTTCGGAGGCCGCGCTGGCAGGCGCCGCGCTCGATCTTCTCGTGGATGAAGGGGAGCGCGCCATCATTAAAGCGATTTCTCAATATCCAAGGCAGATCGAGGCAGCAGCTGCGGCTCATGAGCCTCATCGCATTGCATTTTACCTGCATGATCTGGCCAGCGCCTTCCATTCGCACTGGAACCGCGGCAAGGATCGGCCGGAATTACGCTTTGTTAACGAAGAAAGCAGAGACTTGACTCGTGCCCGCCTTGCGCTTGTCACTTCCTTAACGAGTGTGCTGGCGTCGGGTTTGAGGATTTTGGGCGTCAGCGCACCGCAGGAGATGCGCTGAGGTCCTGCATCGGCCTGTGTTTGGCGCGCCTCGCTGTGGCCGCAAGGCTTCAGGATACAGATCGCGTTACGAGGTAAGAGATGAGTGACTCTGTCGCCAAGTCCCGTTCCGGAGGCGAATCGCGCCAGTCGATCGACCTCGATGAGCTTGAGCGCCGCATGCGCGAAAGTGTCGGAAACCTGCAACAGCAGCTTGCCGCCCAGACCGTTCCGCCGCCGCCTCCGTCTGCGCCGGCGGCATCGGATCCTCTGGCAGAACTTGCCCGCCTTGTCGGCAGCGGCAACGATCCGTTCCGCAAAGTATTCGCCGATCGCAATGACGGGCTGACAATGCCCCCGCCAGGCCGCGCTTCGGCGCCGTCTTACGATTCGCCGGGCGTTGCAGCCGCCAATCAATATGATCTCGACCGGGCCTTCGGTCGCCCCGCGCAGATGGCGCCTTGTTACATGCCCGCACCTGAGCCCGCCCGGACCGAGACCAGCGCAGATCCTTATGCGTCGCAGGCCTATCAGGCGCCCCAGCCTGCAGCAGGCGCTTATGATCCTGCCTATGGGCAGGCCTATGGCCAGAATGATGCGCCCTGGATCGCCCCCGAGGCCGTTCCCTATGCAGATTATCCGGAAGAGCCGCAGCGTCGGACCGGGCGCGCCAAGCTTTTGATCGGCGCAGCCGCAGCCGTCGTGATTGCGGGTGGTGCAGGCGCTTATTTCCTGAGCTCCTCCGATGGCGGCTCGCGCCAGGTGCCGACGATTCCGGCCCAACAGGGACCGGCCAAGGTCCAGCCGGCTGAGGCGGCCAAGAGCGGGACGAGCCAGCAGATTTCCGTGCTTGAGCGTGGGGGTGCGCCCAATTCCACCAGCAGAGTGGTGCAGAGCGACGAGCAGCCGCTCGATCTCGCCAATGCGTCGCGCGGACAGGGGGCAAACCGCCCCCCTCGCAACAATGAAAATGGCGCGCCGGTGACCATTGCGCCGCCGCCGCCGCCCCCGGTTGCCAATTCGATCTTTTCCGAGCCCCGTCGCGTCAAGGCCGTGGCCGTGCGCCCGGATGGCTCGATCATCGATCCCAATGCTCCAGCTCCTGCCGCTGCGCCGCCCGCCAATGCGCCTGCGGCAACAGCTGCTGCCGCCCCTCCGCCTGCACCAGTCGGTCGTCCGATGGATATTGCCTCCATCGTCAATGCAACGGCGCCCCCGGCTGGCGGCGCGCGCGTGGCTGCAGCGCCGCCCAGCCCGCCTGTCCAGGCGGCTCGTCCTGTGGCTCCTGCGGCTCCGGCTCCTGTTGCGCCGGCGGCCTCGGCAGGGGCTCCAGGCTCATTTTCCGTCCAATTGGCCGGGACCAGTTCGGAGGACGAGGCCCGCGACGCTCTCACGCGCCTGACACGCCGTTTCGCAACGGAGCTTGGTTCATATCGTCCAGCCGTCGTGAAGGCCGATATCGGCAGCCGCACGGTCTACCGCGTGCGCATCAACAATCTGTCGAGCGAAGATGCCAATACGCTCTGCGCGCGTCTGAAGGCGGGAGGCGGGAGCTGTTTCGTCGCCCGCAATTGATGTCGCGCACCGGGATGTTGCAGATCCGATGATGACCCGTGCCTTCATTTGCGGTTGCTCGGGCCTTGCCTTCACGGAGGAAGAGCGCCGTTTTCTGGCCGAGCATGCGCCCTGGGGTCTTATTCTCTTCAGGCGAAACATTGACAATCCGACGCAAGTCAGTGTCCTGAATTCGGAATTTCGCAAAATCGTAGGCCGTGCGGATGCGCCCGTGCTGGTTGATCAGGAGGGTGGGCGCGTTCAGCGTCTGGGGCCGCCGCATTGGCCGGCCTATCCGGCGGCTGCCCGTTTCAATCGCATGGCTGTGGCTGACGAACGCAAGGCTGAGATCGTTCGCCTGTCGGCGCGGCTGATCGGCCAGGATTTGCGCGCCTGCGGCATTGATGTGGATTGTCTTCCCGTTCTCGATGTTCCAGCCCCCGGCGGGCATGATGTGATTGGCGATCGTGCCTATGCCGCCGAGCCGGGTCTGGTGGCTTTAATGGGCGGGGCTGCGGCCGAGGGGCTGATGCAATCGGGCGTCCTGCCGGTGATGAAACATGTTCCGGGCCATGGTCGGGCAGGGGCTGACAGCCATCTCGAATTGCCGCGCGTCGAGGCCACTCTTGCCGAGCTGGAAGCGGCGGATTTCGTCCCCTTCCGGGCGCTCTCCCATCTGCCCATGGCCATGACGGCCCATGTCGTCTATGCGGCCATTGACCCCTCCGGGCCGGCAACGACCTCCCGCAAGGTCGTGCAGGAGATCATCCGGGGTGCCATCGGCTTCGATGGGCTGCTGATGAGCGACGATCTGTCAATGAAGGCCCTGTCGGGATCCTTTGCCGAGCGCACCAGCGCTTTATTCGCCGCCGGGGTCGATATGGCTCTGCATTGCAACGGCAATCTCCTTGAGGCGCGGGAGGTGGCGCAGGCCTCTCCGGTGCTCGATGGGCGGGCGGCGGAGCGGGCGGTGGCCGCCCTCTCCCTGATTGCCGGGCCCCCTATGCCGATGGATCCTGTGGACGCGCGCGCCGAGGTTGAATCAGCGCTTGCGATGGCGGTCTAGGGGACTAGTCTCCGCGCGAGTTCCGGCGTGTCCGGGTTGTGCGGAGTGATTCGTGTCGAGCGAGCTGCCTTTCGAGGCTTCCGAGATCGAAATCGACAAGGGCGAGACAGAAGCGTCCTTCAATGTCGATGTTGACGGGTTCGAGGGGCCCCTCGATCTGCTGCTCGAATTGTCGCGCCGCCAGAAAGTCGATCTGGCCAAAATCTCGATCCTTGCGCTGGCCGATCAATATCTCGCTTTCATCGACGAGGCGCGCCGCGTTCGTCTTGAACTGGCTGCCGATTATCTCGTCATGGCGGCCTGGCTCGCCTATCTGAAATCGCGCCTGCTGCTGCCGACCGAAGAGCAGATCGGCGAGGAGCCGCTGGCCGCCGATCTGGCCGCCGCGCTGGCCCGTCGCCTGAAACATCTCGAGGCCATCCGCAAGGCGTCCGAAGATCTGATGAACCGGCCGCGGCTGGGCCGCGACATGTTCCTGCGCGGTCGCCCCGAGGGCGTTTCGCTGATCAAACATTCGAACTGGCAGGCCAGCCTGTTCGATCTGCTCTCCGCCTATGCGCAGCAGCGTCAGGTGCAGGCTTTGTCGCGTGTGTCGCTCAAGCGTCGCGTCGTCTGGTCGCTTGCCGATGCGCGCGTTGCGCTGGAGCGTCTGGCCGGGGCCATTTCCGAATGGACCACGATGGATGAATTCCTGATCGAATATTGCGTGGCTCCCGAACAGCGTCGCACGGCACGTGCCTCCTGTTTCTCGGCTTCGCTCGAAATGGTCCGCGAGGGCCGGATCGAAATCCGCCAAGATCGCGCTTTTGCGCCGCTCTGGGTGAAGACCAAACAGGCGTCGGAAACGGCTCAGGCCGCGACGCCCGTCGAGGATCGGGGCGAGGCCGCTTAAGGTCGCGTTCCAAAAAGCATTGAAGAGGATAAAGTGGCAGAGATCGCCGTACTCTTTCCGCAGCATTCGTCCGAGCTCGGTCACGAGGACGCAGCAGGGGAGGCCGCAGCCTTGCATGAGGCCAAGCGCATCGCGGAAGCTCTGCTTTTCGCCGCGACGGAACCCGTCGAGGAGAGCGAGCTCAAAAAGCGCATTTCCGATGACGTCAAAATCCGCGACGTTCTGGAGGCGCTGAAAGCCGATTATGCGACGCGCGGGGTTAACCTCGTGCGCGTGGGATCCAAATGGATTTTCCGCACCGCTGCCGATCTCGGCTATCTGCTGTCGCGTGAGACGCAAGAGCAGAAGAAGCTCTCGCGCGCGGCGCTCGAAACCCTCGCCATTGTTGCCTATCACCAACCGGTGACGCGCGCCGAGATCGAGGATATTCGCGGCGTCGCCATCTCCAAGGGCACGATGGATGTGCTGATCGAGACCGGCTGGGTTCGTCTGCGCGGCCGCCGCAAGGCGCCGGGCCGTCCCGTGACCTATGGCACGACGGAAGCCTTCCTTCTGCATTTCGGCATCGAGCAGATCACCGATCTGCCGGGTCTTGAGGAATTGAAGGGGGCGGGCCTGTTCGACGGTCGCCTGCCGCAGGGCTTTGGCGTGCCCACGCCCAATGACTCGCCTGAATTGACCGAGACCGAAGATCCGCTCGACGGCGATCCCAACGATCTTTTCTCCGAAATCACCGAAGAGGTGAAGGCGGAGGCCGCTGCCGATCTCGACGCCGCCCTGGATGCGGTTGCCGAGGAAGAGGACGCGGGCCTGGCAGAAAGCGAAGCAGACGAGCCTCTGCAGGCGCCAGAAGAGCAGCGCCGGGAGGATTGAGGGCAGGCGGCCAAGCCCGCCTTCCGCCCTAGACCCTGCCTTGTGCCGGTAGCCGCTCACGCAAAAGGGTACGGGCACGAGCGCCCTCTCTCCTTGTTTTTGCCGCGTCCGGGGCATAGTTTCTCAGGCGATACCGGCGATGGTGCCAATGGGCCCCGCCGAGCGGAGGATATTCATGGGTAGCTTTTCCATCTGGCACTGGCTCGTCGTGGGCGTGATCGTGCTGTTGCTGTTTGGCGGCAAGGGCAAGATTTCCGAGTTGATGGGCGATTTCGCCAAGGGCATCAAATCCTTCAAGAAGGGTATGTCCGAGGACGATGAAACAGCCAAACCGGCTGATCCAGCGCGCATCGAGCCTGCGCAGCAGACAGCTGCGCCTGCTGCCGCGCCCTCGACGGCGCCCGCAGCCGCCTCGGTTGCCAATGCCGCTCCCCAGCCGGTTCCCGGTCAGGTCGGCGAACAGCGCAAGGTCGGCTGAAGCCCACCCGATCTGTGGTGCATCGTTCACGCGCGCTGATTTTGCGCGCGTGTTCGACTTTTGAGTTCAGGACCGCGGTTTCATGTTCGATTTCGACGCCGGCAAACTCCTCGTCATTGGCCTTGTCGCGCTGATCGTGATCGGGCCGAAGGAATTGCCGCGCGTTTTGCGCCAGCTCGGACAGGCTCTGTCCAAGATGCGTCGCATGGCGGCCGATTTTCAGGGCCAGTTCATGGAGGCCATGCGCGAGGCCGATATTGAAGAGATCAAGAAAGAGGTCTCTAAAGTCGGTGATGTCGCCAAGGTGGATATGAATTTCGACCCCGTGCAAACCGTACGCAATGAAATCGGCGGTGCAATCGAGGGTTCCAGCTCACAGGCGCCGGCTCTTGCTGCGCCTGACCAGCCGCTCAATCTCGTCGATGTTCAAAATCTGCCGCCGCCCGATGAGACAAATCGGGCGACCGTTGCTGCAGGCATAGAGCCTCTCGCCCCCGAAACGGTCGCAGAACAAGCGCCCCAGCCCCGTTCCTCGCAGGCATGACCGCGCCATGACCGATGCCGATATCGAATCCACACGCGCACCCTTGATCGATCATCTGATCGAATTGCGCTCGCGCCTGATCAAGGCCGTGATTGCCTTCGTGCTGATGTTTATCGTCTGCTTCTATTTCGCGAAGGATATCTACAATCTCCTTGTGATCCCGTTCGAACATGCAGCGGGTCCGGATGCGAAGCTCATCTATACGGCGCCGCAGGAATTCTTTTTCACGCAGATCAAGGTCGCCATGTTTGCGGCTGCTTTTGCAGCCTGCCCGGTGATCATCAGCCAGATTTACGCCTTTGTGGCGCCCGGCCTCTACAAGCATGAACGCATGGCCTTTGCGCCTTATCTCATCGCCACGCCGATTTTCTTCGCGCTGGGCGCCATGCTGGTTTACTTCCTCGTCACGCCGAACCTGCTGCATTTCTTCCTCGCCATGCAGCAGTCGAAAGAGCCGGGCAAGGCGCAGATCGAACTGTTGCCGCGCGTCAGCGAATATATGTCGCTGATCATGACGCTGATCTTTGCTTTCGGCATCACCTTCCAATTGCCGGTGGTCCTGACTTTGCTCGGGCGCATTGGCGTGATCGACAGCACTTTTCTGCGCGAGAAGCGCCGCTATGCCATTGTGCTCGTCTTCATCGTCGCTGCCGTGCTGACGCCGCCCGATGTCTTCAGCCAATTCGCGCTCGCCGTGCCGACACTGCTGCTCTACGAATTGTCGATCATTTCCGTGTCGCTGATCGAGAAAAGGCGGGCGGGGGACAAGAAAGAGGCCGAGGCGGAAACCCAGGCTGCGCCATAAGGGCTGAGGGCGCCTGTGGCCTTTTGGGCCACCCCTTGCATCTGCGCCCCTCAAATGCCATTCCGGGAACTCGCAAGAGGGGCCTCGGGAAAGCATGCACGACATCAGATGGATTCGCGAGAATGCGGCGCTTTTCGATGGAGGGCGCCGGAAGCGTGGGCTTGAGCCCCTCTCGGACAAGCTCCTGGCCCTCGACGACATCCGCCGCGCCGCCATTGCCGGGCTTCAGGGTGCACAGGAACGGCGCAATGCCGCCTCCAAGGAAATCGGCCAGGCCATGGCCGCCAAGGACGCCGCCCGCGCCGATGCGCTGAAGGCGGAAGTCGCGGCGCTCAAGACGCGCATGGCCGAACTGGAAGTCGAGGAGAAAAAGGCCGTCGCCGATCTCGAAGCGGCTTTGTCGGAAATTCCCAACACGCCGCTCGCCGATGTTCCTGAGGGTCGCGACGAGCATGACAATGTTGAAGTGCGCCGCTTCGGCGCGGCCCGCAGCTTTGCCGCCGGCTTCACGCCAAAAGAGCATTTTGAAATCGGCGAGGCTTTGGGCCTGATGGATTTCGAAGCGGCGTCGCGCATGTCGGGTGCGCGTTTCGTTGTGCTGAAAGGCGCATTGGCGCGCATGGAGCGCGCCTTGATGCAATTCATGCTCGATCTGCACACCGAGCAGAACGGCTATACGGAAGTCAATCCGCCGCTGCTCGTGCGCGATGACGCCATGTTCGGCACGGCGCAATTGCCGAAATTCCGCGACGATCAGTTCCGCGCCGGCGATGATTTCTGGCTTATCCCGACCGCGGAAGTCTCGCTCACCAATCTCGTGCGCGAACAGATTCTCGATGAGGCTGCATTGCCGATGCGCGTGACGGCGGGCACGCCCTGTTTTCGCGCCGAGGCAGGATCGGCCGGGCGCGATACGCGCGGCATGATCCGCCAGCATCAATTCACCAAGGTTGAACTGGTCTCGGTCACGCGGCCGGAAGATTCTTCTGCCGAACATGAGCGCATGACCGCTTGCGCCGAGGAAGTTTTGAAACGTCTCGGCCTGCATTATCGCGTCATGGCTTTGTGCACGGGCGATATGGGCTTTGCCTCGCAGAAAACCTACGATCTCGAAGTCTGGCTGCCCGGCCAGAAAGACGGCGACACGCAAGGCCGTTTCCGCGAGATTTCATCCTGCTCGGTGTGCGGAGATTTTCAGGCGCGCCGCATGAATGCGCGTTATCGCCCCAATAGTGAAAAGACGACGCGCTTTGTCCATACGCTGAATGGTTCGGGCATAGCGGTCGGCCGCGCTCTGGTTGCCGTGCTTGAAAATTACCAGAACGAAGACGGCTCCGTGACAGTGCCTGACGCGCTGCGTCCCTATATGGGCGGGCTGGAGAAGATTACGAAGGCGTAAAGCCGCCGCCTCGTCATTGCGAGGAGCGAAGCGACGAAGCAATCCAGAAGCTGCAAGACCGGACTGGATTGCTTCGCTGCGGTCGCAATGACGAACGAAAGGAAGTTGAAGCAATGCGCATTCTGATCACCAATGACGATGGCATTCATGCCGAGGGCCTGAATGTGCTCGAGCGTATTGCGCGCACGATCACCAATGACATTGTCATTGTTGCGCCCGAGACGGATCAGTCGGGCGTGGCGCATTCTCTCTCCCTCAACGATCCTTTGCGCCTGCGCCATGTCGGCCCGCACCGCTATGCGGTGAAAGGCACGCCGACCGATTGCGTCATCATGGGCGTGCGCAAGATCATGCGCGACAACCCGCCTGACCTCGTCCTGTCGGGCGTCAATATCGGGCACAATCTGGCGGAAGACGTCACCTATTCGGGGACGATTGCAGCGGCGATGGAAGGCACTTTGCTCGGCATTCGCTCCTTTGCCTTGAGCCAGGGCTATCCGCCCGGCCAGCGCGAGCAGGCGCCCTTCGATTGCGCTGCGGCTCATGCCCCCAAAATCCTGGCCCGGCTGATCGACCAGCCGCTCGATGCCGGGATCCTCGTAAACATCAATTTCCCGAGCTGCGCGCCGGAGGCGGTGCGGGGTACATCGGTCACCGTGCAGGGGCGGCGCGATGCCACCTATCTGGAGCTGGACGAGCGCTTCGACGGGCGGCACAATCCTTATTACTGGATCGGATTCTCGCGTCAGCGTTCGACGCCGGCACGCGGAACCGATCTGGAGGCCATTGCCGACCAGCGGATCTCCATCACGCCGCTGCGGCTTGACCTGACGGACGAGCCCTCCGTGACGCGGCTGGCGGCGGATTTCGCCTGAGGGAGGGGCTGGGCGAGGAATGGAATACGATCTTTTCCAAGCCGACCGGGGGCGTTCCGACGAGCAGGCGCAGGCCACAATGCAGTTTCTGCTCCGCCTGCGCGAGCGGGGCATTGCCAATGTCGCCGTGCTGCGGGCGCTCGAAACCTTGCCGCGCGAAAATTTCGTCCCCCATCGCCATGCCGATCTCGCCTGGCGCGATATTGCCCTGCCCATCCCCTGCGGCCAGACCATGCCCGAGCCCTATCTCGTCGCGCGCATGGCGGAATCGCTGCAGATCATGTCGCGGCATCGCATTCTGGAAATCGGAACCGGCAATGGCTATTCGGCCGCCATTCTCAGCCGTCTGGCCCGCCAGGTTGTAACCGTTGAGCGCTTTCGTTCGCTGGCTCTGGCGGCGGAAACAAGGCTTGCCGGTCTGGGGCTTGGCAATGTGCGCGTCTTCCACGGCGACGGTCTGGCGCTCGGCGATGAGCTTGGCAGTTTTGATCGGATCCTCATCCAAGGCGCGGTCGAAGCCGTGCCGGAAAATATCGCCGCGCGACTCGTTGAAGGCGGGACGATTGTTTATGGCGAGCGCCCGGCGGGATCGAAAGAGACGAATCTTATCCGCCTGTCCCAAAAGGCTGGCGCGTGGACGCGCGAGCGAATCTCATCCTGCCGTTTGCAGCCTCTTGTTGCAGGCGTGTCGGCTGCTTGATGCGGCGCGGGCGCCGCATCCATTTCTTTCCGCAAAAAAGACACAAATTATGTGTGTCGGGGCGTGAGTTTCGTTCATCATAAACGCCTCTTTAACCTTAGGCGTGCTCAAGTCGCCCAGTCGAATTTGCACGAGCTTGGGTTGCGTTATGAGTCATAAAGATCGTTTTGGCTTTCTTCGTTCTGCTTCCCGTCTTGTGTTGGCGGGTGCTGCTGCCGCTCTCCTGGCGGGTTGTTCCTCGGACTTCAGCCGCTTCGGCGATGCTGGTCCATTCCAGCCTTCAGCGCGGATGGATCGTTCTGCTTCGAGCGCGCCCGCTCAGCAGGTCGTCGCCGCCGCGCCATTAACGGCCGTTCAATCGGCTCCGCTTTCTGCGCCCGTGCAATCGGCGCCGCTCGATCCGCCGGTTCAGGCATCTGCACCCATGCGCGCTCAGGCTGCGCCGGCTGTTGCAGCCCAGTCCGCTCCCGTTCGCGCCGCGCAGCCCGCTGCTGTTCAGCCCCGTCAAGCGCAAGCGGCGCCGACGGTTGCACCCGCTCCCACCGTCACCGCCGTTGCGCGCACGGAAGCGCCGCGCAAAGAGGCCGAGAAAAAGACTGAGCCGGTGCGTACTGCAGCCCTCGCCCCGCAGGCGGCGCGCTCGGATGCTGCGCCCGTTGCGCCCGCCGCTGCACCAGCTGCTGCTGCACCCGCAGCTGCTCCTGCTGCGGCTGCAACGAGTGAGGCTGCAAGCCCCGAATTCCGTTGGCCCGCGCGCGGTCGCATCATCCAGGGCTTTAAGCCCGGACAGAGCGAAGGCATCAATATTGCTGTTCCGGAAGGCACGGCGGTCAAGGCCGCTGAAGGTGGCGAAGTCGCTTATGCCGGTAGCGAACTCAAGGGCTATGGCAATCTCGTGCTGATCCGCCATCCCAATGGTTTCGTCTCGGCCTATGCGCATAATGGCGAGTTGATGGTGAAGCGCGGTGAGACTGTGAGACGCGGTCAGGTGATCGCCAAATCCGGTCAGACCGGAAATGTCTCCTCGCCGCAATTGCAGTTCCAGCTGCGCAAGGGTTCAACGCCGGTCGATCCGACGCGCTATCTCGCCGGCCTGTAATTGGCTTTTTTATCGCGATGAATTTTGCGGGCGCCGGAGGGCGCCCGTTGCTTTTGGCGGGTCATTCTTTGAGCGGCGCAGGCTGCTGCAGCGTCGGTTCGGTCGCCGCTTTTCATCACGCCAGTTTCTGCCCAAGCCGACCCGCGACATCCTGAATGTATTGCCAAGCGGTGCGCCCCGAGCGTGCGCCACGGGTCGCTGCCCATTCAATTGCGCCCGCGCGCAGCTCTTCATTTGAAAGTGTCAGTTTAAAATAAGATGAGTAACTATTTACCATCTCAAGATATTCGTCCTGACTGCATTTATGAAAACCGAGCCAGAGGCCGAAACGGTCAGAGAGAGAGATTTTTTCCTCGATGGCCTCGCCGGGATTAATGGCTGTCGAGCGCTCATTATCGATCATGTCGCGCGGCATGAGATGGCGGCGGTTCGAGGTCGCATAGAAGATGACATTATCGGGGCGTCCCTCAATGCCGCCCTCGAGTGCTGCCTTCAGCGATTTATAGCTCGTGTCATCCGTGTCGAAGGAGAGATCGTCGCAAAAGACGATGAACCGGCAGGCGCTGTCGCGCAGAAGTCCCAGAAGGGCAGGCAGAGTGTCGATATCCTCGCGGTGGATTTCGATCAGTTTGAGATCCCGATTGATCTTCAGGCAATCGGCATGGATTGCCTTGACGAGCGAGGATTTGCCCATGCCGCGTGCCCCCCACAACAGGGCATTATTGGCCGGCAGGTCGCGGGCGAAGCGCTGGGTGTTTTCAGCGAGCTGGTCGCGCACCAGATCGATGCCGCGCAGCAGCCCCAGTTCCACCCGATTGACCTTGGCCACGGGAGCGAGCCTTCTGCCTTGCGCATGCCAGACAAAGGCCTCGGAGGCGGCAAAATCGGGCCGCGACTCACTGGCCGGGGCCAGGCGCTCGAGCGCCTCAGCGATACGGGCCAGCACTTCGGCATTGGGATCTTGGGGGATGGAGGGCATGGGACAGCCGCGTTTTTAGGGGTTCAGGGCGCTTTACCCCATCGTGGCGGCGGGCGGAAGGGCCGACACAGGCCCCCCGATGGGGATGAAGGCGGAAAGGCCGGTCACAGGAGCGTTGAGAATGCCGCCACGGCATTGCTTTCGCGAAGATCGCAATTATAGTCCGCCGCAATGTTGCGGGGCGGATTTTCCGCCCCTTTTAAATGCCGGAGTGGCTCTTCCATGAACTTCATTACACCTGCCTATGCCCAAGCTGCCGGAGCCCCCGGAGGCGACTTCCTGATGCAGATCGCCCCCTTCATCCTGATCCTCGTGATCATGTATTTCCTGATCCTGCGCCCGCAGCAGAAGCGCGTGAAGGCCCATCAGGATATGGTGGCCAATGTGCGTCGTGGCGACACGATCGTCACCTCGGGCGGTATTGTCGGCAAAGTGACCAAGGTCACCGACGAGCCGGAGATCGAAGTCGAAATCTCGCCGAATGTCCGCGTGCGCTTGATGCGTTCGATGATTTCGGACGTTCGCACCAAGGGCGAACCCGTCAAGGAGTGACGGGTCGTTCCTTCTACAGATGATTTGTGCTTGGCCTTCGGGCCAGGCTATGCGCTCCCCGTGAGATATTGAGCCCATGCTTCGTTTCGCCCGCTGGAAGATTGTCTCGATCGTTGCAATGTCGCTGCTCAGCTGCTTGCTGATCGTGCCGAGCTTCATTGATGCCGATACGCGCACTGCCATCCAAAAGGCATTGCCGAAATGGGTGCCGGTGCAAGCCGTCGTTCTGGGTCTCGATCTGCAGGGCGGGGCGCATCTCCTGCTCGAGGTCGATTCGGGCGACGTGCTGCGCAGCCAGGTCAATAATCTGCGCGACGATGTGCGCCGCATCCTGCGCGAGGAAAATGCGCGCATCACCGGCGGCATTGGCGTTCAGGGACGCACCGTTCAATTCCGCGTTCCGGAAGCCAATGATCGCAACCGGGCCTTGCCGAAACTGCGCCAGCTGGCCAATCCCGGCGGCGTGTCGGCCATGGGCGTCACAACGGCGCCGCCCTATCAGATCGTCGAGCAAGGCGATGGCCTCATCCAGATCACCGTGACTGAATCTGGCGTCAATGAACGCGTGCGCCGGGCGGTCGATCAGACGATCGAAGTCTTGCGCCGCCGCGTCGATGCGCTGGGCACGACCGAGCCCAATATTCAGCGCCAAGGCGCCGACCGCGTTCTCGTGCAGGTGCCGGGCTTGCAGGATACGAACCGGCTGAAGGAAATTCTCGGCACGACGGCGAAACTCGAATTCCGCCTCGTTGCCGATGCCGGCGCCAATCCGGCGGAAGTCGACCAGCTCGATCAGACCGATCAGCCGGGCAAACTGCCCGTCGAAAAGCGCGTCATGGTTGAGGGCGAAGATCTCACCGATGCGCAGCCCGGTTTCGACCAGCGCTCTGGCGAACCGGTGGTGAATTTCCGTTTCAACATTCGCGGCGGTCAGCGCTTTGGCGAAGTCACCAGCGCCAATGTCGGGCGGCCTTTCGCCATTGTGCTCGACAACAAGGTCATTTCTGCGCCGCGCATTTTGAGCCCCATCACGGGCGGCTCGGGCCAGATCTCCGGACGGTTCACGGTTGAGCAGGCGAATAATCTCGCCATTCTGCTGCGCGCCGGTGCGCTGCCGGCCAAATTGTCCATCGTCGAAGAGCGCACGGTCGGTCCGGGGCTTGGCCAGGATTCGATTGAGGCCGGCAAGCAGGCCGCTTATGTGGCCTCCGTTCTCGTCGTGCTTTACATGCTCATCACCTATGGCGTGTTCGGCATTTTCGCCAATCTCGCTCTGTTCATTCACATCATCATGATCTTTGCCGGCCTCATCCTGTTGCAGGCCACGCTGACGCTTCCGGGCATTGCTGGAATCGTGCTCACCATCGGCATGGCGGTGGATTCGAACGTGCTGATCTATGAGCGTATCCGCGAGGAATTCCGCGGCGGACGCTCACTCGTCTCGGCGCTGGATGCGGGCTTCAACCGCGCCTTTGCGACGATTATCGACTCGCAATCGACCATGATGGTTGCGGCCGTCATTCTCTATTTCCTCGGCTCGGGTCCGGTGCGCGGCTTTGCCGTTTCGCTCGGCCTTGGCATTCTCACAACGGTCGTCACCGCAGTGACCATGACGCGCATGATGATTGCGCTCTGGTATCGCTTCGGCCGCCCGACCAAGCTCCCGATCTGATCGAGGCGAAAATTTTATGAGAACGTTCCGTCTCGCTCCCGACAATATGACCTTCGGCTTCATGCGCCTGCGGCGTGTGAGCTATCCATTCTCGGCTTTCATGTCGATTGTCAGTGTCGCCATGTTCCTGGTGCTCGGCCTGAACTTCGGCATCGATTTCTCCGGCGGCACTTTGATGGAAGTGCGCGCCAAAAGCGGGCAGGCCGATCTTGCCAGCCTGCGCACGCTTGGCGACCGTTTCTCGCTGGGCGAAATCGAAGTCCAGGCTTTCGGTGGCAATCAGGATGCGACGATCCGCATCCGCCTGCAGCCGGGCGGGGATGCGGCGCAGCAGGCAGCCGTTGAGCGTATCCGCGAGACCATCGGCAAGGAATATGAATTCCGCCGGGTGGAAGTGGTCGGCCCGCGCGTGTCGGGCGAGCTGGTGCAATCGGGCACGCTTGGCGTTGTTTTGTCCATTGTCGCGGTTCTGACCTATTTGTGGTTCCGCTATGAATGGCAGCTCGCCATTGCCGCCGTCATCGCAACCATGCATGACCTTTTGCTCACCGTTGGATTTTTTGCGGTGACGCAACTGGAATTCAACATCACCTCGATTGCCGCCATTCTCACCATCGTTGGCCTGTCGCTCAACGAAACCGTGGTCGTGCTCGACCGTATTCGAGAGATGATGCGGAAATACAAGAAAATGCCGGTTGCCGACATTATCGACCTGTCGATCAATGCGGTGCTGTCGCGCACCATCATGACATCGACGACGACGCTTCTGGCGCTTCTGGCTCTGGTTTTCTTCGGCGGCCACGTCATCCAGTCCTTCTCGCTGGCGATGATGTGGGGTGTGATCGTGGCGACTTATTCCGCGATTTTCATCTGCTCGCCGATCCTGATCTATCTCAACGTGCGCCCCGGCGATGTGGCCGAGCCCGGCAGCGAAGCCAAGGACGCCAAGGATACCAAGGCCGGCAAGCAAACCCCGTGAGGTTGCGCCTTGCCGTCGATGGGCAAGGCCATAAGTTTCAGCCGGTCTGTCGCCGTTCGTTGCGAATGGAGTGCAGATTGATCTGCTCTTTGCCATGACGAAGCTGCAGGATGCCCTGATGTCGGAACAATCACGAAAATACGATGGTTTCGTGCCCGGCGCCTTTTCCATCGATTCCTATGGCGCGGGCGGCTTTCGCTTTGCCGACATGTCGCATCGCGGGTCGATCATCGTTCTGCCCTCTGGCGTCCATATCTGGAACGTGACGAGTCCTGCAGAACTCACGCCCGATGTGTTTCAGCCCGTCTTCGACGAACAGCCTGGCACTCTCGAAATGCTGCTGATCGGCATGGGGCGCGAACTTCTGCCCATCCGTCCTGATGTGCGGGCGCGTTTCAAAGAGGCCGGTATCGGTATCGATCTCATGGCCACGCGCCATGCCATCGCCACCTATAATATTCTGTTCGAGGAAAAGCGCCGCGTCGGTGCGGCGCTGATTGCGGTGCCATGATGAGCGCGCTGGCCGAACATTATGCCTCTTGCGCCGATATGTTGCGCAAGGAAGATCCGGACCGTTTCTTCGCCTGTCTCTTCGCGCCGGAAGCCAAGCGTCCCCATCTCCACGCCCTTTATGCTTTCAGTCTCGAACTCGCGCGCATCCGCGAAATCATTTCCGAGCCAATGGCTGGCGAGATTCGCATGCAATGGTGGCGCGATGCTTTGTCCGGCGAGGCGAGAGGTGATGTCAGCGCTCATCCCGTCGCCGCTGCTCTGCTCGACACGATTGTGAGATTCACATTGCCGGCGCAGGCCTTGCGCGAGTTGATCGAAAGCCGTTCCTTCGATCTCTATGACGATCCCATGCCGACGCGCGTCGATCTTGAGGGCTATTGCGGCGAGACATCATCTTCGCTTCTGCGTCTGGCGTCGATCATTCTGGCCGATGGTCGTGATCCTGGCGGTGCGGATGCGGTGGGCCATGGCGGCGTGGCTTATGCCATCACCGGTCTGTTGCGTGCTTTGCCTTGGCATGCAGCGCGCGGCCAGCTCTATCTGCCGGGCGATATTCTGGCCCGCCATGGCGTGACACGCGAAGACATTTTGTCTGGCAAGATGAGTCAAGGGCTGAGCCATGCGCTGGCTGAAGTGCGGATGCTTGCGCGCCATCATTGCGAGGCGGCTTTGGCGGCTGCATCGCAAATGGAGCCCGCCGCACGCTCTGCGCTGATGCCGCTCGCCATCGTGCCGCTCTATCTGGCGCGCATGGAAAAGCCCTCCTACGAGCCTTTCCGCACGCTTGTCACAGCACCGCTCTGGCGGCGCATTTACGCCTTTTGGGCTTTGGGGCGTCGGCTCTAGCCATTCGTCATGGCCAGCGGAGCGAAGCAGTGACGCGAGCAAACCCTCTCCCAGAGGGAGAGGGTGCCTGCGATAGCAGGCGGGTGAGGGGTTGCGCTTTTGTGTTGTGAGGGAGTAACCCCTCATCGGGTCGCTTGCGCGACCACCTTCTCCCTCTGGGAGAAGGGCGCGTCCGTTCTTGCCGCGTCGCCTGCGTCTCCTCGCAATGACGAGGCTGGTTATGCCGTGAGCCACACATCCAGATCGCGCACCGCGCGCGCCGTGATCATTTTCTTCTTCGCCACGCTTTTTTCCGGTCCGCGCAATTTCTTCCCGTCTTCAGAGCGCACTGGTTCGTCGAGTGGCGGGAACAAACCAAAATTCACATTCATTGGCTGGAAGGAGCGCGGGCCTGCATCGATCGTCTCGATATGTCCGCCGGTAATATGGTTGAGCAAAGCGCCGATGGCTGTTGTCACAGGCGGCAAAGTAAAATCTTGGCCCCATCTTTCCGCTGCAGCCATGCGCCCGGCCATCAGTCCGACGGCGGCGCTTTCCACATAGCCTTCGCAACCGGTGATCTGACCGGCAAAACGCAAACGCGGCTCGGCCTTCAAGCGCAGCATAGTGTCGAGCACCTTTGGCGAATTGAGAAATGTATTGCGATGAAGCCCGCCGAGCCTGGCGAATTCGGCATTTTCCAATCCGGGAATGGTGCGGAACAGAGTCTGTTGCGCGCCATATTTCATTTTTGTCTGGAAGCCGACCATATTGTAGAGCGTGCCCAGCGCATTATCCTGCCGCAGCTGCACGACGGCATAAGGTTTGACGCCTGGATTATGCGCATCGGTGAGGCCCATGGGTTTCATCGGCCCGTGGCGCAATGTTTCCGGCCCGCGCTCCGCCATGACTTCAATCGGCAGACAGCCATCGAAATAGGGCGTGCCTTCCCATTCCTTGAAATTCGTTTTCTCGCCGGCGATCAGACCGTCGATGAAAGCGTAATATTGTTCCTTGTCGAGCGGGCAATTGATGTAATCGGCGCCCGTGCCGCCCGGCCCCTGTTTGTCATAGCGCGATTGGAACCAGGCTTTCGACATGTCGATGGAATCGCGATGCACGATGGGCGCAATCGCATCGAAAAAGGCGAGCTGATCTTCGCCTGTTTTTTCCAGAATGACCTGCGCCAGAGCTGCCGATGTGAGCGGGCCGGTGGCGACGATGACATTGTCCCAATCCTGCGGGGGAAGGGCGATGATTTCGCCGCGGTCGATTGTGACGAGCGGATGTTCGCTCAAGCGTTTCGTCACGGCATCGGCGAAGCCATCGCGATCCACCGCAAGCGCGCCGCCGGCCGGCACCTGATTGGCATCGGCGCAGGACATGATGAGCGAATTCATCTGCCGCATTTCGCGATGAATGAGCCCGACCGCATTGGTCGTCCATTCATCCGAGCGGAAAGAATTCGAGCAGACAAGCTCTGCCAATTTATCAGTGTGATGCGCATCCGTGCCGCGCACAGGCCGCATTTCATGCAGGATGACCGGGACGCCCGCCGAGGCAATCTGCCAAGCAGCTTCCGATCCGGCGAGACCGCCGCCGATGATGTGAATGGGTTTTGAAGATGACATGGCGCGGACCTTAGGCAGGCGGTCCGGAGAGGGCAAGCGGGTTGTCGATCTGAGACCCGCTCGTTAGGCTAGCCCTGAAACAATTTACCCCGGTCGCATGCCTAGGGCAGAGGCGGATCCAGAGCTTACGATTTTTATTATATGACTTTGTATTTCATTTTTCAAGCGAGTGGCGAGCATGCAGGAAGAAGAGATTTCCGAGCTTGAAGCTATTTTGTCTGAGGCGCGCTTCGCCCGTTATGTTGATTGGGCTATGGGTGATCGCCAGCACGCTCTCAAGTTATATTTATTGAATTGCCAAGTCTCAGAGAGTTTCTACACCCCGCTGCACTTTCTCGAGATTTGTTTGAGAAACAAGATCAGCAGCAATGCAACTGAATTGCCCTTCGGGGATTCGAGCCTGCCATGGTTCGATCGTCCTGAGTTTCAACTTGGTCGCAATCAGCCAAAACAAGTTGAGAAGGCCAAGCGTGATTTGCATGAGGAAGGCAAGCCGCTCGAGCCGGGGCGTATTTTAGCAGCGCTCACCTTTGGCTATTGGACCGCTTTTCTTGGAAAGGATTACGACCCTCACTGGCAACAGGGTTTGAATCGGATCGCAAGGCGCGCGGATGGTAAGGGCCTGAGGCGAAAAGACCTCTCGGAGCCACTGGATCGACTTCGGCGGCTCAGAAACAGGGTCGCGCATCATGAGCCGATCCTGACCTGGGATCTTCGCAAGCACCACGACAACAACCTCCTTCTCCTTGAATGGATAGCTCCACGGGCGGCCCAATGGTGCCGCCAACTCAGTCGGTTTGAAGGTGTTTATCCAATGGATCGCTTGCTCCTTCCGCAAATAGAAAACGCCCACCGGGGAGGGACCGGCGGGCGTTTCTGAAGGTCGGCGGGAGGGAGGGGGCAGTGCCGACCCCGAAGGTTCAGAGACCGGCGCTGCGGCGCGCGACGTCGTCGATTTCCCAGCGGGCAATGCCGAGATCGGCCAATTCGCGGTCAGTCAGGCTGTAGAGCTCGCGCAAGGAGGCGCGGTAGCGGCGCCATGCGCCCATGCGGAGGGAAATGAATTTGATGGCCTGTGTCATGTCTGTCTCGTGCGGAACGGGGAGGAAACGTCCCGTGATGCAATGCAATATAGATCAGCGCCGCGGTCTCAGGTAGCTTGGCAGACGCGGTGCAGATATGCGTTTTATGAATGGCTGGCGCCAGATGAAGCCGGCAAATGGCCCGTTTATCCGTGCTTTTTTGTCGCAGTGATCCAAAAATCATCGCCAAGCTCGAATCAAGCCTGCGATTTACGCATTGCTAACCTTTGTGCGGTGCGCAAATAGCATTGAGCCCTTCGGGCTGGCATTGCCGTTGCACTCCTGAGGGCATAGCCCACGGAGACTATCGCCCCATGCTGACCCTGAAACGCCTCGCGCTTGCGGCCGTCATTGCCGTCCTTCCGCTTGCGACCAGCTTCGCCGCCAAGGCTGATGCGCTCGCAGACATTATGAAAAACAAGGTCTTGAGGGTCGCTGTCCCGCAGGATTTCCCGCCCTTCGGGTCAGTTGGCCCGGATATGCAGCCGCGTGGCTATGATATCGACACGGCGGCGCTGATTGCCAAGGAATTAGGCGTCAAGCTCGAGCTGGTGCCCGTTTCTTCGGCAAACCGCCTGCCATTCTTGCAGACCAAGAAGGTCGACCTGGTCATCTCCTCTCTGGGCAAGAATGCGGAGCGTGAGAAGCAGATCGACTTCACCGTCGCATATGCGCCCTTCTATTCGGGCGTGTTCGGTCCCGCTTCCGTCAAGGTGGCGGCTGCCGCGGATCTGTCGAAGAAGACCATCGGCGTGACGCGCGGCGCGCTGGAAGATCTGGAGCTCTCCAAAATCGTCCCGGCCGATGCGGATGTGCGTCGCTTCGAGGACAATAATACGACAATCGCCGCCTTCCTCAGCGGTCAGGTGCAGATGATCGCCACAGGCAATGTGGTTGCTGCGGCCATTCTCGAGAAAAACCCGCCCAATCGTCCTGAGCCGAAATTCGTCATCAAGGATTCGCCCTGCTTCATCGGCCTCAACAAGGATGAGCCGGCCTTGCTCGCCAAGGTGAACGAGATTTTGAAGAAGACGAAGGCTGACGGCTCGCTCGATGCCGTCTCGAAGAAATGGCTTGGCGCGCCTCTGCCAGCCGATCTGAAGAGCTGAAGGCGAGGGCGTGAATCTCACGCTCGCTGATCTCACCGATCATGGGGAGCTGTTCCTGCGCGGAACAGCTCTCACCATTGCGCTGACCTTTGCCTCGCTCATCGCCGGCATGGCGCTTGGTGTTCTGGGGGCGGCCGGGCGTCGCTCGACTCTTGCGCCTGTGCGCTGGATCACCGGCGCCTATGTTGAGCTGATCCGCAACACGCCCTTCATCATCCAGCTGTTCTTTATTTTCTTCGGCCTACCGAAACTCGGTATTCGCATGGGCAGTCTTGAGGCTGCCTTTCTCGCCATGTCGATCAATCTGGGCGGCTATGCAACCGAGATCATCCGCGCCGGGCTTGATTCCATCGGGCGGGGCATGTGGGAGGCGGGCGCGTCGCTTGGTCTCACGCGCTGGCAATCGTTCCGGCTCGTCATTCTCGTTCCGGCGCTGCAGAAAGTTTATCCTGCGCTGACCAGCCAGTTCATCATCATCCTGCTCGGCTCATCCGTCGTCTCGCAGATTGCGGTGGAGGAACTGACTTTTGTCGGCAGCTACATCCAGTCACGCAATTTCCGGGCTTTCGAGACGACGCTGATTGTTGCGGCGATCTATTTGCTGCTCGTGCTCGTCTTCAAATGGATCTGTGCGGCGATTGACAAGCGCGTCTTTGCTTTTGCGAGGGCCGGGCGATGACCGAATTCACGCTGTGGGATATTGTGCGCAATCTTCTGCTCGCCGCCCGCTGGACCATTCTTCTCTCGCTGATCGCCTTCATCGGCGGCGGTCTGGTCGCGCTGCCCGTGACGCTGGCGCGCATCTCGCAGAACCCCATGCTGCGCGCGCCCGCCAGCGCCTATATTGCACTGCTGCAAGGCACGCCTTTGCTCGTGCAATTGTTCCTGGCCTTCTTTGGGCTGGCGCTGATCGGGTTCAATCTGGCCCCGCTTGCAGCTGCGGCGATCGCTCTGACGCTTTATACCAGCGCCTTCCTCGCAGAGATCTGGCGCGGCGCGATTGAAGCTGTGCCGCGCGGGCAATGGGAGGGTGCGCAATCGCTGGCGCTGACTCGGTGGCAGCAGATGCGCTTTATCATTGTGCCGCAGGCTTTGAAGATGGGCATAGCCCCAACGGCGGGCTTTTCCGTGCAGGTGGTGAAGGGAACAGCGCTCGCCTCGATCATCGGCTTTGTTGAGCTGACCAAGGCCGGCACGATGATCGCCAATGCAACCTTTGATGCGTTTCGTGTCTATGGACTCGTCGCGCTGTTTTATTTCGCTCTGTGCTACCCGCTCTCGCTGGCCGCCAAATCGCTTGAGCGGCGCATGGCGGTGAAGGCGCATTGAGCTTTTCGGCCCTCATTGCGAGGAGCGCAGCGACGAAGCAATCCAGAGCTGCAAATGCAGTCTGGATTGCTTCGCTTCGCTCATAATGACGAGTGAAGACTATTCTTCCTTAAAGCCGTAATCGGGAATGCCCTGCTCATTGCCGTAATATTTGAACGGCAGGAATTTGCCCGACATGGTGATCTTGACGCGGTCGCCCTTCGGGTTCGCCTCGCGCTCGAAGTCCATGTTGAAGTCGATGGCCGACATAATGCCGTCGCCATATTCCTCTTCGATCAATTGCTTCCAGGCCGGGCCATTGACCAGAACGAGTTCGTAGAAGCGATAGATCAGCGGATCGGTCGGGGGCATGGTCGTGCCCGTGCCGCGCATCGGCACTTCATTGAGCATGCGCTCTTCGGCCGCCGACAGGCCGAACAATTTGGCAGCCTTGGCAGCCAAAGGCTTGACCAATTTGTGCTGGCCGAGAATGGCGCCGACGATGAGAACGGGCGATACGCCGCCGATCTCGCCAGTGATATAGGCCCAGGTCCAGCCCTTCTCGCGCTTGATGTCGAGCAGCTTTTCCGTGAGTTGTTCGCGCTTCATCTTTTTCTCCTTGATTCAAGCAGGGGGTAATCAGGCAACCTGCCGGCTGTCATCGCCGGAAGGTTTTGTGGATTGAGCCGTTGGACGCACGACAGGCGGGTGGCGCTTCTCGTAACCGGCCGGGATCGCATCCTTGAAGGAGCGCGAGCGCGTCACGAGAAAATCGATGAGGTGATTGCGGATCGCGTAATAATCCGGGTGCTTGTGAATATCGATGCGGCGGCGATCGCGCGGCAGCGGATTTTCAACAATCTCGGCGATCATCGCATTCGGCCCATTGGTCATCAGCACGATGCGATCTGCCAGATAGATCGCTTCATCCACATCATGCGTGATCATGCAGGCTGTCTGTCCGGTGTCGAGACAGATGCGGCGCACTTCATCTTGCAGTGTGCCGCGCGTCAGCGCATCGAGCGCGGAGAAGGGCTCATCCATCAGCAGGATTTTTGGCTCGATAGAGAGCGCGCGGGCAATGCCGACGCGCTGCTTCATGCCGCCCGACAATTCGGAAGGCTTTTTATACTCGCTGCCCTTCAGGCCGACGAGTTCAATGAAGCGGAACGCCTGTTCGCGCACTTTCTCAGCACTCCAGTCGCGCCAGCGCGAGGAGACAGCGAAAGAAACATTACCGAGCACCGTGCGCCAGGGCAGAAGGGCGTGCCCCTGGAAGATCACTGCGCGATCAAGCGAGGGGCCTTCAATGGCGCGACCATCGACGACAGCCACGCCATCATCGGGTAATTCGAGACCGGCCAGAATATTGAGCACGGTTGTCTTGCCGCAGCCGGAATGGCCGATGATGCAGGAGAATTCGCCGCGGTTCATCGAAAACCAGAGGTCGTCGAAAATCGTGGTCTGTCCGCCATCGGGCTTGGGGTAGCGGCGCGCGATGGATTCAATGGAGATGAAATCAGCCATGTTCTTATTCCGGATAAGTGACGAGCTTGGCGACGCGGGCGAGCAATTGATCGAGCAGCATGCCGACGAGACCGATGACGAGGATCGAGATGATCACATTGGTGATCGACAGATTGTTCCACTCGTTCCAGACGAAATAGCCAATGCCTGTGCCACCGACGAGCATTTCGGCAGCGACGATGACGAGCCAGGCAATGCCGATGGAAATGCGCATGCCGGTGAGAATGGTCGGTGCGGCAGCAGGCAGGATCACGGTGAAAGCCTTGCGCAGGGGCGAGACTTCGAGCGTGCGCGCCACATTCAGCCATTCCTTGCGCACACTGGCGACACCGAAGGCCGTGTTGATCAGCATCGGCCAGAGCGAGCAGATGAAGATCACGAAAATGGCCGAGATGGATGAATCCTTGATCGTGTAAAGCGCCAGCGGCATCCAGGCGAGCGGCGAGATCGGCTTCATCACCTGAATATAGGGATTGAGCGCGCGGTTCATCAGCGGCGACATGCCGATGACAAATCCTACCGGAAGCGCGACGCAGACAGCGATGAAATAGCCAAGCAAGACGCGCCCGATGGAATAGGCGAGCTGAATGCCAATGCCCTTATCGTTTGGCCCCTTGTCGTAAAAGGGATCGGAGAGATGCTGCAGAATTTTGGCGCCGACATCGAGCGGGCCGGGCATGGCGGATTTGCCGGTTGTCGCCGTCAATCCCATCAGCTTGGCATATTCGGGATCCATCTGCACGACGGTGCCAGCCGAGCGCGTCCCGATGTGCCAGGCGGCGAGGAACAGAAAAAGGATGAGCAGGGAGAGGACACTGGCGCGCAGCGTCAAATTGGATGACATGGTCTGGAAGCCCTGTGGTGTTTTTTGTTCGCTTTTTCGTCATTGCGAGCGGAGCGAAGCAATCCAGATCAAAGGTCTGGCTCTGGATTGCTTCGTCGCCTTGCTCCTCGCAATGACGTTTCTTGGTCGTTCAGGTCCGCTTGATCGCGAAAGAGGCGATATATTCTTCCGGCTTGGCCGGATCGAATGTCTTGCCCATGATCGAGAAAGTCTTCGTCGTGGCAGTCGGCGCCTTGAGGCCGACTTCTTCCATCAACCTGGTTGTGTCGGTGGCGAGATAGACTTGCTTTGCGATACGCTGGTAATCGACATCGCCCTTGATCTGGCCCCAGCGCTTCATCTGCGAGAGAATCCAGACGGCGAAACTCTCATAGGGGAAGGGGTCGAAATCGATACGGTCGGGTGCGCGCACAATATTGCCCAGACCGTCGGCGAAAGTCCCTGTCAGCACTTGCTCAACCACGGTGACCGGCTGGTTGAGATAATTGGCAGGTGCAATCGCTTCTGCAATCTGCTTGCGGTTTTCGGCCTTGGTTGCATAGGCGGTCGCATCGATGATCGCTTTCAGCAAAGCCGCGTAGGAATTTGGCATGGTCTTGACGAATTCCTGGCTGGCCGCAAAGCCGCAGCAGGGATGGCGATCCCAGATCTGCTTCGACAGAATATGAATGAAGCCGACGCCGTCGAAGACCGCGCGCTGGTTCACCGGATCTGGCGCAAGGAAGCCGTCGATATTATCGGCGCGCAGATTGGCCACCATTTCCGGCGGCGGCACAGCGCGAATCTGCACGTCAGTGTCGGGATCGAGCCCGGCTTCGGCGAGATAATAGCGCAGCAGATAATTATGCATGGAGAAGTCGAAGGGCACGGCGAGTTTGAAGCCTTTCCATTGCTTCGGATCGCGCTTGTCCTTGTGCTTCATGGCCAGAGTGATGGCCTGGCCATTGATGTTTTCAATCGCCGGCATCGTATAGGGAATGGCATTGGCGCCGACGCCCATGGTGATGGCGAGCGGCATGGGCGCCAGCATATGCGCGGCGTCATATTCCTTGTTGATCGTCTTGTCGCGAATGACCGCCCAGCCGGCAGCCTTGTTCACTTCGACATTGAGACCATGCTTTGAATAAAAGCCCAAAGGCGAGGCCATGATGATGGGCGTCGCGCAGGTGATCGGAATGAAGCCGACCTTCAGATCCTTCTTTTCGATCGGTCCCGATTGCGCAAAAACTTCTGTCGCTGTTGCCAGCGGGAAGAAAGTCGAGACAGCAGCTGCAGCTGTGGAGGCGCCGAGCTTCTGCAAGAATGCGCGGCGATGCGCATCGACGGGGAAGAGCTGGCGCAGCACGGCATTGGCGACGACATTCTCATAGGTCTTGTCGGTATTGGCAGCAGTCTCGACTGCCTCGGCGCGCATGGCTGCATCATGCTCGCTCTGCGAGGAGTGCTGACCGCAACCGCAGCCGCGGTTGAAACTGTTGCGAGCGTCAAAAGGATTCTTGAACATTTCTCTTTGCCTCCGCTTCGATCGAAGCCTGAGTCCCAGAGAGCAACGAGCATGCCAAAGTCCGAATTGCGCGATTTTCGTCCAACGCCTGTATGCAGCGCTAGCGAATGGCGTTTCTAATGGCCCGCTGTTGCGAAGGAATCGCGCGCCCTGCTCAATTATTGTGCAAGCTCGCGCTCTCGTGATGTCGAGCCTGTGGGGGTGATGACATTTTCACCAGCCCGCAGGAAACGCGCCGGATCGACGGCGCGGCCATCAATGCGGATCTCATAATGAAGATGGGCGCCGGTGGACCGGCCTGTCGAGCCCATGCGGCCCACGGCTTGGCCCTGGACGACCATCTGGCCTTCGCGCACCCGAAGATCGGAGAGATGCGCATAGCGGGAGGACAGCCCATTGCCATGGTCGATTTCGATCGTCAGTCCGTAAGCGCCGTTCCAGCCCGCGAGCGTGATCTGCCCATCGGCTGTGGCCTGCACCTCCGAGCTGTAGTCATTGCGCAGGTCGATACCGGCATGCCAGGCGGCCCGGCCATGAAAGGGATCGTTGCGCGCCCCGAAATGCGAGGTGACTTCATAGGCGCCGCCAAGCGGCGCCAGCAGCGGAACAGATGGCAGCAGAGCGGTCAGCCGGGCATGGCGGGTGAGCGTGGCTTCGAGTGAGCGCAGTTTTTGGGAAAATTCGCCCCCGCCCACGGCCTCGGTGAGTGGAATGAAAGGTCCGCCTGCGGCCAGGGCAGGCGCCGGCATTTTGTCGACTGGCAGCCCGGTGGCGGCCAGCGCCAGATCGATCCTGCGCAAATCGGCGCCGATTTTGGCTCCCAAAGCCTGAAGTGCTGCAAGATGGCCCCGCTCGACTTCGATCATGGCGCCTTCCAGGCGGCGCAATTGCAGGGGATTGGCCTCGGCGCTCGGCTCTTCGTGGCGCGGGGGCGTGGGTCGCACCGGGGGCAGGGGCACATTGGCGAGCGGCCGCGTGGCGGCGGCTGGCGGGTTCTGGCTGCTTCCCGCCTGTCTCGCCAGTTGGCCGAGGAAGGCGCCTTGCGCCTCAAGCTCGGCCTGACGGGCGGCAAGCTGGACGACGCGGTTCTGCAGCAGATCGGCATCGAGAACCTGGCGGCTCGACACACGCTCGAGCTGCCCCTGCAAATCGGCAATCCGCTTGCGATAATGGGCTGAATCTTTCTCCGAGAGGGGCTGGCGGGGCTCGCTCATTATAGAGCCGAGGACCAGTGGCAGGCCGATCATGAGGAGAATGAGACCAAGAGCTGCCAGTGTCGCTTGTGTGCGAGCAAGCGAACAGGTCATTTCGCTGGCGCCGGCCTGCAGGGTCAGGCTGATCTGGCGTCTGTGCAAAGGCTCTGTGCGCATGAATCTCCCGACGCTTTGGATGGCAGCGGGAGATTGGCTTTTTATGCTTAATTTTTGCTAACCATAACTGCAGCTGTTCAGAGAGACTTGGTGGCTTCCAGCACTTCCTTGGCGTGGCCCGGCACTTTCACCTTGTTCCAGACCTGGGCGATCTTGCCATCCGCCCCGATCAGGAAGGTCGTGCGCTCGACGCCCATATATTTGCGGCCATACATGCTCTTCTCGACCCAGACGCCATAGGCCTCCAGCATGGTTTTGCTCTCATCCGAGAGGAGGTCGAATTCCAGCCCATGCTTGGCTTTGAACTTGTCATGGGCCTTCACCGGATCTGGCGAGACGCCGATCACCACGGCTCCGGCCTTTTCGAACTGCTTGCGCAGGCCATTAAAATCGATGGCCTCCTGCGTGCAGCCGGAGGTGTCATCCTTGGGATAGAAATAAAGAACGACTTTCTGGCCCTTGAGGCCTAAGAGTTTGATTCGGCCATTGCCGTCGGAGGGAAGGTCGAATGGGGGGGCTTTTACGCCGGGTTCCAGCTTGGCAGACAATTTACGCCTTCCTTTCGTCTTATTGCACCAGCATTGAGCTACGGACAGGTCACAGGCACGGATCGCGCGCCAATGCGCGAACTTCTCTATAGTCGTGCACGAATCGTGGCGGAAGCTCCCATGGAGAGCAGGGCGCACCTTGAGCGGTCTGGATAAGAATAAATCGGGCCTGCTGGGCCGCATGCTGGCGTGGTTCTCCCGGCCGGCGAGCGTTGGCGATTCCGTCGTGCTGCGGCAAACGCGCCGGCCTTGGCGCCGGCGGAGGCGCGCGATTGTCATCGGCATGGCCGTCATCGCCTTTCTCTGCCTGACGCCGGTGATGGTCGCCGCTTATCTTTTCAATCGCCTGTCGGAAGGACCGATTGCGCTCGACTGGATGCGCAAGCCTCTTGCCTCCGGCATTTCGGCGCGTATTGGCCCGGCCTACACAGTCGAAGTCGGTCCGATCGTTCTGGAAGACAGCGACCATGGTCCGCGCTTTGCCATTTCCGGATTGAAATTGTCTGACGAGAATGGCCGCTCCATTCTCGATGCGCCAAAGGCTGAGGCTGCGATCAATCCTCTGCCGCTGATCTTCGGGCGCATTTCGCCTCGCCGTCTTGAAATTCAGGATGTCGAATTGCGTTTGTCGGTTTTGCCCGACGGTTCGGTTTCGATTTCTGCCGGTTCTGAGCCGGTGATTATTGCCGAGCAAAATTCTGCTCTTGCAGCGCCCTCCGATGTGGCTCCCTCTGCTGCAGCTCCACCTGCGCCCGATGTGATTGCACAATTGGGTTCGGTCTTGCGCGCTGTTCTCGATTCAGCCACGCGTGCCAATACTCCGGTGGGTGCGCTTAAACGTCTCGGCATTTCGCGCGGGCGTCTTGTCTTCGAGGATCGGACGGCGCGCAGTGTGACTGTGTTCGATGATCTCGTTCTCGATCTCGACCGGATGGAAGACAGTGCGCATTTGTTTGTCTCGGCGCAGGGGCCTGAGGGGCGTTGGCGCATTGAGGCCTCCGTCAATGGAAAGCCCAGCGAGGCGCGCTCGCTCGATGTGTCCATTGCCAATCTGACGCTCGATCAGATTTTGCTCGTGGCGGGAATGCGCGATCCCGGTTTTGAAATGTCCATGCCGCTTTCGGCCCGTTTGAATCTCGCCATGGCTGCGGATGGACATGTCTCCGGCGCGGGCGGTCAATTTGCCGCCGGCAAGGGTTTTATGTTTTTTGCCGATCGCGATTTTGAACCCGTGCAGGTCGACCGGATCGAGGGATCCTTTGTCTGGCGCGCCGATACAAGGCGTTTCGAGATCGACCGCACTTTGCTGCATATGGCCGATACGCAATTTTCTGTTGCCGGCGCATTGATCCCGCCATCGGCAGGCGAGCCATCATGGCGCATTGAAGCGCGCGCTCTGGAGCGAGGTCTTTTCGGGCCCGAGCGACAGGGGCAAAAACCCATCATCGTTGATCGCGCTTCGCTTGCCGCCCGTATCAATGCGCAGGAACGGCGCCTTGTGGTCGATCGTTTTGAAATGGTTGGTCCTGAACTTGCGCTTGCTGCTTCGGCCGATCTTCAGCTGACCGAACGCGGTCCGCATTTGCGGATGAATCTTTCATCCGGTCGCACGCCGGTGCAAAACATTATGCGGCTTTGGCCGAGTTTCGTCTCGCCGACGACGCGCAACTGGTTTCAAAGGTCGCTGAATTCCGGAACGGTTGAGGATCTGACGCTCTGGCTCGATTTCGATCCAGAGACCATGAATGCAATGGATGTCCATGCTCCGCCGGATGCCAGCATGCGTCTGGCCTTCCGGCTCTCCAATACATCGCTTCTGGCCATGCCCGGTGTTCCGCCGCTGTCGGGCATAGCCGGCTCCGGCGTCCTCACCGGACGCACGGCTTATTTTTCTGCGACGCGCGGCTTGATGCAGGTGACGCCGACCCACCGGCTTGTGCTGGCAGAGGGTTCTTTTGCAGCCCCCGATCTTGATGCCCATCCAACTCCGGCGACGGTCACATTGCACATGAATGGACCGCTCGACGCCGTGGCCGATCTTTTCGATCGCGAGGCGCTGAAGCCATTTGCGGAAATGCCAATCGATTCCACCAATGTGAAGGGCTTGATCGACGGGCGTCTGGTCATCGGCATGACACTCGGCAATGAGACCAAGGCCGAGGATGTGCGCATCAGCGCCAGTGCGTCGATCAGCAATTTCACTGTCGACAAGCTCGTCGGATCAGAAAAACTCGAGGCGGGCACGCTCACATTGACGGCCTCGCGCGGCACGCTGAATGCCGTCGGGCAGGGCCGCCTCTTTGGCGCGCCGGCGACAATTGAATTGCGTAAAAAAAGTGCCGATCAGCCGACCGAAGCCACACTTGGCATGCAGCTCGACGATGCAGCGCGCAACAAACTCGGCCTCAATTTCGGCTCGGCGCTCACGGGCCAGATCGGCGCGCGCCTGACGGCGGTGCTCGGGCAGAAAGACAAGCCGCGTGCCCAGGTTGAAATCGATTTCACCCGCGCTGCTATCGACAATCTTCTGCCCGGCTATACGAAACAGGCAGGCCGGCCAGCCAAGGCGAGTTTCATTCTCGTCAATGATCCGGATGGTCCCGATCTCGAACAATTTGTGTTCGATGGTGGCGGGGGCGCGATAGCCCGCGGCACAATTGAACTCGATGCCTCAGGTGGATTGGAACGCGCGCGGTTGACGCAGGTGCGTCTGTCACCGGGCGATGACATCAGGATTGAGGCAGAGCAGAAAGACGTTCTCAAATTGGTCGTCTCCGGGCGCGCCGTCGATGCGCGTCCCTTCCTCAAACTTCTCACCACAGGCGCGCCCTCAGGCAGTCGCGGTCCTGCGACGCCACCCAAGGATTTCGATCTCGAGCTCAAGGCTGCAACGGTCACCGGCCACAACGGCAAATCCGCATCGGGTGTCGAAATGCGTTTGGGTCGGCGCAATGGACAGATCCGGCAATTTCAATTGTCCGGACGTTTCGGGCGTGAATCCGTTGCCGGCTCGATTGCCCGCGCCAATAATGGCGATGCGCCGCAAGTTGCCATTACAACCAATGACGGCGGCGCCCTTCTGTCCTTTTTCGATTTCTACCGCCGCATGGAAGGTGGCAAGCTCACCTTTGTCGCAAGCGTCGAGGACGGCATGATCGACGGCACGGTCAATGTCCGCGATTTCATCGTGCGCAACGAACCTGCCTTGCGTCGTCTTGTGACGGAGGGTGTTGCTGCGCGCGATCGCAGCGGACAGATGCGGATCGATACGACCGCAGCGGCCTTCACACGTTTGCAGGTGAGCTTCACGCGCGCGCAGGGCCGCATCGATTTGCGCGACGGGATCATCAATGGTCCGGAGGCGGGTGCAACAATCGAAGGCTCGCTCGATACGCTGAACGATCGCGTCAATATGACGGGCACATTCGTGCCGGCCTATGGGCTCAATAATATGTTTGCCAAAATTCCGGTCGTCGGATTCTTCTTGGGTGGCGGCTCGAATGAAGGATTGTTCGGCGTCAATTTCCGGATCAGCGGACCGGCGACAGCGCCCGTGCTGACGATCAATCCCTTGTCCGCACTGGCGCCCGGTTTCCTGCGCAAAATTTTTGGCGCTGGCGAAATCGGCACAAGCCAGATGCCGCAGCCGCCTGCACCCGTGCCGCAGGAACAGCCATCGGCCTCCAATGGCACAACGACCATGCAATATGCGCCGGCGCGGCGTATCGCCCCGTTTCGCTGATCAGACCGGCTTGAGAAGAATGTGTTTCTTCTTGCCGAGCGAGAGTTTCACAACGCCATCGCCCGTCAGATCTGCATCTGCAAGAACCGCACGTTCATCGGTGACATTGGCGTCGTTCAGACGCAGACCGCCGCCCTTGACCTGACGGCGCGCTTCGCCTGTTGAGGCCACAAGCCCCGCTTTGACAAAGGCGGTCAAAATGCCGATGCCGGCATTGAATTCGTCACGCGTGACTTCGATGGTCGGCAGCGCGCTGGAGAGCACGCCTTCCTCAAAAGTCTTGCGTGCGGTCTCGGCAGCAAGCTCCGCCGCTTCGCGCCCATGCAACATGGCTGTCGCTTCATTGGCGAGAATCTTTTTCGCATCGTTGATGTCCGCGCCGCCGAGCTTTTCGAGGCGCGCGATTTCATCCATCGGCAATTCAGTGAACAGGCGCAGGAAGCGCCCGACATCGGCGTCTTCCGTGTTGCGCCAATATTGCCAGTAATCATAGACGGGCAGCATGTCGGCATTGAGCCAGATGGCGCCCGACGCCGTCTTGCCCATTTTCGCGCCCGAGGCCGTGGTGAGCAGCGGCGAGGTCAAAGCATAAAGCTGCGGCGTGCCCATGCGCCGGCCCAGATCAATGCCCGTGACAATATTGCCCCATTGGTCGGAGCCGCCCATCTGCAAATTGACGCCATGGCGCTTGTTCAGCTCCACGTAATCGTAGGATTGCAGGCACATATAGTTGAACTCGATGAAGGAGAGTTCCTGATCGCGCTCGAGCCGCATCTTCACACTGTCCATCGACAACATGCGATTGACCGAGAAATGGCGGCCGACGTCGCGCAGGAAGTCGATATATTTGAGCGCCGTCAGCCATTCAGCATTGTCCGTCATCATCGCGTCGGTCTTGCCGTCGCCGAAGGTCAGGAATTTTGTGAAGACCTGTTTGATGCCGTTCTTGTTTGCCTCGATCTGGTCGAGCGTCAAAAGCTTGCGGCTCTCGTCGCGGCCCGATGGATCGCCGACCTGTGTCGTGCCGCCGCCCATCAGCGAGATCGGCTTGCCCGCGCCCGTCTTCTGCATCCAGCGCAGCATCATGATCTGGACCAGCGAGCCGATATGCAGCGAGGCCGCCGTGCAGTCGAAGCCGATATAGGCCACGAGCTCGCCCTTGGCGGCCTTTTCATCGACGCCCGCGAAATCGGAGCATTGATGAATATAGCCGCGCTCCTGGAGCGTGCGGAGGAAGTCGGACTTCGGCTGGAAATCGGCTGTCATGGGATCCTCGTAACGTGCGGCGAGGTTTAGTCGACAGGGCGCACGGGCGCAACGTGACAGGGGTATGATCTTCCCCCTAACATGGCCCGGACTCACCGCGCGTCATTGCTTCGCCTTCGGCTCGCAATGACGGCGTCTGGATTGGATAGATGACCCTGTACCGCGCCATAGGCCTGATGTCCGGCACGTCGATGGATGGCGTCGATGTCGCCCTCATCGAAACGGATGGGAAGGCCCATGTCGTGCAGGGTCCGTCGGGTTTCCGGCCCTATGTGGATTCCGAGCGGGCGCTCTTGCGCGCGGCTCTTGCCGACGCCAAGGGCCTGACCGATGCCGCGCAGCGCCCCGGCATTCTGCCCCAGGCCGAGGCCTTCATCACCCGCGCCCATGCGGAAGCGGTCGAGACTTTCTGCCGCGCACAGGGCGTGGACCTGTCGGGCGTGGATGTGGTCGGCTTTCACGGCCAGACGGTTCTGCATCGGCCCGAACGTGGCCTCACCGTCCAGATCGGCGATGGGTCCGAACTGGCCGAGCGGCTCGGCCGTCCCGTGGTCTTCGATCTGCGCAGCGCCGATGTGAAAGCGGGCGGGCAGGGTGCGCCGCTCGTCCCGGTCTATCACCGCGCTTTGGTCGCGCAGGCGCGCGCGGCGGGACCGGGGCTGCCCGAAGTCGTGGCCGTTCTCAATCTCGGGGGCGTCGCCAATGCGACCATTCTGTCAGGCGACGCCGATCCGCTGGCCTGCGACACGGGGCCGGGCAATGCGCTGCTCGATGATTTCGTCCTCTCCCGAACGGGTGCAGCCTATGATGAGGGCGGAGCATTGGCTGCCGCAGGACATGTCGATCCCGCTGTTCTGGCCGGCCTGTTAGCTCATCCATTTTTCGAGAAAAGCCTGCCTAAAAGTCTGGATAGAAATGATTTTTCATCGGAACGTGTTGCGGCCCTGAGCGATGCGGGCGGGGCGGCGACGCTGACCGCATTCACCGCCCATGCCGTGGCCCGGCTCCTGCCGCATCTGCCCGAGCGGCCAGCCATGTGGATCGCTTGCGGCGGCGGCGCGCGCAATCTTGCGATGCTGGAGATGATCGAGGCCGCGGTCGGCGCGCCGGTAAAACCCGCCGAAAAATTCGGCTGGTCGTCGGATGCAATGGAGGCGCAGGCCTTCGCCTATCTCGCCGTGCGGTCCAGCCTCGGCCTGCCCATCACTTTTCCGGGCACGACAGGCGTGGCGGTCGCGATGACAGGCGGGCGTTTGGCCTATCCGCCAGCCGATTGAAGGGCGCTTTTGATGTCGGTGCGCGAGAAATCATCGCCGACAAACAGCAATGGACATTCGTGCTGCTTGGCGACGTCATATGCAAAGCAATCGCCGAAATTGAGACCGGCTGGATGCTGGCCCTTGCCCCATTGGGCATAGGTTTGCGCGACACGGCGCGCGGTCGCATGGGTGGCATCGACGATGGTGAAGCCGAGCTGGTCGATAAGGCGCGCCATGGAATCTCCCGCCCCGCGCCGCTCCGCCACAATGAGCGCTTCGGCAATGGTCGCTGCGGAAATCATCAACTCGCCGGACCCGGTAAGCGCTTCGATGCAGGCCTCCGCCGAGGGCTCATCCAGAATAACGGCCATCAGGGCCGACGTATCCACCGCGATCAACGCGGAAGTCCGTCGTCATCGTAAAGGAAATCCTGGCTCCGGGCCGCATCGGGTCCGCTGCCCCGCTCAGCTGTGCCACGCAGGGCCTCGAGGAGGCTCCGGCGAGACGCTGCATCCGTCGCGGCTCTGACAGGCATCAACCGGACGGCCGCATGGCCGTGGCGCGTCAGGATGATCTCCTCGCCGGCTTCGGCGCGCCGGACGAGGTCGGTCAATTGCGGCTTGGCTTCGCTGACGGAAATGCGCATGAAAAATTGGACCATACAATGGACCAATTTGTCAAGGTTTTCTCGAGCACCCCTACTTCGAGCGCGCGGGCGTCGGCAGGCGCGGGGGATTGTCGAGGCGGCGGTCGAGATAGGCGCCGACTTCGGTGATTAGCTCGTCGACACGGTTTTCGAAGAAATGGTTGGCGCCTTCGATAACGGCATGTTCGATAACAATGCCGCGCTGGGTCTTCAGCTTCTCGATCAAGGCCATGACTTCCTTGAGCGGAGCCACGCGGTCCTGATCGCCATGGACGAACAGGCCCGATGACGGGCAGGGCGCCAGAAACGAATAATCGAAGCGATTGGCCGGCGGGGCGATGGAGATGAAGCCCTCGATCTCGGGACGGCGCATGAGCAGCTGCATGCCGATCCACGAGCCGAAGGAGACGCCGGCGATCCAGCAGGCGCGGGCTTCGGGATTGATTCCCTGCACCCAGTCGAGGGCTGCGGCCGCATCCGACAATTCGCCCGTGCCGTGGTCGAAGGAGCCTTGGCTGCGGCCCACGCCGCGGAAATTGAACCGCAGGACGGAGAAGCCGCGCTCGGCGAATGTGTAATAGAGGTTGTAGACGATCTGATTGTTCATCGTCCCGCCAAATTGCGGGTGCGGATGAAGGATCACCGCGATCGGGGCGCCGCGTTGTTTCGAAGGGTGAAAGCGGCCTTCAAGACGACCGGCCGGGCCCGTGAAAATGACTTCAGGCATTAATGTCCCCACGCTGAGGCCCGCAGCCTTGCGCCGGGGCCTTCAAAAACCTGTCAGATCGCCTCGTTCGCTTGACTTGGAACTGAGGCAACCCCTAATAGCAGTTAGAATTATTCTAACAGCTCGCCTCGCAAGCAGGTGGCCCGCAATGAGGTTGGGCCTTCTACCACGCGGGGCCGGTCCGATGGCAAGCTTTTTGGCACACCAGGCCTGAAATGCTGCCTCGCAATTGGCGGTTCTGGTTCCAGGTCGGTGAATGAGCTTTGAGCGTGTCTATCTCGACTATAATGCGACGGCGCCGCTGAACCCGGCGGCGCGGACGGCTATGATTGCGGCAATGGACTTGCCGGGCAATGCCTCCTCCGTCCATGCCGAGGGACGGGCGGCGCGCCGCGTGATCGAAGATGCGCGTGTGCTGGTTGCCGGGCTGCTGGGCCTGCCCTCTCGACAGCTGACATTCGTTTCCGGCGGCACGGAAGCCGCCAATCTCCTGCTGACGCCGAAGCTGAGCGATGGCGGAGCACCTCTTTCGCGGCTCTTTGTGGCGGCCGGTGAACATGCCTGCGTTTTGCAAGGCCACCGCTTTGCCGCCGATCACGTCTCGACCGTGCCGCTGAATGATGCAGGCAGCCTCGATCTCTCTTTTCTGGCCGCCATGCTGAAAGATGCGGCGGGCGAGCGTGTTTTGCTGGCGCTGCAGGCCGTCAATAATGAGACCGGCGTGATCCAGCCCGTCGCCGAGGCGGCAGGTCTCGTCCATGCGGCCGGCGGGCTTGTTGTTTGCGACGGCGTGCAGGGGGCCGGACGGCTTGAGCTGTCGATTCTCGGTGCCGATGCTGTGTTTATATCGTCGCACAAGATCGGCGGGCCAAAGGGCGTAGGTGCTTTCGCTTTCGCCGATCCGCGCCTTCATATTGCCGACCCGCTGCTGCGTGGCGGCGGGCAGGAGCGCGGCCTTCGTGCGGGGACTGAGAATATTGCCGCCATAGCCGGGTTTGGCGTGGCGGCGCAGCTTGCGGCGGAGACCTGGCGCGATGAAATGGCGCGTCTTGGCCCGCTGCGCGATGGGCTGGAGGACAAGGTCAGCGGGCTTTTTCCGGATGCTGTTTTCTTCGGGCGACAGGCGCCGCGCGTGGCGCAGACAAGCGCCTTTGCCGTGCCGGGAATTGCCGCCGAAACTCTGCTGATCGCGCTCGATCTGGAGGGCTGCGCCCTCTCGTCCGGCTCGGCCTGTTCCTCGGGCAAGGTGCAGCCCTCGCATGTGCTGCGCGCCATGGGGATAGAGGCCGCACTCGCCAAGGGCGCTTTGCGGGTGAGCCTTGGCGCAAGCAGCGATATGACGCATGTCGAAGCCTTTTGCAGGGCGCTCGATAAGGCCATAAGGAACATGAGATCGCGGTCGGTGCGAACCGCCGCGTGATTGATTTTGTCGCGCTTGCGTGACGTAAATGGAAGTGAAACCAAACCAGCGGCCCTTGAAGCCGCCAAGGTGAGGAGTGAAGGTTATGGCGGCCGTCCAGGAGACAGTCGAAAAGGTAAAATCTGTCGACGTCGATGCCTATAAATATGGCTTCTTCACCGAGATCGAATCGGAGAGGGCGCCCAAGGGCCTCAACGAAGACATTGTCCGTTTCATCTCGGCGAAGAAGAGCGAGCCCGAATGGCTGACGCAATGGCGGCTTGACGCCTATAGCCGCTGGCTCACCATGCAGGAGCCCGACTGGGCGCGCGTCGATTATCCGAAGATCGACTATCAGGATCTTTATTATTATTCCGCGCCGAAAAGCACGCCGGGCCCGAAAAACCTCGACGAGGTCGATCCCGAATTGCTGCGCGTCTACGAAAAGCTCGGCATTCCGCTGCGCGAGCAGGAAGTGCTGGCGGGCGTGCAGGAACGCCGCGTCGCAGTCGATGCCGTGTTCGATTCCGTTTCGGTTGCGACAACCTTCAAGGCCGAACTCGCCAAGGTCGGCGTGATCTTCTGCCCGATTTCGGAAGCGGTGCATACGCATCCCGAACTGGTGAAGAAATATCTCGGCTCGGTTGTCCCGGTCACGGATAATTATTTCGCGACGCTCAATTCCGCCGTCTTCTCGGATGGATCCTTTGTCTATATTCCGCCGGGCGTTCGCTGCCCGATGGAATTGTCGACGTACTTCCGCATCAATGAGCAGAATACCGGACAATTTGAGCGCACGCTGATCATCGCCGACAAGGGCTCTTATGTCAGCTATCTCGAAGGCTGCACGGCGCCCAAGCGCGATGAGAACCAGCTGCATGCAGCTGTCGTCGAATTGATTGCGCTCGACGATGCCGAGATCAAATATTCAACCGTCCAGAACTGGTATCCGGGCGATTCGGAAGGCAAGGGCGGCATCTATAATTTCGTGACGAAGCGCGGCGATTGCCGTGGCGTGCGCTCGAAAATTTCATGGACGCAGGTCGAGACCGGTTCCGCCATCACCTGGAAATATCCGTCCTGCATTTTGCGCGGCGATGAATCGCGCGGCGAGTTTTACTCGATCGCCATTTCGAACGGACGCCAGCAGGTCGATTCCGGCACGAAGATGATTCATCTCGGCAAGAATACGACGAGCCGCATCATCTCGAAGGGCATTTCGGCGGGCCGCTCAAATAATACCTATCGCGGTCAGGTGTCTGCCCATCGCAAAGCATCGAATGCGCGCAATTTTACCAATTGCGACTCGCTGCTGATTGGCGAGACCTGCGGCGCGCATACGATCCCCTATATCGAAGCGAAGAACGCGACGGCTGTCTTCGAGCATGAAGCGACGACGTCGAAAATCTCCGAAGACCAGCTGTTCTATTGCATGCAGCGCGGTCTTTCGGCGGAAGAAGCCACTGCGCTCATCGTGAACGGTTTCGTGCGCGACGTGCTGCAGCAACTGCCGATGGAATTTGCTGTCGAGGCGCAGAAACTCATCTCTATCTCGCTTGAAGGCTCGGTGGGGTGATGCAATGAACGAGAAAGTCGAAAACCTTCTTCTCGAACATATGCGTGCGATCCGATCCGACATTTCGCGGCTCGCCGATGACATGCGTGTGACACGTTCTGAAATGACGTCGCTGCGTCAGCATATGGCAGGCATTTCGACGCTTCAGGACCAGGACCATGTAGATATTGCGTCAATCAAGAGCCGCCTTGAGAGGATCGAGCCGCGGCTCGACCTCGTTGACGACGTCTAGTTTATGACGCGCTCTCGCGTCTTGCCACGGACAGAAAAACCCATGATCGAAATTCGCAACCTCCACGCCGAAATCGACGGCAAGAAAATTATCAACGGATTGAATCTCACCGTGAAGGATGGTGAGGTTGCTGCCATTATGGGGCCGAATGGCTCGGGCAAGTCGACGCTGTCCTATATTATCTCGGGCCGTGACGGTTATGAGGTGACGGGCGGCGAGATTCTGCTCAACGGGCAGAATATTCTGGAGATGGACGCATCCGAGCGCGCGGCGCAGGGCGTGTTCCTTGCCTTCCAATATCCGCTCGAAATTCCCGGCGTCACGACGATGACATTCCTCAAGGCTTGCATGAATGCGCAGCGCAAGGCGCGCGGCGAGGGCGAATTGTCGACTCCTGATTTCATGAAGCGCGTCAAGGCTGCTGCCGAAAAGCTCGGCGTTGCGCAGGACATGCTGCGTCGCGGCCTCAATGTCGGTTTCTCCGGCGGCGAAAAGAAGCGCATGGAAGTGTTGCAAATGTCGCTGCTTAAGCCGAGCTTTGCCATTCTCGACGAGACGGATTCCGGTCTCGATATCGATGCCTTGCGCATCGTTGCCGATGGCGTGAATGCGCTCCGCGATCCCAAGCGCTCTTTCCTGGTCATCACCCATTACCAGCGCCTGCTCGATTACATCGTGCCTGACACGGTGCATGTTCTGTCGAAGGGCCAGATCGTTAAGACGGGCGACAAATCCTTGGCGCTTGAACTCGAGGCCAATGGCTATCGTGATTACATTGGCGAGGCCGCCTGATGGGCAAGCCTGTCGCCATTGTTCCCACGCCTGCGGAAGCCAAGCTTGCAGCCGATTTTACGGCTGGCCCATTTGCTCTGCAGGGCGGCGGTGCGGTTTCGACTTTGCGCGCCGAGGCTTTTGAAATGTTCCGCGCTGCCGGTCTGCCGACGCGGCGCGTCGAGGCTTGGCATTATACCGATCTGCGTCAGGCCATGCGCGAGGCGCTGCCTCTCTCGGCCTCCATGGCGCCCGGCGCCATTGCCGCGCAAGCCGCGCGTCTCGAAGAATTGGCGCCGCGTCTGGCCGGCGTTGAGACCATTCGGCTTGTTCTGGTCGATGGCTATTATGTCGCTGCGCTTTCCGATGTGGCGCGCCTGCCCAAGGGACTTAGCGTTCAATCTCTGGACGATGTGTTGCGCGCTGGCGATGCGTCAATCGTTTCGTCTCTGGCCGCTGCCGGGCTTGGCGGTGGCGATGCGACGCTTGCGCTGAACACGGCCTTCATGCAGGGCGGATTGGTGATCGATGTCGTCGATGGCGTGACCATTGCCGATCCCGTCGAGATCATCTCTCTGTCGAGCGGCGAGGCTGCGCAATCCATCTATGCGCGTTCGCTCGTTCGGCTTGGCAAGGGCGCCAAGCTGACATTGGTGGAAGATGAAAGCGGCGATGAGGGTGCGCTTGCGCAACGCAATGTCGCCATGGTGTTTCAGATCGGCAATGATGCCGTGCTCGAACATGTTTTCGCACCAGCCAGTCTGGCGAGCGGCTCGGTTCATGTCGCGCATCTGCTGGCCACAATCGGCACACGCGCCTCCTTCAATTCTTTCACGCTGGCGCGCGGTGGCGGATTGTTTCGCCGGCAGGCGCATATGCGTTTCGATGGCGATCATGCGCGCGGTCAACTGGCCGGTGCATCGCTGTTGAGAGGTCGCGATCACAGCGATACAACTTTGGTGATCGAACATGTGGCTCCCCATTGCGAGAGCCGCGAATATTTCAAGACCGTTCTCGATGGCGAGGCGACGGGCGTCTATCAGGGCAAGGTGATGGTTGCGCCCGGCGCGCAGAAAACCGATGGCAGCATGAAGAGCCAGGCAATCTTGCTCTCCGACGGCGCGTCGATGAACAACAAGCCCGAGCTTGAAATTTTTGCCGACGATGTGGTCTGCGGGCATGGCGCAACGGTGGCTCAGCTTGATGAGGACCAGGTTTTCTATGCCATGGCGCGCGGCCTGCCGAAGGCGCAGGCTGAATCCTTGCTGCTCGAAGCTTTCATCGATGAAGCGACGGATCGCGTCGAAAACGAAGACCTGCGCACAATGCTGGCCGAGCGCATCGGCCTCTGGCTTGCGGCACGAAAGGGCTGAACCACATGACACAAGCCTATGATGTCGAGGCGATCCGGAAGGACTTTCCGATCCTGAACGAGCGGCCCTATGGCAAGCCGCTTGTCTATCTCGACAATGCCGCATCGGCGCAAAAGCCGCGTCAGGTGATCGATCGCATGGTTTATGCTTACGAGCATGAATATGCCAATGTTCATCGCGGACTGCATTATCTCGCCAATGCGGCGACGGAAGCTTTTGAGGGTGCGCGCGAGAAAGTGCGGGCCTTTCTCAATGCCGGCTCCACCGATGAAATCATTTTCACGCGCTCTGCCACAGAGGCGATCAATTGCGTTGCGGCGTCCTTTGGTGCCGCGCATATCGGCGAGGGCGATGAGATCGTTCTCTCCATCATGGAGCATCATTCCAATATTGTGCCCTGGCATTTTCATCGCGAGCGCAAGGGCGCCGTGCTGAAATGGGTGGGCGTGGCCGAAGACGGCTCGTTCTCCATCGAAGAATTCGAAAAGACGCTGACACCGCGCACGAAAATTGTCGCCATCACGCATATGTCCAATGTGCTTGGCACAGTGGTTCCGGTGAAGGAGATTATCCGCATCGCCCATGAGCGCGGTATACCGGTGATGGTGGATGGTTCGCAGGGCGCCTGTCATCTCGATGTCGATGTGCGCGATCTCGATGCCGATTTTTATGTCTTCACCGGCCACAAAGTCTATGGGCCGACCGGCATTGGCGTGCTCTACGGCAAGCGCGAATGGCTGGAGAAACTGCCGCCCTTCAACGGCGGCGGCGAGATGATCGAAACGGTCACGCTCGACAACGTCACCTACAATGTTCCGCCGCATCGTTTTGAGGCAGGCACCCCGCCCATCGTTCAGGCCATCGGTCTTGGGGCTGCGGTCGATTATATGATGGCGATCGGGCGCGAGCAGATCAGGGCGCATGAAAATGCGCTGGGCGCCTATGCGCAGGAGCGGCTTGGCCGCCTGAATTCGATCCGCCTCATCGGCACGGCGCCTGGCAAAGGCGCGATCTGTTCGTTTGAGATGAAGGGCGCTCATGCCCATGATGTGGCGACCGTGATCGATCGCTCGGGCGTGGCCGTGCGCGCCGGCACCCATTGCGCCATGCCTTTGATGGCGCGTTTTGGCGTGACCTCGACCTGTCGCGCATCTTTTGCTCTGTATAACACAAGGAGCGAAGTCGACGCCCTTGTGGATGCTTTGGCCAAGGCCGAAGCTTTGTTCGCCTGAGGAATGACGATGTCAGACACGACAACCAGCGAGATGCAGCCAAACCGGCCCGACCTTGCGCTCGCGCCCGCCATTCCCGCAGAGGAATTGGAGCGCCTGACGGACGATATTGTCGTCGCGCTCAAGACCGTCTTCGATCCGGAAATTCCGGTCGATATTTACGAGCTCGGTCTGATCTACAAGATCGACATTGACGATTCCAAATTCGTCAAAGTCGATATGACGCTGACCGCGCCCGCTTGCCCCGTGGCCGGCGAAATGCCCCAATGGGTCGAAAATGCCGTTTCTGGCGTTCAGGGCGTTTCGGGGGCCAAGGTCAGTATGGTTTTCGATCCCCCGTGGGATCAAAGCCGCATGTCGGATGAGGCGCGCGTCGCGCTGGATATGTGGTAGGGTGAAGGGGACTCAATCGTCGGGCCTTTAACCCGGCTGAGGGAGAGAGAAATGTCGATACGTCCGATGGCCAAGGCTCTGACGCTCTCCGACGCTGCTGCGCAGCGTGTGCGCGATATCATGTCCAATGCCGAAAAGCCCGTCGTGGGCTTGCGCGTCGGCGTGAAGAACGGCGGCTGCGCCGGCATGTCCTACACGATGGAATGGGCCGAAGAGATCGGCCCTTACGATGAAGTCGTCGAGGACAAGGGCGTGAAAGTGCTGATCGACCCTAAGGCGGTCATGTTCCTGCTCGGCACGCAGATGGATTTCAAAGCCGATAAATTGTCCTCCGGTTTTGTCTTCAACAATCCCAATCAGACCTCGGCCTGCGGTTGTGGCGAGAGCGTCGCGATCGAGCCCGTGAAGGCCGATCAGCTCGGGGCGTGAAGGAGCCGGCTTTATAGCCGGCCCCTGTTTGTCCTTGATTAGCTTTGCGGCGCATCGGCCGGGTTTGCTTTCGGTGCCGGCTTGCGCGGCGGCGGCGCAACCTTTCCGATGGGCTGCAGCGTGACAAAAACCGGGTTGGGGAAATGCTCCAGCGTCGATCCGGTTGCGGCATCCACGCCCATGCCGACGAGCCCGCCAATCAGAACGTTGCCGGCAAAACCCGCAGCGCCACCTCCAGCGACTCTCGTGGCCACCGGAACCTCGATTGTCTTGTAGCCTGATTTGCTGAAAGTGACGATGAATTCAGCCTTGCGGGACACTTCAAAAGTGCAGGGCGTCGATGGGCAATTATAGCCCATGGAGGTTTTTGCCTCAGCACCCGCCGGTTCGGAATTGAGCGTGACCTGATTGGTCGTGCCGCGGGTCACTGTCGCGCAGCCGGCCAGAACCAGGCCGAGCGCCGAGATCAAAATAATCTTCATAAAAAAACTCCGAATAGAAAAATGTATTTTTCAAACCCGGAAACGGTAATGAGGCGGTTTTCAATCCTCAATGCTGGAACGCTTATTATTTTAACTTATCGACCTGATTTCTTGCATTGCCTGCGGGGCGGGGGCCTTTTAGCCTTGGCAAAAAAGCGGGAGGGGTCATGCCTTATTCAACAGCCAATGGATTGCGCATTCATTATGAGGAACATGGCGAGGGGCCGCCGCTCGTCATGGTGCACGCCAATCCGTTCGACCGCCGCCTCTTCGTTCATCAGGTCGCGCGTTTCTCCCCCTTCTTTCGTTGCATTGCTATCGACATTCGCGGCTATGGCCTGTCCGACAAGCCGACGCATCGTTTCTCGCTCGAAGATATGGTGCAGGATGTGCTGGGCGTCTGCGACGATCTCGGCATTGTTCAGGCCCTTTTTATGGGCGTCAGCGTCGGGTCGGGCATTGCCCTCAAGATCGGCCTCGATCATCGCATCCGCGCCCGCGGTCTGGTGCTGGTGGGCGGCTCCAGTCGGCCGGGCGGCAATATTGCCAAGCGCATAGAGGCTTTCACGCAGATTGGGCCGGCCAAATATCGCGCCGCCTATATGCCGGAGCTTTTTGCGCCGGGTTTCCCCGAGACAAAGCTCGGGCGCTGGGTGATGGACATGTTTGGCGAGGATGCCCATTTGCTTGATGGACGCTCCATTGCCCGTATTTTCGAGGCGCGGGGATCGGAAAACATGCTGCCCCGTCTGGATGGGCTCGATCTGCCCGTTCTGGTCGTCAATGGCGAGCATGACAATTCGCTCGGGCGCGGCCGGGAAACGGCGCAAAACATTCCAGATGCCGCCCATGTGGTTTTGCCGGGCACGGGCCATGCCTGCTGTATCGAGGATCCGGCCGCTTTCGATGCCGCCGTCATCGGATTTTTGAAGGAAAGGGACCTCTGGCCGCAGGGGCCGATCTGAGGGTGTGCTTGCCGCTGGCGCGGTGAGGGCCTAAAAGCTGGCCGTCGCCCCGTGCAGCGCATTCGGCTTGCGGGGATTCGCGGTCGGCGCATCAGCAGCGCCAGCGCGTGAGGAGCCCGCACGAGGCATGACCATAGCCCATATTATTGAGCCGGCAGCAGCCGCTCTCGATCGTACGCTGACCTCGCATCGGCGCGCCGGCGGGCTTCTCGTGCTGGTCGCGCTCATGCTTTTTCTGCCGGGCTTCTTCACCTTGCAGCCGATGGATCGCGACGAGCCGCGCTTTGCCCAAGCGACAAAGCAAATGCTCGAGACGGATGATTATATCGCCATCCGTTTCCAGAACGAGGCGCGCAATAAAAAGCCGGTCGGCATTTACTGGATTCAGGCTTCTATTGTCGGCACGGCCGAAGCACTCGGTTTCGAACAGGCGCCGACGACGATCTGGATGTATCGGCTTGTCTCGCTCGCCGGCGCAATAGCTGCTGTGCTTCTGACCTATTGGACGGCGCTTGTTTTTCTGACGCGTCGCAATGCGTTTCTTGCAGCGCTTCTCTTTGCATCGACCATTCTCATCGGCGTTGAAGCGCGGCTGGCGAAAACGGATGCTGTTGTTCTGGCCACCGTCATGGCGGCCATGGGTGCGCTGGCGCGCTTTTATCTTCTGGCAGACAAACAGCAGGGCTGGCGTATGCCGGCAATTTTCTGGAGTGCGATCGGACTTGGTCTTCTCATCAAGGGACCGATCACGCCCATGGTGCCGCTTTTTGCCGTCATCGTTCTGGCGATCAAGGATCGCGGTGCGCGCTGGCTGGGAAATATGCGTCCACTGCCGGGTCTCGTCTGGGCTTTGTTGATCGTTCTGCCCTGGTTCGCACTCATCATGATCCAGACCAAGGGCGCATTTCTGGCCGATTCCGTCGGCCATGACATGCTGGGCAAGGTGAGCTCGGGCCAGGAATCCCATGGCGCGCCGCCGGGAACATATTTTCTGGCCTTCTGGGCCACGGCCTGGCCAATGGCGCCGCTGGCAGCGCTTGCAGCGGCTTTCGTCTGGCGCATGCGGGCTGAGAAAAGCGTTGCTTTTCTGCTCGCCTGGATTCTTCCGGTCTGGCTTTTGTTCGAGGCCGTGCCGACCAAACTGCCCCATTATGTTCTGCCCGTTTATCCAGCGATTGCCATTCTCATTTTCATGGCGCTGGAGCGCGGCGCGCTTGTCCTGAAAAGAGGTTTCTCGCGACCTGTTCTGCTGCTGGTGCCCGGCCTTGCCTTTGTGCTTGTGGCCGCAGGCATTGGCATTTGCATCTGGACCAACCGCTTGCCGGGGACGGCTGCTTTTGCGGTGGCGCCATTTCTGCTCTGGATCGGCTTCCATCTCTTGCGCGATATCGGACGCGAGCGGATCGAGACCTCTCTGATTGGCGCGGTCGCTCTGGCCTATTGCGCTTACGTCTTTGTCTTCAGCGGTATTATGACGAGCGGGCCTTTCGATCCTTTGCGTATCTCGCCGCGTCTGGCGGAAGCATCGCATCAGGCCTTGGCGCTCAATCCATCCTGCAAGCGCCTTGCGGCTGCCACCGCCGGCTTTAACGAACCGAGCCTTGTCTTCCTGACCGGCACCGATCTTTTAATGACGGATGGCGCGGGCGCGGCGCAATTTATCGCTGATGGACCCTGCCGCATTGCCTTCGTGGACATGCGCCATGAGGAGGCTTTTAAGGCGACATTGCCGCGCAATGCCGATGTGGTTCTGACAAAGCGCGTATCGGGCATCAATCTGAATGGCGGGCGCAAGCTCGATCTGGCGGTCTATGCTCGAAAGGCCGCAGGCTCATGATGGCCGGGCTGAATTCGATCAAACTGGCGGCGCATGATTTTCTCCAGCGCTGGAAAACGGCCGAGCATCGCAGCGCCTCGCAGGGGCGTACGCTGGAGGCAGCGATTGCGCTGGGCATATGTGCGCTCATTCTCGTAGTAGCCATCTCGGGCGATGAAAATCTGGTGCGGGCCGCGCGCGATCTGCCGGCGGAAATCCGCCGCTTTTTCGCGATCATCACGCGCCTTGGCGAGTCCAGCTGGATTTTTGCCACGACGGGCACTTTGGTGATCGGTGCGCTGCTGTTGCGCCATCGCGGTTTCGGTCCGCGTGTGGATGCAGCGCTCGGCCTTTTTGCCGGCCGCGTCTTTTACATTTTCGCCGCCAATGCTGTTTCCGGCATTCTGTCCTTAATGCTCAAATCGCTTTTCGGCCGCGCTCGCCCGCGCCTTCTGGATATGGTCGGGCCGTTCCATTTCGATATGTTCGCCTATAAATCCTCAGTGCTCAGTTTTCCCTCGGGCCATACGGTGACGGCTTTCGCCACCGCCGTTGCGCTTGCTTTTCTGTTGCCGCGCTGGGGACGTCTGTTGCTTCTTCTTGCTGTGCTTATCGGCGTGTCGCGTGTTGTCACCGGTGCGCATTTCCCCTCCGACGTGATTGCCGGAATGGCTTTGGGCACGGCAACATCCATCTTCCTGCGGCGCGCTTTTGCAGCGCGCGGCATTGTCTTTCGCAAGCGTGCTACCGGCATTGAAATGCGAGGCGCGGGCCTGGTCGGTCCGACGCTCGGGCGCGCCACAGGTTTCTGGAGTCGAGCATGAGCCAATCACCCGGCGTTTCTGTTGTCGTGCCGGTGCGCAACGAGGCGGGCAATATCGAGCCTTTGGTGCGCGAGATCGAAGCAGCGCTGACGCCCACCGGACCCTTCGAGATCATCTATGTCAATGATGGTTCCACCGATGGTACAGGTGCCGAATTGGCGCGTCTTGCGGCAAAAATGCCCTGGCTGCGTGAAATGCGTCACGCACAATCCTGCGGGCAATCTGCGGCAGTGCGCACGGGCGTTCGCGCCGCGCGCGCGCCCGTCATCATCACGCTCGATGGTGACGGCCAGAACGATCCATCATTCATGCCGGCCTTTCTTGCTGCTCTGAAAGAGGCCGGCCCTGCCTGCGGTCTCGTGCAAGGCCAGCGCGTGGGTCGCAAGGATACGGGCTTCAAACGCTTTCAATCGCGCTTGGCCAACAAAGTGCGCGCCGCTGTTTTGAACGATGGTACGCGCGACACGGGCTGCGGTTTCAAATGTTTTCCGCGCGAGGCCTATCTTGCTCTGCCTTATTTCGATGCTCTGCATCGTTTCATGCCGGCACTCGTGCGACGCGAAGGCTATGAGATCGCCTATGTCGATGTCATCGATCGTCCGCGCTTGACCGGCGTCTCCAATTATGGATTTTTCGACCGCCTCTGGGTCGGTATAGTCGATCTGATGGGCGTGCGCTGGCTGATCAAGCGGCGCAAGCGCGTGCCGGACGCAAGGGAGATTGAACTTTGATTTATTCCCTGTCCAACGAGATCGGCGATTATCTCATCGACGTCTTCGTCACGCGTTTCGATTTCTGGCTTTTTTTCGGCCTGATAGCGCAACTCATCTTTACCGCGCGCATGGTCGTGCAATGGTGGGCCAGCGAGCGGGCAGGCCGCTCCGTCGTGCCGATTGCCTTCTGGGTTCTCTCGCTCATCGGCGGCATGATGACATTGGTCTACGGCCTGCAGAGGCGCGAGGCGGTGATCATCATCGGACAGGTCCTCGCGGTGGTGATCTACATCCGCAATCTGATGCTCATCTACAAGAACAAGACCAAGCAGAGTGAGAGTCTTTAGGGCTTGTGGAGATTGGCTCCTAATAGAGGCGCGTCAAACTGGACATGACGCCGCAATCTGTTGACCTGTAAAACTTGATGTTTGAGCGATTGGCATCGCAATAGACGCTCAGTGATGGCGCAAACCCGCGAAAGCGTAGGCGTTCTAATTCTACGTTGACAGAAGCATAGAGCGCTTTGTCTTCGCGTTTCAGGCCCCAGAATGGATCAAGGGCGCGATAGGATGAATGGCGCCATGAGACGGCGGCTGTTGTTGTGACATAATCAAAATTCACGCGTGTTTCGACATAGGGCCCGGCTGCCCAGAACGCATGTTCTGTGAGGTCGGCGGTCCTACGTTCCGCTCGGACACCTATGCTGAAACTGCGGTGCGCGTTGAAAGAGAATTCGAAGGGCAGTGTGATTTTGAAGGCTGTTCCAGATAATGCCTTGTAATTGCGTCTCTCATGCGCGCCCACTTGGAGTCTTGGTACGAATCCAATCTCATCGGAAATGGAAATATGATAAGCGGCCTCAAGATAAGGCATTCGATAGCTTTGGGCTTTCATTTCGAGGAACTGAAAGCCTATTCTGAGCTCTGCCGGGAGCGGCGTTGGGCGCAAGCCGACCGAGGCGTCGAGAAATCCGAAATCGCCAAAACTATGTTCAAGATCGCGGAAGCTGCCTTGGACACGTAGGTCCTTGTCTGAGCCGAATTGTTTTTCGTAGGCGCCGTTGTAAATCACGCCGTAGATGTTTTTCTGTTTCGGGTTTTGATCGAGCGTTAGCGTTGATCCGTTGAAATCGATGCCGAATTGATTTGGCAGGCGCATAGGATTTTGCGCTTTTGTGAATGACGCACCAAGGCTCAGTTTTCCTCGTTGCCGATCGATCTCGTTAATGAAGGAGCGGATTCGCATGCGAACTGGTGGCGGCGGATTGTCCTCATATGCAGCAACAAAGAGCTCGCGGGCCTTTGTATGGTTGTTCGCGGCATAATAGGCGCGCGCAAGCTCAAGGCGGACACGGGGTGCGCCCGTCTCCGCATAAAGCCGTTCAAGTTGCTCTGCGGCCTGTAATGGCTGACTTGATTCCATAAGCTGCATGGCGCGCAGGAATACAGTTTGATTTGCATCCTGCGCGCGAGCGCTTCCGGCAATGAGGCCTATGGCAGCAAGTAAGATCGTCAGACGCACTTAACGTTTCGCACCGAAGGCGCCTGAATAATTCTGAAGTCCGGAACCCTTTGTTGTGAAAACACCGCCAGCTTCCTGCGCTGCTGGTCCGTAAAATCTGCCGGATGCGGTTCCCGTATATCCGCCGGTGGTGGCTACGCTTCCTGTGAAGGAATTTGAGCCTTACGCATAGGTCATCGTGCTTGAGAGATTGAGTTCCGGCGCAGATGTTGGGAGCCCCGTGACCATGCTGACTTTCGTGTTTGAGTTTGTGGTCAGCGTAATGGTTCTGGAACCGAAATTTGCGTCGAGTTGAGCCAGACCTGCAACTGTGTAGTTTTCTCCAGAAGCATCCAGTGCCGCGCCTAACACGTTTCCGTTGAAGGTTGCTGCTCCACTAGTGGGGATGGCCGCAGCTGCTGTGGGTGCGCCGGCCGAGAGAGCTCCAGCGAACCCGCTGCCAGTATTTCGTCCAGTCTGCCAGATACCAAATGACTGATAATTAAAATTTGTCTCGTCTGTCAGAAGGTAGAAATTTGTTGGATTCGCGTTCGCCAAGGCGACTACGCCGGGGTTGCTTGGATCCGTGGCCCCAGAAATCGAGCTGAGCGTCCCTGCGATCGAGCCTGATGTCATTTTGCCGGCGTTGTCTGTGGTTCTTGTTAGTTTTCCGGTCGCGATTTGAGGCGGCGCGACGCTTTCAACCATGTAGGTGGTTGTGTTCGAGGTGTAACTGGTTTCAACCGTTAATCCAGAAAGTTCTGTTGTTCCAGGACGCGGTGAAGCGGCCATGCTCGTAAAGGGCACCGCCACATTCAATGCTGCGCCAGTTCCGCCACCACCACCGCCGCCGCCGCAGCCAGCGAGGAGGATTGTTGAAGCAATTGGGATCACAAGCACAATTTTCATCTCGCCATCCTTCAATTTTTTAAAAAATGAAATGAGAACCGATGGCTTGATTAAATCATGCAAATATTGGTGCGCTAGCAACCAACAGTTGCAACGGGTTCGGAGCCCGCGCACGTTTTCTTGAATATTCTTATTTATACCTATTTTTTGGTAGGAGGCTTAGACCGAAATTCACTCGCGCATCCGCGCAAAGCCTGCTTCCAGATCTGCAATCAGATCGTCCATATCTTCCAGCCCGACCTGAAAGCGTAATGCCGGTCCGCCGGGATTCCATGTTGTGGCCGTGCGATAGGATGCGCAATCGAAGGGGATGACGAGGCTCTCAAAGCCGCCCCAGGAATAGCCCATGCCGAATAATTCGAGCCCGTCGAGCAGGGCGGCGAGCGCCTTTTCGGAACATGGTTGCAGGATGACTGAAAACAGGCCGGAGGCGCCCAGAAAATCGCGCTTCCAGATCTCATGGCCTGGTGTGCCGGGCAGGGCGGGGTGGAGCACGCGTTTGACTTCCGCGCGTTCTGCCAGCCAGTTTGCCAGCGCAAGGCCCTGTCTTTCTGCCTCGCGCAAACGCAATTCCATCGTGCGCAATCCGCGCAGCGCCAGAAAACAATCTTCCGGGCCAGCGCATATGGCGAAAGCGTCGAATGTGGCGCGCAATCTTTTCAACCAGAGCGGATTGGCCGAGACGAGGCCAAGCAGAATGTCGGAATGGCCGCCGAGATATTTTGTGCCCGCCTCCACCGCCAGATCGACGCCGCGCTCATGCGGGGGAAAGAACAGAGGCGTCGCCCATGTATTGTCCATGATCACGCACATGCCATGGGCATGGGCGACCTCGGCAATGGCGGGAATGTCCTGCATTTCGAAACTTTGCGAGCCCGGTGCCTCGACCAGAACGGCGGTCGTATTCGGCTTCAGCAGCCTTTTCAGGCCAGCGCCAATTGACGGGTCATAATAGCTGGTCTCGACGCCCATGCGGGCGAGGACCGTGTTGCAGAAATGGCGTGTGGGCAAATAGGCGCTGTCTGTCACGAGCAGGTGATCGCCGGCCTTGAGGGCGGTCATCAAGGCCAGGGTCATGGCGGCAAGGCCCGAGGGCGCGAGCACGGTCCCGGCGGCGCCGGCAATTTCGCTCCAGGCATTTTCGAGCGCCTGTGTCGTTGGTGTGCCCTTGGTTCCATAGGTAAAACGCTGGCTTCTGTGCTTCAGCGTCTCATAATCGGGGTAAAGAACCGTGGAGCCCCGGTAGATCGGCGTGTTCACAAATCCGAACTGATCTTCCGGCGTTCGGCCCGCCATGACGATTTGCGTCCGCTTTCTCAATTGCTTGCGCTTTTCGTCATCCATTTTGGGCATTGTCTTCCCGCCGTCGCGTCACTTGACCCTGTGGTGAAACTCGCTTGAGATAGGCGCAAGCTTGGTCTCGGCCGATGGGCCGACCCTGCATAGCCTGCCTCGCATATTTTCGGGCGGGCCACCAGATCGGGAGTCCAAAGGAATGAAAATCGTCGCAACTATTGCCGCCGCTGCTTTTGCGCTGGGCGGTCTGGCCACTGGCGCGCAGGCCCAATCGGGCTCCAAAACGCTGGAATCCATCAAGCAGAAGGGTTTTTTGACCTGCGGCGTCAATACGGGCCTCGCCGGTTTCGGTCTTCCCGATGACAAGGGCAATTGGACCGGGCTCGATGTTGAACTCTGCCGCGGCATTTCTGCGGCCATCTTCAACGATCCGAACAAGATCAGATTCATTCCGCTCTCGGCCAAGGACCGTTTTACCGCCCTGCAATCGGGCGAGATCGATGTTCTGTCGCGCAACGGCACCTGGACGCAATCGCGTGAGGCTGAACTCGGCCTGATGTGGGCCGGCGTGAATTATTACGATGGTCAGGGCTTTATGGTCCGCAAGAAGCTCAATGTCGCATCCGCGCTTGAGCTGAACGGCGCATCAATCTGCGTGCAGCAGGGCACGACGACCGAACTCAATATGGCGGATTTTTTCCGCTCTAAAGGCATGAAATATGAGGTCGTCGCCTTTGCCGACATTAACGAGACAGTGAAGGCCTATGATTCCGGCCGTTGCGACGCCTATACGACCGATGCGTCCGGCCTCTATGGTTCGCGCCTCAAGCTGGTCAATCCGGATGAACATGTCATTCTGCCGGAGATCATTTCCAAAGAGCCGCTCGGGCCGGCAGTTCGCCAGGGCGATGACAATTGGTTCCACCTCGTGCGCTGGACGCATTATGTCATGCTCAATGCCGAAGAACTCGGCGTGACGCGCGCCAATGTCGACGACATGCTGAAATCTCCCAATCCGGAAGTTCGCCGCCTGCTCGGCGTCGAGGGTGATTTCGGCAAGGGCCTCGGCCTGACCCGCGATTGGGCTTTCCGCATCGTGAAACATGTCGGCAATTATGGCGAAGTCTTTAACCGCAATGTCGGCGATGGTTCGCCGCTCAAGATCAAGCGTGGCTTGAACGCTTTGTGGTCGCAGGGCGGACTTCAATTCGCGCCACCCGTGCGTTGATCGAAAAAGCGCCTGCGCTTACTCTTCTCTCACGGGAGCGGTTAGCGCAGGCTGCGCGGCAGATGAGGGGATAGCGTGTTTTCATCGGCTGAAAATATGACCCCTCGTCGCTTTTTGTCTGCGGAGATAAGCTTGCCATTTTTCAGGGCCCTGCGATGAGCGATGCAGCGGCGCGTCCGCAGCCATCGACCTCTCTGCTTTATAACCCGCGTCTTCGCGGTTTGCTTTGGCAGGGCGTGCTCATCGCCCTTGTCGGTTATCTGGCCTATGAGGCTGTGCTGAACGCCAGCACCAATATGCGCGCGCGCGGGATTCCGACCGATTTCTCTTTCTGGGACCGCACCGCCTCTTTCGATATCAACCAGACGCTCGTTTCCTATTCCGCAACATCAACCTATGGCCGCGCCTTTGTTGTCGGTCTGCTCAACACTTTGCTTGTTGCCGGAATTGGCGTTGTGCTGGCGACGCTGCTCGGCTTTTTTGTCGGCATCGCGCGCCTCTCAGAGAATTGGGTCGTCTCGAAAGTGGCGACCGTCTATGTCGAGATCATGCGCAACACGCCGCTGCTGTTGCAATTGCTCTTCTGGTACAATGCCGTTTTGAAACCCTTGCCGGGTCCGCGCGACAGTATCTCTTTCGGCGCCGGGATTTTTCTCAACAATCGCGGTCTGATTTTTCCCGAGCCGCAATTTGCGCCTGCAGCTGTTGCTATTCCCATCGTTGCGGCGATTGCTTTTGTCCTCGCCATAGGTCTGGCTATTTTTGCACGACGCCGTCAGGCCAGCACGGGTCAGGCCTTGCCTGTTGTCTGGATCGGGGCAGGGCTTGTGCTTGGTCTGCCAATCCTCGCCTATCTTGCCGCCGGACAGCCGGTGACATTTGTCGATCCGGTTTTGCGCGGTTTTAATTTTCAAGGCGGCGTGCGCGTTCTGCCGGAATTTGTTGCCCTTCTTCTGGGCCTTGTTTTCTATACGGCGGCCTTCATTGCCGAGATTGTGCGCGCGGGCATTCAATCGGTAGCCCATGGGCAGACCGAGGCCGCGCAATCGCTTGGCCTGACGCGGCAGCAGACTTTAAAACTCATCACCATTCCGCAAGCTTTGCGTGTGATCGTGCCGCCGCTGACCAATCAATATCTGGCCTTGACGAAAAATTCTTCGCTGGCGGTTTTCATCGGCTATCCGGATCTCGTGCAGGTTTTTGCCGGGACCGTGCTCAATCAGACCGGCGCAGCAGTGCAGGTGATTGCCATTACAATGGCGGTCTATCTCACCATTTCGCTGGTCACAGCTCTGGTCATGAATGTCTATAATCGCCGCAAGGCTTTGGTGGAGCGATAGATGGAACAGCGCTCTTCCGACATGTTCTATCTGCGGACACAGGAAGCAGCAGCGTTGCCGCCACCTGCTGGCGTTGGCGGTATCTGGCTGTTCATGCGCAAGACATTTTTCACCGGCTGGATTTCTGGGCCGATTGCGCTCGTCATTCTCGCGCTGCTTGCCTGGATCGTGCCGGATTTCATCCGCTTCTATGTGATCGATGCGATCTGGATTGCCAATGATGGCGCGCCCTGTCGCGTGGCGGGGACTGGCGCCTGCTGGGCCTTTATCGATCGCAAGATCGATTATTTCCGCTATGGTTCTTATCCGGTCGCGCAGCATTGGCGCGTCGATCTCACTTTGATGATCGGTGCGGTCCTTGTCGCCCGTTTGCTTTGGGTGCCCGGCGAAAAGAGCCGGGCCGGCCTGCTGGCTTTCATGCTTGGCGTGCCGCTTTTTATTTTCATGCTCATTCCGGGGCCTTCGGCGGTCCTGCGCGATCCTGGCGTGGAATTGGCTGTGCTGGCTTGCGGCATCGGACTGGCCGGCGCGCTTGAATTTTCACGCCTGCGCACCGCCTGGGTGGGTGCGCTGTTCTTTGTCGCCTATCCCATTCTCGCCGTCATGCTCTTGCATGGGTCCGATTGGCTTGGCCTTGCGCGCATCGGCACCAATCTTTGGGGCGGAATTTTCCTGAGCCTGCTGGTGGCAACCGTCGGCATTGTGTTTTCGCTGCCGGCCGGCGTTCTTCTGGCACTTGGGCGGCGTTCGCGCCTGCCGGTGGTTCGCTTCTTTTCGATCCTTTACATCGAATTTGTGCGCGGCGTGCCCTTCATCACAGTGCTCTTCATGGCCAATACAATGCTGCCGCTCTTTGTGCCGGAGCATTTGACGCCCGATCGCTTGCTGCGGCCGATGATCGGTTTTGCGCTTTTCGCAGCAGCCTATATGGCGGAAGAAATTCGCGGTGGGCTTCAGGCCATCCCCAAGGGGCAAAGCGAAGGCGCCATGGCTTTGGGCCTGTCCTATTGGCAGATGATGCGCCTGATCATTCTTCCGCAGGCTTTGACGCTCGTCATTCCGGGCATCGTCAATATTTTCATCAGCCTGTTCAAGGATACAACGCTTGTGGCCGTGGTCGGCATTTTCGATTTCCTGCGGACGGTGGATGCGGCGCGCATCGATCCTGTCTGGTCGGGGCCGACGATTTCGCCCACGGTCTATTTCTTCGCCGCAGCCTTCTATTTCATCTTCTGCTTCGGCATGTCCCGCTATTCGCTCATGATGGAAAAGCGCCTGTCCGCCGGGCGGCGGCGCTGATTTCGGAGAAACGCATGTCTGCAACATCCCCAGCCATCACGCCGGTCCGAAATGAATTTGCCGTCGAAATTCGCGGCATGAACAAATGGTTCGGACAATTTCATGTCCTGCGCGACATCGATCTTGCGGTGCGTCGCAGCGAGAAAGTCGTCATTTGCGGCCCCTCTGGTTCCGGCAAATCAACTTTGATCCGCTGCATCAACCGGCTGGAGGAGCATCAGAAGGGTTCCATCATTGTCGATGGAATCGAGCTCACCGAAGATCTCAAGCGGATCGATGATGTGCGGCGCGAAGTCGGCATGGTGTTTCAGCATTTCAACCTCTTTCCCCATCTCACCATTTTGGAAAATTGCACTCTGGCGCCCATCTGGGTGAAGAAGATGAACAAGAAAGAGGCCGAAGATATTGCCATGCATTATCTGACGCGGGTGAAAATCCCCGAACAGGCCAATAAATATCCGGGTCAATTGTCGGGCGGTCAGCAGCAGCGCGTGGCCATTGCGCGCTCTCTCTGCATGAGCCCGAAGATCATGCTGTTCGATGAGCCGACATCGGCGCTCGATCCGGAAATGGTCAAGGAAGTGCTCGATACAATGGTCTCGCTCGCCCATGAAGGCATGACCATGCTCTGCGTGACGCATGAAATGGGCTTCGCCCGCCAGGTCGCCGACCGCGTGATTTTTATGGATGCCGGTCAGATCGTAGAGGCCAACAGGCCCGAGGAATTTTTCAAAAATCCGCAGCATGAGCGGACAAAATTATTCCTCAGCCAAATCCTGCATTGAGTGAGACAGAAGCGGCGGCTTCGGCGGAAGCCGCCGCCTCTCTTCATCAGTTCAGATTGGAATTGATGATATTGAACTTTGTATTGAGATTCGTGCCGATCGTCTTGATCGTGCCGACGCTCACAGCAGCAATCAGTGCAATGATAAGACCGTATTCGACCGCGGTCGCGCCGGGTTCGTTTTTTCGAAAACGTTGAAAAAGGGACATTTCAAACACCCCGAAGATCCGCCCTTTTTGGAGCGGAGGGAACGCATAACTCACGCCAGCCGGGTCTTGAAATGCCGCGACCCGGATGACGCCCGCACCAGCCCAAAGCCTGACGCGGAGAGGAGGAATTCCTCTGCTGAGCATATTGCCAAGCAGAAGCTAACGAATGATTGCCGCAGCGGCAGACGTTGGGGGATTTGAATTGAGGGGGTCGCCCAAGATCGGCGGGGGCTCAGAGCTAAGACTTTAATTTAGAAACCGAATTTCGGAAGAGAAAGTCTTTGCCGCCCGGATTGGGGGACAGTGCGCAAATTCAATGATGAAGGGCAAATCACTGATGATCAAAAAAAAGGGGAGAGATTTCTCTCTCCCCTTGCTGATTGTCTCAGCTGCAACCTGTCGTGCTTCCGCACGTGTCGCATTTCAGGCATGTCCCGTTGCGCACGAGCGTAAAGTTGGCGCATTCGGGGCAGCTTTCGCCGACATAGCCTTTCATCCGGGCTTCGGCGCGTTTGTCGGCGACCGATTGGCCTTTGGGCGAGGGGGCTGACCATTCCAGCTGTTCGAATTCGCTTGTCGTCACCGAGGTCACATCCTCGCGGAAGGTGACATCTTTTTTCAGCGCAGTGGCGCCGGCGGTTTCGAGGATCGCATTCGCGCCGACTGTCTCATAGCCGCCGCCCTGGACGAGCATCAGCTTGTCGGTCTTCGAGCGGACGAAGCCGCGCGAGACAAAGCGCTGTGTCGCATTGGCTGCGCCGCCTTGCGGACGGCTCTGCTCTTCGCCCTTGCCGATCACCGTGCCGCCAATGTCGGAGGGATCGACATGGGCGAGATCGTTGCGGCCGAGATAGGAAATGGCGAGTTCGCGGAACACATAGTCGAGGATCGACGTGGCATTCTTGATCGCGTCATTGCCCTGCACGAAGCCGGCCGGCTCGAAGCGGGTGAAGGTGAAAGCGTCGACATATTCTTCGAGCGGCACGCCATATTGGAGGCCGACCGAAATGGCGATGGCGAAATTATTCATCAACGAGCGGAAAGCAGCGCCTTCCTTGTGCATGTCGATAAAGATCTCGCCGATGCGCCCGTCCTGATATTCGCCGGTGCGCAGATAGACTTTGTGGCCGCCAACGACTGCCTTCTGGGTGTAACCCTTGCGGCGATCGGGAAGACGCTCACGCTCGCGCGTGCGCTCGACACGCTCGACAATGCGCTCGACGATTTTTTCCGCAATCTGCGAAGTTCGCGCTGCTGCCGGCATGGAAGCCAGCGTCTCGAGCGCATCGTCATCCTCATCCTCTTCATCCGAGATGAGCTGCGAATTGAGCGGCTGCGAGAGTTTCGAGCCATCGCGATAGAGCGCATTGGCCTTCAGCGCGAGACGCCAGGACAGAACATAGGCGTCCTTGCAATCCTCAACCGTTGCATCATTGGGCATGTTGATCGTCTTCGAGATCGCACCCGTGATGAAGGGCTGGGCTGCAGCCATCATGCGAATGTGGCTCTCGACCGACAGATAGCGCTTGCCCGTGCGACCGCAGGGATTGGCGCAATCGAACACATTGTAATGCTCGACCTTGAGGTGAGGCGCGCCTTCCAGCGTCATCGCACCGCAAACATGCACATTTGCCATATCGATTTCAGTCTTGGTGAAACCGAGGAAGGGCAGCAGTTCGAAGGTCGGATCGTCGAGCTTTTCAGCCGGTACTTTCAATGTGCCGGTGAGGAAGTCAGCGCCGAGGCTCCATTTGTTGAAGACAAATTTGATGTCGAAAGCGCCCGCGAGGGACTTTTCGATTGTCTCAAGCTTGTCGTCGCTGAAGCCCTTTGAACGCAGGCTCGAATGATTGACGCCCGGCGCCTGGCGCATGGAGGCATGGCCCACAGCAAAGGCTTCGATCTCGGCAATCTGCGCCTCGCTATAACCCAATGCGCGAAGCGCCTCGGGAACAGCGCGGTTGATGATTTTGAAATAACCACCGCCTGCGAGCTTCTTGAATTTCACCAGAGCAAAATCGGGCTCAATGCCGGTCGTGTCGCAATCCATGACAAGGCCGATCGTGCCGGTCGGCGCGACAACGGTGACTTGCGCATTGCGATAGCCGTGCTGCTCGCCCAGAGAAAGCGCGAGATCCCAGGCCTTTTTGGCATGATCGACAAAGACCTTGCCGTTGATCGCCATGGTCCTGAGCGTCGCATGATCCAGCGGCACCGGCGTGATCGAGAGAGCCTCGTAGCCTTCCGACAGACCATGGGCCGCGCGGCGGTGATTGCGGATCACGCGCAGCATGTGGTTTTTGTTCGGGCCATGGCCGGGGAAGGGGCCGTGCTCCTTCGCCATTTCGGCGGAAGTTGCATAGCAAATACCGGTCATGATCGCCGAAAGCGCGCCGCAGATCGCGCGACCTTCATCGGAATCATAGCTGATGCCCGAAGACATGAGCAGGCCGCCGACATTGGCATAGCCCAGACCCAGCGTGCGGTACTCGTAGGAGAGTTTGGCAATTTCCTTCGACGGGAATTGCGCCATCAGCACCGAGATTTCGAGCACGACGGTCCACAGGCGAACGGCATGTTCATAGGACACAATGTCGAAAGTGCCGGTCTTGGGATCGCGGAACTGCAGCAGATTGAGCGATGCCAGATTGCAGGCCGTGTCGTCGAGGAACATATATTCCGAGCACGGATTGGACGCATTGATGCGACCCGACGCCGGGCATGTGTGCCAGTCGTTGATGGTCGTGTCATATTGCAGGCCGGGATCGGCAGAAGCCCAGGCGGCATAGCCGATCTTTTCCCAGAGATCCTTGGCCTTCAGCGTCTTGTGGGTCTTGCCGTCAATGCGCCGTGTGAGGTTCCAATCGGCATTGGTCTCGACCGCGCGCAGGAAGTCGTCGGTGACGCGAACCGAATTGTTCGAATTCTGGCCGGCGACCGTCAGATAGGCTTCCGAATCCCAGTCAGTGTCATAAGTGTCGAACTGAATGTCGGTATAGCCCTGACGCGCAAATTGCATCACGCGCTTGATATAGCTGTCCGGCACGGAATCGCGGCGCGCCATTTTGATGGCTTTTTTCAACGCCGGATTCTTTTCCGGATTGTAGCAATCGTCATTGTCGCCGACGCAATTCACGCAGGCTTTCAAAATCGCCTTCATGTGGCGCTTGACGATTTTCGAGCCGGTGACGAGAGAGGCAACCTTCTCCTCTTCCTTCACCTTCCAATCGATATAGGCCTCGATATCCGGATGGTCGGCATCGACGACCACCATTTTGGCTGCGCGACGCGTCGTGCCGCCTGACTTGATCGCGCCCGCTGCACGGTCGCCGATCTTCAGGAAGGACATCAGGCCCGACGATTTGCCGCCGCCCGAGAGCTTTTCATTCTCGCCGCGCAGTTTCGAGAAATTCGATCCTGTGCCCGAGCCATATTTGAACAGGCGCGCCTCGCGCACCCACAGATCCATAATGCCGCCTTCATTGACGAGATCGTCGGCGACGGACTGAATGAAGCAGGCATGCGGCTGGGGATGTTCGTAAGACGATTTCGACTTGGTCAGTTTGCCGGTCTGGAAATCGACGTAATGATGGCCCTGGCTGGGGCCATCGATCCCATAGGCCCAATGCAGGCCGGTGTTGAACCATTGCGGCGAATTGGGCGCGGAAATCTGGCGCGCGAGCATGGCGCAGAGTTCTTCATAGAAGGCGAGGGCGTCGTCTTCTGCATTGAAATATTTGCCCTTCCAGCCCCAATAGGTCCAGGCGCCGGCAAGGCGGTGGAACACGTCGGTTGCCGACTTTTCCGAGCCGTAGCGCTCTTCCTTCGGCAATTTGGCGAGTGCCTCTTCATCGGCAACAGAACGCCACAGGAAGGAGGGGACGTCGTTTTCCTCGACCCTCTTCAGCCGAGCGGGAACGCCCGCCTTGCGGAAATATTTTTGCGCCAGAACGTCAGTTGCCACCTGGCTCCAGGCCGTGGGCACATCGATATTGTCAGCCGAAAAGACGACCGAGCCATCCGGATTGCGGATTTCGCTTTTAGCTTTGCGGAATTCGATGTCCGCATAGGGGCCTTGGCCTGCCTTTGTATACCGCCGTTCGATCCGCATTAGTCTTCCCTCGATTCCAAACGCGGAGACACCCCCGCGCGAGCCGCCGGTGGCGACTCAAATTTTCCAAAGTTCATTCTTTTGACGAAACTGGCCGTTCGTCCTGTTCGGAGCGCCCGGGATACGCGTGACGGAGACAGGGCCAAAACCCTGTTCCATCTGCCTGTTAACCCTCTGGGCGCAGCCTTGGTCCGGCGCGTGCAAGTGGCAATCGGCGTTGGGGAGATTGTTGAACTGACGCGCGGCGTTCGTCAAGCTCTTGTAGTGCGTCTTGGCGTAAGGTCTAGATATGGTAGGGGGTGTGAAATCTGGGGATCAACTGCCACAAAGAAGCCCAAATCACTGACGCGTATAGCTTTTTAGCCTGTGGACGACGCCTGTTCCCAATCCCTGGCGGGGGAAAAAAGCGGCATGCCGGCAACACAAGGCACGTTCCTGCGCGGTGCGGCCAGTCGCCCCCTTGCATAGGCAGCGGAAATGCCATAGCCGTGGGAGCCGGGGGCTTCCCCTCTGATTTCCTTGGCTTTCCCTTGGGTAATCTCGATTCGTGCGGAATTTCATGGGCTTGCGCCCGTTCTACGAATTGCGGGACGATCGCTGCGCGCTTGCCGCTGGACAGAGCGGGCTGTGACGGCCATATTCCGCGCCGCAAGGTGGTCGCTGCGCCGCCCATGGGGATATTCGAATGTTGACTTGGCTCGCCCAGATTTTCACCTGGTGGAATGGACAGACGCTCAACACGCGCTTCCACACATGGCGCCATGGCGAGCTCGTCGGCCAGGATGAATTCGGGCATAGCTATTACCAGACCCGCGGCGGAAAGATCGATCCGGCACTGGGCTATGTGCGTCGTTGGGTGATTTTCCATGGCCAGAGCGAAGGTTCTGCCGTGCCGCCGGGCTGGTATGGCTGGCTGCATTATACGGTCGATACGCCCCCCACAGCCGAGACCTATCAGGCGCGCGAATGGGAAATGCCCCATAAGCCCAATATGACCGGCACGGCCGAGGCCTATCGCCCAGCCGGCTCCATGCTGGCCTCAGGCGTGCGCCCGGCGGCGACCGGCGATTATCAGCCCTGGACGCCGGGCAATTGATCGAGGCGCCGCAACGCGGCCCGGACAGGTTCAGATGAACATTTTTGGCAGAGCAGCGGCTTTGGCCGTCGGCGCGCTTCTTTGGTCTTCTTTTGAGGGCCAGGCGGCCGATGCCTTTACGCAGGCCTGTACAGCGCGCGGCACGGCCAGTGCGTCCCATTGTGCCTGCGAGGCCAAGCTGGCCCGCGCCAGCCTGAACCAGCGCGAACAATCGGCGATGATTCGCGCCATGAAGGGCGACACGGATGGCTTCCGCACCGCCGTCTCTGCCATGGGCGAGGCCGGGTCGAAGGAATTCATTGCCAAGATCCGCGAACTCAAGACCCAGACAGACCGGGTCTGTCGCTGAAGGCGCGGCCATGTTTCCGCCCCAAGCAGCGGGCATGAGGACTGCTTCCGCCGCGCGCGCGGCCATGTTAAGCCGCTGGCAGGATCGGATCGGGCGCATGACATTCACGGCGAGGCTTTTGGGATTTTTGGGGATCGCGGCAGTCGCGCTGGGCGCGATTGGCCCGGCGCTGGCCGATCGCATCGCTCATACCACTGTTGTCTTCGCCGGTCTCGACAAAATCACCGGTCGTATTTTCACTTTCGATGTCGCCGTGAATGAAACGGTTCAATTCGGCACGATGCAGGTCACCCCGCGTGTCTGCTATACGCGCCCGACCACTGAAGAGCCGCTGACCACGGGTTTTGTCGAAGTCGAGGAAGTTGAAGCCGGACAAAAATTGAACCGCATTTTTGCCGGCTGGATGTTTGCAGCAAGCCCCGGTCTGCATGGCGTCGAACATCCGGTTTACGACGTGTGGCTGACGGATTGTCGTGGCGGCAAGGAGATCATTGCCTCACCGCCTGCATCGGCGCGCAATGCACCGGCGCAGCAGCCGGCAACGCCGCCCTCGCAGCGCCAGCCGCAACCGGCAAGGTCCGCTCCAACGCGCGACACTGCGCCCTCCAGTGCTCCCAATGCAGCCCCGGCTCTCCGCAGCACAATTGATGTCGGCCCGGCGCCGGGCGTGCGTCCCCAAGGGGCAGCGCCACAGGTTCTGGAAGGGCCGCTTGGCGCTCAGCCCCAGCAGCCGAGCGGGCGTCTGCCCTCGGCGCGCGAGGCGCCGATCATGATGCCGCCGGGAAGCATTCCTGGCGGGCGCTAGCTGCGTAAAACGTCCAGAATGCGCGCACCCGGCACGCGCTCGTCTTTCGGCCAGACGAAAAAATTGCCGCTGCGGCCCAAAGCATCGTCGAGAAGAAGATGGTAGGCATCGCGCGGCACTTCCATGGCGCCCAGCGTCGCCAGATGCGGCGTGACAAATTGCGTGTCGAGAAGGTGGAAACCGCCCGCGCGCAATCTTGCAGCCAGATGCATCAGCGCGACTTTCGAGGCATCGGTGGCGCGATGAAACATGCTCTCGCCGAAAAAGGCCGCGCCGATCTTGACGCCATAAAGTCCCCCCACGCGCGCGCCATCGAGAAAAACCTCAACCGTATGGACGAAGCCGAAATCGTAAAGATCGCGATAGAGTTTGCGGATGCGCTGGTTGATCCATGTGTTCGGCCGGTCAGAAGCGGCGCTGGCGCAACCATCGATCACGGCATCGAAATCGACATCGATGCGGATTTCGAAACGATCCGAGCGGATGGTTTTTGCAAGGCTCTTTGAAATGATCATCTGGTCGAGCGGAAAGACGCCACGGAAGTCGGGATCGACCCAGAAAAGCGTGGGATCGTCCGCGCCCTCCGACATGGGAAACATGCCGACAGAATAAGCGCGCAGAAGAATCTGCGGCGTGATCTCGGCAGTCTGTCCGGGTGTTGACATAGGCAGAGGTTGGGGCGGGCGCGCTCGCGCGTCAAGTGTGCCGATTGCGGGGCTGCGACTGGCGCCATCCTCCGGCCTCGTCATGGCAAGGAGCCTGAGCCCCCCGCAATGAAGATGAACCGGATGCGCTTACTGCTCCATCCCGCCAGTGGCCAGAAATTTTTCAAGCCAATGAATGTCGTAAGTGCCGTTCTGAATGTCACCATTGCGCACGAGCGTGCGAAACAGCGGCAGCGTCGTGTCAATGCCATCGACGATGAATTCATCCAGAGCGCGGCGCAGGCGCATCATCGCTTCGGTCCGGTTGCGACCATGCACGATGAGCTTGCCGACGAGTGAATCGTAATTGGGCGGGATCGAATAGCCCTGATAGACGGCGGAATCGACGCGCACGCCCAGGCCACCGGGGGGATGATAATAAGCAATGCGACCGGGCGAGGGACGGAAGGTTGCAGGATGTTCCGCATTGACGCGGCATTCAATCGCCGCGCCGTCAAAGCGCACATCTTCCTGTTTGATGGTAAGCGGCGAACCCGCAGCGATGCGGATCTGCTCATTCACCAGATCGATTCCGGTGATCATTTCCGTGACCGGATGTTCCACCTGAATGCGCGTGTTCATTTCGATGAAATAGAAATTGCCGTCCTCGTAGAGAAACTCGATGGTGCCGGCGCCTGAATATTTCAGTTTGCGCATCGCGGCGGCGCAAATTTCGCCAATCTCGGCGCGTTGTTCGGCATTGAGCGCAGGCGAGGGGCTTTCTTCCAAAACCTTTTGATGGCGGCGTTGCAACGAGCAATCGCGTTCGCCAAGGTGAATGGCATTGCCCTGACCGTCGCCCAGAATCTGGATTTCAATGTGGCGCGGCTTTTCGAGATATTTTTCGAGATAGACAGCATCGTCGCCGAAAGCGGCCTTGGCCTCGGTCTTGGCCGTGTGCAATGCATTGAGCAGATCTGCTTCCGTGCGCGCGACTTTCATGCCGCGTCCACCACCGCCCGCTGCAGCCTTCACGAGAACCGGAAAACCGATTTCGCGGGCAACGCGCATGGCTTGTTTATCGTCGGTAATGCCGCCTTCCGATCCCGGAACGCAGGGAATGCCCAGAGCCAGAGCGGTGCGCTTGGCTTCGATCTTGTCGCCCATAATGCGGATATGTTCCGCCTTGGGGCCGATGAAGCCAATATTGTGCTCGGCGAGAATTTCGGCAAAGCGCGCATTTTCAGACAAAAAGCCATAGCCCGGATGAATGGCGTCAGCGCCGGTGATCTCGCAGGCGGCCAGCAGCGATGGAATGTTGAGATAGCTTTCGCGCGCCGGTGGCGGGCCAATGCACACGCTTTCATCGGCGAGCTTCACATGCATGGCGTCGGCGTCGGCGGTTGAGTGAACCGCAACTGTGGCAATGCCGAGTTCCTTGGCTGCGCGCAGGATGCGCAGCGCAATTTCACCTCGGTTGGCAATCAGAATCTTGTCGAACATCCGGGTTCTTTCTCGCGTGGAGATTATTCGATGACGAGCAGAGGCTCGCCATATTCGACCGGCTGGCCGTCTTCGACGAAAATGGAAGTGATCGTGCCCGCGCGCGGCGCGACGATTTCATTAAATGTCTTCATCGCCTCGACGAGAAGAATTTTGTCGCCCTCTTTCACCTTCGAGCCGATTTCAACGAAAGCTTTCGCATCGGGGGAGGGGCGGCGATAGGCCGTGCCGACCATGGGCGATTTCAATGCACCGGGATGTTCGGCTGAAGCAGGTGCTGCAACAGCGACCGGCGCCGCAATGACAGCGGCGGGCGCTGCAGCAACCGGGGCTGCGACGGAAATGGCCTGCGTGGTGGCAACAGCCTGCAGATGCTTGGCGACGCGAATGCGCATGCCTTCGCGCTCGACTTCGACTTCGCTCAACTCAAGGCGCGTGACGATCTCTGCCAGCATTTCGATGAAGACAGGATCGAAGCCCGACATTGTGGAGGCTTTTTTTGCAGGCGCTTTGCGGGCCGCCGCAGCTTTGGCCTTGGGGGCGGGACGGCGTGCGGGCGCAGCTGCCTTTTTGGTCTTTTTCACTTGCTTCATGGAGGGTCAGCTCTTGGTCGTTTGTGATTGGGCGATCAGCGCTTCGAGAGCGAGATCGTAGGAGAGTGCGCCGAAGCCGAGGATCACCCCGGCTGCGACAGCAGAAATCATCGAATGGTGACGAAAGTCTTCGCGCGCATGCACGTTCGACAGATGCACTTCAATCACTTTGGCCGAGGATGCGCGGATCGCATCATGCAGCGCGATCGATGTATGCGTATAGGCGCCCGCATTGAGAATGACGGGAATGCCGGCTGCGCCTGCTTCCTGAATCCAGGTGACGAGATCGCCTTCCTGATTGGACTGGCGAAAGGTCAGGCTCACGCCATGGGCCTGGCAGCGGGTTTTGAGGCGCGCTTCAATATCGGCAAGCGTCTGCGTGCCGTAGGTGGCCGGCTCACGGACCCCGAGCAGGTTCAGATTGGGACCGTTAAGGACGTAGACGGCTTTCATCGCACAACCAGTTGGGACGCCGCGGGCGGGAGGTTTAGCAGGCTCGACCCGAGCCGTGCTCCTTTGGGATCAGTCTCATACCCCGGTTGCCAGCGCGAGGGAAGCCTTGGCGGCCGCGGCGTCCCCAATGAGGCCCCCATGCGGTGCGGGCCGGGGCAGGCGGGGACTATCCGCAATTGGTCTTCCCGCATTTGCGGACATTGTCGAGCCGGGCCTTGAGCTGGGCATAGCCCACGGCGCCGACGACGACCTCATCGCCCAAAACATAGGTCGGCGTGCCTGAGAGGCTGAGGGCATCGGCCAGCCGGGCGCTTTCCTGCAGGGTGGCGCTGACCTCCGGGCCTTCCATATCCTTGGCGAGCTGGTTCATGTCGGCCCCCGCATCGCGGGCGGCGGCTAGCGCCTGTGCCTTGCCAATGCCGCCGCGCGTGGCCAGCAGCTTGCTGTGGAAAGCGAAGAATTTTTCACCCTTGAGCTGCTTGCGCAGCGCAATGGCGACCTGCGCCGCCTCGACCGATCCCTGGCCCAGAACCGGAAAATCCTTCAGCACGAGTTTCAGGTCCGGCTGTTCTTTGACGAGGCGGATGAGATCGGGCAGGGCCTGTTTGCAATAGCCGCAATTGTAATCGAAAAACTCGACCAGGGTGACTTTGCCATCCGGATTGCCGGCAATGGCGTGATTGTTTGAGCCATAGAGAAGGGCGCGGTTTTCGCTGATGGCGCGCTGGCGCGCATTGGCTTCCTCGCGTGCCTGACGGCGTTCGAGTTCCGCA
>Ga0315905_10000150_pt1 | contig 74731 bp, 81 predicted proteins | sample LakEriMetagenome_5_FD_203522 | JGI IMG/M metagenome (GOLD analysis project Ga0315905, IMG submission 203522) | Freshwater fungal communities from buoy surface, Lake Erie, Ohio, United States - Buoy 4 MA121 | ecosystem: Environmental > Aquatic > Freshwater > Lake | place: USA: Lake Erie, Ohio...
CGCGACGAGCTCGGGATCGAGCCGCCAATCCTGAAAATCCAGGTCAAGGCCCAAGAGGGCAATATTGCCGCCGATGCGGTCAAGGCTTTCTACGCCATGGTCCATGAGCGCGATGTCGGCATTTTCATCACCACTGGCGGCTTCACCCAGGCCGCCGGCGAATTTGCCCGGACCAAGGGCAATCTGAAACTCGTCGATGGTGTCTCCTTCATCGACCTGATCCAGCGCCATTATGACCGGCTCGACCTCAAACACCGGCAGCAGATTCCGCTCAAACGCGTGCTTGTGCCCGATCTGGCCACCGTCGAAGATTGACCCCGGTCTTGACGGGCGCAGCCCTTTCCACTCACTTGAGCGCAGAAAACAGATCCGGGCCTGACCATGCTGACTGAAATCGACCCTTCCACCCTCGTCCGGGCGGAACCCGCAGCTCGCCACAAGACCGTTCCCGTGCGCATCGGCTCCGGAAAGGGAGCCGTCATTGCGGGCGGCGGCGCTCCGGTCGTGGTCCAGTCCATGACCAATACGGACACGGCCGATATTGAGGCGACCGTCGCTCAGGTCGCCGATCTCGCCCGCGCCGGCTCGGAAATCGTCCGCATTACGGTCGATCGGGATGAGGCCGCCGCCGCCGTGCCCCATATTCGCGACCGGCTGGAGAAACAGGGGGTCTATGTGCCCCTCGTCGGCGATTTCCATTACATCGGCCACAAACTTCTGGCCGATCACCCAGCCTGCGCCGAAGCTTTGGCCAAATATCGCATCAATCCCGGCAATGTCGGCTTCAAGGACAAGAAAGACCGCCAGTTCAGCGCCATCGTCGAACAGGCGATCAAGCACGACAAGGCCGTGCGCATCGGCGCCAATTGGGGGTCTCTCGATCAGGAACTGCTGACCGTGCTGATGGACGCCAATGCCAAAAGCGCCAAGCCTCTCGATGCGCGCGCGGTGACCCGCGAGGCCATGGTGCGCTCGGCGCTTTATTCGGCCGAGCGGGCCATCGAGATTGGCCTGCCGAAAGATCGCATCGTGCTCTCGGCCAAAGTTTCGGCCGTGCAGGACCTCATCGCCGTCTATCGTATGCTGGCGGCGCGTTCCGATTACGCGATCCATCTCGGCCTGACAGAGGCCGGCATGGGCTCGAAAGGCATTGTCGCCTCTTCCGCCGCCATGGGCATTTTGCTGCAAGATGGCATTGGCGACACAATCCGCGTGTCGCTGACGCCAGAGCCCGGTGGCGACCGCACGCTGGAAGTCACAGTCGCGCAGGAATTGCTGCAGACCATGGGCTTCCGCACTTTCGTGCCGCTGGTGGCCGCCTGTCCGGGCTGCGGGCGCACGACCTCAACCGTCTTTCAGGAACTGGCGCGCGACATCCAGACCTTTATCCGCGATGAAATGCCCGCCTGGCGCGCGACTTATCCGGGCGTCGAAAAACTCAATGTCGCCGTCATGGGCTGCATTGTGAATGGGCCGGGCGAATCCAAACATGCTGACATCGGCATTTCACTGCCCGGCACAGGCGAGACGCCAGCAGCCCCCGTCTTCATCGACGGCGCGAAGGCCGTGACCTTGCGCGGTCCGACCATTGCAGCGGATTTCAAGCAGCTCGTGATCGATTACATCGAGAAGCGCTACGGCAAGGCGAGCGCCGCGGAATAATCAAATCAACCCGGCTGCAATATTGATCGTCAGCGCCAGAATCGTCGTGTTGTAAAAAAACGACACGATGGAATGAACGAGCACGATGCGGCGCATGATCGGTGAGCAGACGACGACATCGGCTGTCTGATTGGCAACGCCGATGGTGAATGAGAAATAGAGAAAATCGCTGTAATCGGGCGCGGTCGTATCGACAAAATCCAGACCGCCGCTCATTTTCTCAGGCAGGTCGGGGCGCTTGCGTCGCTCGCTTTCATATTCATGCGCATAATGAAGCGCGAAGGTGAAATGGATAAAGGCCCAGCCACTGATAATGGTCAGACCGGCGAGACCAATATGCAACATGCGATCGAAGCCATGCAGCTCCTTTGTCGCGACAAGCTGCGCGACAATGGCGACGATGGAAGCAATGGCCGCGACAATCGCCAAAATGAGAATGACGAAACGGCCCTCATCCTCAACCGATGAACGCTGACGCATGCGATCGCGATCGTCCTGAATCATCATGATTGTGGTGAGGGCGACATAAAGAATGGCGCCGCTATTCCAGGCGACAAGAAGCCTTGTCATCGGCCGCCAATCGCCCGGCAAGGCAAGATAGACCGCAAGGCTCATCAGCACGCCGACAATGAGGCGCGGGCGCAGCACAAGGGGGCGCAGGAAAGCATTGCGCAATGCATGCGCGTGAAAATTGCGCAGGAACGTGCCACGCTCCTCGCGCAAATCATTCATGAAGCGCGTCCCGCAACAAAGCGCGCCGCCTCGATCAGCACATCGGTGCGCGCTCCCAGATCGAGCGCGTGCAATTCGGCGACCGCTTCATCGACAAGCTGGTCGCGGCGCTTTTCAGCGGCCTCCAGCCCCATGAGCGAGACCAGCGTCGCCTTGTTGCGCTGCGCATCCTTGCCGGTGCGTTTGCCGAGTGTGGCAGCATCGCTTTTCGCATCGAGAATATCGTCGGCCACCTGAAAAGCCGCGCCGATCAGGGCGCCGAATTTTTTCAGCCGCGCCATGGCCAGATGATTGGCGCGCCCGAGGATCGCGCCCGCTTCCACGCCATGCGCGAGAAGCGCGCCGGTCTTCATCGCCTGCATTTCAAGAATTTCATCGAAGGTCAGCGGCTTTTCCGCCCGCTCGGCTTCGAGATCGAGCGCTTGGCCGCCCGCCATGCCGCCAAGGCCTGAGGCCATGGCAAGAAGGCGCACGAGTTCTGAGCGCAGGAAAGGATCGGCATGGGTCGCCGGATCGGCGAGCACTTCGAAGGCATAAGTGAGAAGCGCATCGCCAGCCAGAATGGCGGTGGCCTCATCATAGGCCTTGTGCACGGTCGGCAGGCCGCGGCGCAGATCGTCATCATCCATGGCCGGCAGATCGTCATGCACCAGCGAATAGCAATGGATCATTTCCAGCGCACAAGCCGCGCGCATCGCCATTTCCGGCATGACGCCAAACAGCGCCGCCGTCTCGATCACAAGGAAAGGCCGCAGCCTTTTGCCCCCACCCAGCGCCGCATGGCGCATGGCGGCCAGCAGCCGCGCCGGGCGGCGGGTTTCCCCAGACCGCACATGCGGGGAAAGGAGATTTTCGAGAGCCGCCTCGACCTGATCGGCGACGGCGGAAAGTCTTTGCTCGAAACTGGCCGACACGCGCGCCCCCAGAAAAACATCGCGCCAAAAGACCGCCTGCAGCTGGCTTTGGCAAGGGGGATGGCGATGGAAGAAAGGCATATGGTCAAGATCGGCGGAAGGCCGGGCCTGCCCCTGTGGGCTGCCCAAAGGGGGCGGGGGCGGGTTGGGGCGGGACGATTGGGCGATTGTCTGCCAATAATGGCCACCAGACCCTAGCCAGAGCCGCCGATCCCGTGTATGGAACGCGCCTTGAATTCAGGTCTGGACCGGCATGGCGCTTGGAATGTCCGGACCGCATGGAGTTTGTCATGGCAGTTCCGAAGAGAAAAACCTCGCCGATGAAGCGCGGCTTCCGCCGCTCGGCAGATGCATTGGCCCAGCCCACCTATGTCGAAGACAAGGATTCGGGCGAGCTGCGCCGTCCCCATCATGTCGATCTGAAGACCGGCATGTATCGCGGCCGCCAGATCCTCAAGGTCAAGTCGGCGGAATAATCCGCTCATTTGCAGCCCATTTGAAAAAGCCCGGCTTTACGCCGGGCTTTTTTCATTTGCGCCAGCCCGTCGCCACAAAAGCGCCAGCCACAATCAGCACGCCCGCCGCCAGAAGCGGCCAGCCGGGCTCCGTAAAGCCCGCCAGAATGAGCCAGACGGGGGCAAGCACGGGCGCGGCATAGGAGAGGACGCCGATCAGACGAATGTCGCCCCTCTTCACGCCAAAATCCCAGAGGAAAAAGGCGCCGCCCACCGGGCCGCAGCCCAGCAGGACAAGCGCCCCCCATTTGGCGCCAGTCTGGGGCCAGATCGTGGTCTCGGTCATCAGATGCATGGCCCCGGCCAATACAGACGTGAGCAGGCAATAGCCGGCCACAGCGCCGCTCGGCACATCGGCAAGACGGCGCGAGGCCAGCGAATAAAAGGCCCAGATGAAAGCCGCTCCCAGAGCCAGAAAATGGCCGCTTTGAAGGCCTGAAAAGCCCCCGCCCTGCCCGGCAAAAAGCACGACCAGACCCAAAAAACCGATCGAGGCGCCCGCCACATGGCGGGCCAGCAGCCGCTCGCCCGGCAGCACGGCGGCAAATACAACGAGCAGCAAAGGCCACAAATGATTGACGAGACTGGCCTCAGCCGGCGGGGCCGCCCGCAGGGCCGCGAAATAAAGCACATGGTAGAGAAACAGCCCGCCCGTCCCCACGAGCCAGGCGCGGGGCGGCTGGAGCAAAACATGCGCCTCGCCCCGCCAAAGCAGCACAAGCAAGCCGCAGAGCCCGCCAATGGCGAATGTGAGCGCCGTGAGCTGGAAAGGCGGCAGGTTGCCGCTGGCGGCCGTCATAACGGCCAGCGCCGACCAGATGAGGATCGCGCCGAACCCGGCGAGTGTGGCGGATTTTTCCGCGCTCACGCGACGCAATTGCGGCAGCGGCCGGTCAGCTCAATCACCTGCGCGCCGGGCACAAAACCGCTGCGCGCGGCCAATTGGCCAAGGCCTTTTTCGATCTCGGGCGATGTCGCCTCGGTCACGCCCCCGCAGGTCTCGCAGATCAGAAAAGCGACCGGCGCCGCTTTGTCGTGGCGATGCGCGCATGCCAGAAAGGCATTGCGCGAGGCCAGCCGATGCACCAGGCCGTTTTCAAGCAGAAAGTCGAGCGCCCGATAAATGGCGACGGGCGCTGGCCTTTTTCCGGTCGCCTCGGCGACCAGATCGATCATTTCATAGGCCCCGACAGGCCGGCCAGCCGCGCAAAGCTTGTCGAGAACAAGCTGCCGGGCCGGCGTGAGTTTGATGTGATCATGCGCATGGGCGCAGTCCGAATGATCGTGCATGGGGCCAATATAGAGATTCGCGGAACCGGAGGCGACTGGCTTGCGACGATTGGCCGATGCACCATTGTCGCGCCAGACCTCGCCATTCTTGCTGCAACGCATTAATTTGGCCCGAGCATGCGGGAGCAATCGACATGAGCCTCAAAGGAAAGAACGCCCTCGTCACCGGATCGACCAGCGGGATTGGCCTCGCCATTGCGCGCGCGCTCGCGGCGCAAGGGGCCAATGTCACGATCAACGGTTTTGGTGCGGCGGACGCCATCGAGGCCGAACGCGCCGGGATCGAGAAGGACTTTGGCGTCCATTGCCGCTATAGCGGCGCCGACATGAGCAAGCCCACTGAGATCGCCGCCATGGTGAGCGAGGCGGAAGCCGCCTTCGGCTCGCTCGATATTCTCGTCAACAATGCCGGCATTCAGCATGTCTCGCCGGTCGAAGATTTCCCGCTGGAAAAATGGGACCAGATCATCGCCATCAATCTGTCCTCTGTTTTCCATGCGACGCGCGCTGCCGTGCCGGGCATGAAGAAGCGCAAATGGGGTCGCATCATCAATACGGCTTCCGCCCATTCGCTCGTCGCCTCACCGTTTAAATCTGCTTATGTCTCGGCCAAACATGGCGTTGCCGGTTTCACCAAGACAATCGCATTGGAACTGGCAACGCATGGCGTGACGGTGAATTGCATTTCGCCGGGCTATGTCTGGACGCCGCTCGTTGAAAAACAGATTCCCGATACGATGAAGGCGCGCAATCTCACCAAAGAGCAGGTGATCAACGATGTGCTGCTCACTGCGCAGCCGACAAAGCAATTTGTCACGGTCGAACAAGTGGCGGCTTTCGCTCTCTTCCTGTGCTCCGACTCTGCCTCGCAAATGACCGGCTCGAATTATTCGATGGATGGTGGCTGGACGGCGGCCTGACAGATCGCTCTAGCGAAACGACCAGACGCAAGTGTCCTTGATCTCGCTGTCTTCAAGCGTGCGCGTCACCGGAACCCGGTAAGTTGCGAGCGGCTCAAGCCTGTTTTTGGCAAGATAGGAACGGCCGGGATCGCCGATGAGGACTTTTGCGCCGCGCCGGCGCAAAGCATCAAGCCAATCGGTCACGCGCGCCGCCATGTCACGCTCATAAGATACATCGCCAGCCAGCACGACATCCCATCCCTCATCGCAGCCGACGAGATCTGCATGACGCGGTGTCACTGCAACATTGTTTTGCTCTGCATTGAGCGCAATGGCTGCGACTGAAAAAGCATCAATGTCACAAGCCTCGACGCGCGTAGCGCCGGCTTTTGCTGCAGCTATCGCGACCAGGCCGGAGCCGGAGGCGAAATCGAGCACGTGACGGCCGGCAACAATTTCGGGACGATCCAGAATATAGCGCGCCAAAGCCTGCCCGCCGGCCCATGCAAAAGCCCAGAAAGGCGGCGGCAGGCCAATCTCGCCCAATTCATCTTCCGTCTTTTGCCAGAGTTCGGTCGCCTCATCGGCGAGATAAAGCGAAATCTCAGGCGCATGGGGCACAGCGAGAAAAGATGTGTGGGAACGAATGAAGCCGTGCGGATCCTCGATCACGGCGCCAGCGCCTCAATCCAGGACAAGCCATCATTTGTGGCCCCGCGCGGACGATATTCGCAACCGATCCAGCCCTCCCAGCCAAGTGCTGCAATTTCAGCGAGCACTGTCCTGTAATTGATCTCGCCCTCATCCGGCTCGCGCCGGCGCGGCACGGAGGCAACCTGAAAATGTCCGATCAAGGGCCAGTGACGACCGATGCGACGCAGGAGATCGCCTTCGAGAATTTGCACATGATAGAGATCGAACAGGATTTTCAGTTCCGGATGACCGACCGCTGAAATCAGCTCGGCTGCATGGTCCGACCCTTTCAGAAAATAATCAGGTCGATCATAGGGATTGAGTGGCTCGATCAGCAAGGTCACGCCAGCGCGTTCTGCTTTTTCGCAAGCCTCGCTCATGTTGGAAAGAAAGGTCGCGCGTGCGGCTTGGCCCGACACATCCTTCGTGACGCCGGACAGGCAATGCAGCGTTTTGGCGCCAAGCTCATGAGCATAATCGAGGCCGCGGGCGAGGCTGTCGCGAAAGTCTTTTTCGCGACCGGGCAGAGCCGCAAAACCAAATTCGCCGCGCGCCACATTGCCGGCCGGCGCATTAATGCCCGTCATGGCAATGCCGGCAGCATCCAACCGCTTGCGCAGGTCGCGCGCGGGAAGATCATAGGGAAACTGACACTCGACAGCACGAAAGCCGGCCCGCGCCGCCGCATCGATACGGTCAGCGAAAGCATGTTCGGCGAAGAGCATGGAAATATTGGCGCAAAAGCGCAGATGCCTGTCCATGGGACAAATCTAGCCTGCCATGGGCGCGTGGCACAATGGCGGAAAAATCAAAACCCCTTGGTCGAAACGCCGAATTCGGCGAGCTTTTCACTGAGCTCGACAATCCGGCGGCGCAAGGCACGGTTCTCATATTCCAGTTCGCCGACACGCTCGATCAGGGAATCGCTCTCCGGCCGCTTGCTGGCCTGCGGCTGTTCGAAATAGACGCCGATCATATCGCCCACGCGCCAGCGCACATGACAGGAATAGATGCGGTTGCGGGAAGGAATTTCGAGCCGGAAACGGTCGGGTACATCCGCAACGCCCTGCCCCTTGAGGCAGGCACCATCGGCGGACAGATTGCGGATCTGGCAATCGAGCGATGAGCGCGTGCTGTTGAAATAAACGCGCCCGGTGATCAGCGTGCGCAACCGATCGCCAACGCGCCGCTCGGCCGCTGCCCCGCCGGAGTTTTCGGGGCGAGACCCATGACCCCGCTGGTCCTGATTGTCCATAAGCGAATCGCTCACGATCGAAAAACAACCAAGCCTACACGATGCCGGAGCCGTGATCTGGGCGGGGGAGCGCACAGGAGCGATCAGAGAGGCGACAAGATGCTGAAGAACGTCAGGAACCTGGCACAAAAAAATTTTCGTGTGCAGGCCGCAAGATGGTCTTCACGATAGCGTTTCCCGCTCTGCCGCCGCTTGATGAAAGTCTGAACCTGCATCTAGTCTGAGACAAAGCTGCGAGGCGACAAGGGAGAATGGCCATGTCCTCAAGAATGATACACCTCGGCCTATTGGCCGCTTTCACATCTGCCGGGACCGGCATCGCCGCAGCGCAATCCGCCGCCGATTTCTACAAGGGCAAGAATGTCACCGTTCTGGTCGGCTTTTCCGCCGGGGGCGGATATGACCAATATGCGCGCGTGCTCGCCCGCCATATGGGACGCCATATTCCCGGCAACCCCGACATGATCGTCCAGAACCAGCCGGGTGCTGGAAGCCTCAATGCTGTGCGCCAGCTCGACGCCACTCAGCCGAAGGATGGCAGCGTGCTCGGCACGTTCAACCCCGGTCTGATCACCGAATCCCTGACCGATCCCACCAAGGTGAAATTCAATTTCAACGAAGTTGCCTGGGTCGGCAGCGTCACGCGCGATTTCCGCGTCTGCTACATGTGGCACACGACCGGCGTGAAAAACTGGGAGGAAATGGTCAAGGATCCTGAGGTCATTCTGGGTGGCACCGGCAAGGGCACGGGCTCTTATGTGAACGGCGCTATTTTGCGCAACCTTTTCGGCATCAAAGTGAAACACGTCCTCGGCTTCCCCGGCAGCGCAGACCAGCGCCTTGCCATCGAACGCGGCGAATTGGAAGGCGATTGCGGCTCGTGGAGCAGTGTGCCGCCGGAATGGATCCGCGATCGCAAGGTCAATCCGATCGTCACTTTCTCGCCCGTCGAAAGCCCGGAACTGCCTGCCGGCGTGCCCTATGTCGGAAAATTTGCGACAAATGATGTCCAGACGCAGACGCTTGAAATGCTGATTGCATCAGGCGAACTCGGACGCCCCTTCATCATGTCGAAGGCGGTTCCGAAGGATCGGCTCGCTGTCATGCGCAAAGCCTTCGACCTGACAATGGTCGACAAGCAATTCCTCGACGAGGCACAGAAACAAATGCTTCCCGTCAATCCGATTGACGGCGAGGAGGCGGCAAAAATCATCGACAAAATCTATAAAATGCCGCCCTCGATTGTCGCCAAGGCAAAGGAAGTGCTCGACTGACGCAAACTTGCGCAGCCTCAGATCATTTCTGCCATTCGGAATGACCAAGCTCGGCGAGCCGACGCACCAGCTCGCCGACGCGCTTGCGCAACATGGCATTTTCCATTTCAAGCGCCAGAAGCCCGGCGCCTGAAGAGGCTGACGTCTTTTGCTCATCGAGAAATTGCACGCCGGCCGCCTGTTGCGAACGCCAACGCAAGACAGCGCGCCATTTTGTCTGGCGCATCGGAATTTCTAGTTCGAAGGCCGGCGGCAGGGACAGGGTTTCGCTCAAAGACAATAGCGCGCCCGTTGCCGAAATATTGCGGATCTGACAATCGATCGCCGAACGCCCATCTTGAAAGACGGCGCGCGCGCCCAGGATTGTGCGCATGCGCGCTGCACCCCTTTTGTCCGCCCCGTCATGATTCGATTGATCTCTCATGCCGAATTGTCTCTCTCGCCAAACATAAAGAGATTAGCGGAAAGAGCTTGCCTGAAAATAAATAAAAAGGCGATTAGTCTTTTATTTTCATGTGTTTAGCTCAAGCTTTAACGGCGGTCCTGCGGCCAGGTTTTCTGCACCGCCACGCAAGCGACACCCAGCGAGACGGCCACGACGGCAAAGACACCGCCAATGCCCATCGCAGCCGCAAGCAGGCTGGCCGAGAAAGGCAGCACAACCTGTCCGAGACGATTGCCGGTGAGCCGCAGCGACAGCGCTGTCGCCCGCACATTGCTTGGCGAAAGCTCGACAACGCCTGAGAAGCAGAGAGTGGACGAAATGCCGAGGCCAAAGCCGACCGCAATGGCTGCAATATAGAGAGCGGCAAGCGGCACGGGAAAAGCAATGACGGCAAGTCCCACAGCGGCAATCAGCATCGTGCCAATGGTCAGCGGCACGCGCCCGACAATCCGGAACAAGGTCGGATAAGCAGCGCGCGATGCCATGGAGGCGAAAGCCCGCACCATCAGGATCCAGCCGATATGGCTCGCTTCGATATTCCGTTCCGTGCCGAGCACCGGCATGAAGACGATCATGAGATCGAAGGTCGTCACCGTCATGACGCTGGCAAAGACAATCGCCGACATGCCCTCCAGACGCAGGATTTCGCCGACACGCAAGCGCTCTTCCTTCGCATCGCGCGGCGGCTTGGGCGGCGCACGGCGCAGGCCAAGACTGATTCCGACCGAGAGGACACAGACAATCACGCCCATCAGAAACAGAAGATCGCTTGGGGCCACGCGCGCATCGCCCGCCGCAAGACCCATCAAAAAGGGGCCAAGCGCCTGACCGACGGCCAAGCCTAGCATGTAAAGGCTGAAGGCATTTTCGCGGCTGATCGGCCCGGCGCTGCGCACCGTGATCACTTGATGGGCCGCCATGCAGAGCAAATGCCCGATGCCGAGCGTGACATTGGCGGCAAGCAAATGCCACTGACTGTCGGGGGCAAGCCAGAGCAGCAGCGAGCCGGCAAGCAGGATCAGGGCGCCCGCCTGCGCCGCACGGCTGTCATGGCCGCGATCCATCATCCGGCCGAAGGGAATGGCGAAGACGACGGGCAGAAGCGCAAAACTGGCGGCAATCGCGCCGATCCAGATCACAGGAATCTCAAGCTCTATGGCGCGATAGGAGGTTCCCCCGCGCACCAGCGGCAGCACCGCCTGCATGAGCATGGCGTGAATGAACAGCGGGACCATCAGCCAAATATCGAGATCGCTTTCACGCCGCCGTCCGAACAAGGCTTGACCCTTCTTGTTATTCGCCTGTCCCTTTAGCGCAGCCGGAGCGCTTTGCCAAAGGGGTCAGGCGTCACAAGGGAGGTCAAGGCTTGGCGACGCCCTTGCGCAGGAACGCGATCACGTCGGGGGAAGCTGCATAAAGCCGCTCGATCAGCTTCTGCACCTCGTCGCCGCCTTGCGCCAATGTATCGAGGCCCGATTTGGCGGCTTCCGCCTGCAGCTCGGGATCCTTCAGCACATCCTCGAAAGCCTTGCGCAGGATCGTCACACGATCGGGGGCAACGCCGGGCGGCAGGAAAAAGGGTCGGCTGATCGAACCCTGCTGCAGGAAGACTTCCATCGCCTGACGTTGCTGCTCATTCTTTGCAAATGAATAGCTCAGCGGCACGCCGGCCTGCTGCAGAAGCGGCAGGCTTTTCGTATCCTGCTGGACAAGAACTTTGTAAGGGCCGTCCTGCTTCATCGCATCGGGATATTGCTGTTTCGCGCTCGACCAAAGCAGGCCGCAAACGCCCTGAACCTCATTGCGCTGAATGGCGAGACTGACTTCTGCAGACCCTTTGTAGCCGGCAATCAGTTTGAGCTTCACCCCCAGAATATGGCGCTCCATTTCCGGGTAATCGACAAGCGCGCTGCCTGGCCCCGTGCCGCCGACGACGAGCTCTTTGTCGAAGAGATCGGCATAAGATTGGACGGGCGCATCCTTGCGCGTGATGCAGACCGATGTATCGGCATTGGCATTGCCGAGGAAAATGAATTTCCGCGGATCATAGGCCGACAAATCCTGTCCGCTCATCAGCGGATCGAAAAGCGCCGTCGACAGGACGACGCCCATGGCTGTGCCGTCTTTCGGTGCGGCGGAATAGACATGACGCGCCGCTGCCAGACTGCCGGCGCCGGGCATGTTCTGCACAACCACCGCCGGAGTGCCGGGAATATGTTTGTGGAAGTGACGCCCGAGCAGACGGGCATAGACATCGACACCACCGCCTGCGGCAGAACCCGCAACGATGGTCATTGTCTTTCCTTTGAAGAAAGCACCGCCATCCTGAGCGGATGCGCCCGAGCTTGCGATAAAACAGGCGGCGGCCATCAGCCCCGCGCGCATCAGACTGCGCATCATCGTCCTCCCCGAATAGGCCTTTGCGGCTCTGTTCGCCATTGTGCCGGAACCGGCGGCGGCGTCAAACGGGATCGCGATGTTTCAAAAAATGGGCTCCGGCTGCGGGATGCAGCCGGAGCGATTGGCAAATTTATTCCGCCGCCGGTCGGTGCGCCTGTTCCTGCAACAGGACATTGACCAGATCGAGCGGCGAGTCGGTTTCGCCGAGCATGCCCCAGCTCTTGACCCATTCCGCCGTACGCTCGAGCTCCTCTTGAGGAATCGGGGCGGGATCGCAGACAACAATGCGGCCGGCGCGCAGATCGGCAACTGTCAGTTTGCCGATCTCGGGATCCTTCGCCTTGTGGTAATCGATGAAATACTGAAGGTATTTCTGCTTGTTGGCATTGATATTGACGACGGCCTGTTTCACGGCGCGGTTGAAGCGCGCATAAGTATCGGCATCGACCTTGTCGGAGGCCACTTCCGTGCCGTGATAGAAGGCCGAGCAGATGACGCGGCAGCCGTTCTTTTCCGCCAGCGAAATATAGGGCTCGGTCAATGTCGCCGCCTCAATATCGCCGCGCATCATGGCATTGTAGCGATTGCGCGAGCCCGATGGGGCGGGCACGACCTTGATCAGATCGCGCGGCAGGAAGCCGCTGAGGAGATGCAGGGCGAGGTAATGCGTGCCGGCATAAAATGGCACGCCGACGCTTTTGCGCGCGAGTTGCTGAGCCGTGTAAACATCCGAATCCGGGCGCACGACAATGGCAGCATAAGTGACAATGGCGCGGCGGCCGAGCTGACGCGAACCGACGCTCGTATCCTCGACGCGGCAATAATTGCCCCATTCGCAGGCATTATACATGTCAGCCTTGCCCTGTTCGAGCAAAGTGCCATGGCTGCCGAAAGGATTGACGCCCAGCGGATTATTCTCGTCGCGCGCGACTTCCTTCACACCGGCTTCATCGCGATCCGCCCATTCGATCTGAACGCCCTCTTTTTCGAAAAGGCCTTCATTATAGGCGACAAGTTCAGGCAAGCCCTGGAAGGGCGATGTGGATTCCAGCACCAGTTTCTTCATAGTCTACTCTCCCGCGTGGGTTCTGGAGTGGGTCGCCAGGCACACCCCACATGGCGCCCGGCAGATGGTAAATCTCGAAACGTCACTTGCCGGCGATAATCATCTTGGTCTCGTCGATCAGCTCGCGCGGCGTGGCGAATAATTTGCGCAGCAGCACATCGACATCCTGCGCATAGGTTGGATTGACGTCCTCATTCTGCGCTTTTCTCTCCGCAATAAAGGCGGGATCCTGCATCGTCTTCTCAAAGGCGACACGCAAAGCCCGCGCCCGCTCTGGCGGCAGGCCCGGCGGTGCAAAAAACGGACGCCCCATAATTTGCGAGCCAATCACAAGACCCAGAATCTGGCGCTGTTTCTCATTCGTCGCCATTTCCATAATGGTTGGCGTGTCAGGCAGTTTCGGCGACCGCTCGACAGTCAGCGCAACGAGGAAATTGACGCGCTTGTTGGCGATCCAGTCGGGTTTGGAAATCATCAGGCTGGAATAGGACCAGCCGCAACGCCCATCGACTTCGCCGCGCTCCACCGCCAGCATGGCTTCAGCCCCGGCCGGATAACCATTGACCAAGCGTCCCTTCATGCCAAACAGCGAATTCAGCACTTTCGTGAACATATCCTCGTCAGAGCCAGGTCCAAGGCCTGCCAATGTAAAGGGCGTGCGCTGCGCATCCGCAAATGTCTTGACGGAAGGATTGTTCATGACACCGCAAACGGTGAGTTCTGTCGCGCCATTGCCGATCCATGTGAGTTTCAATGGATCGAAAGCGGAACTGGCCGTCCCGGCGAGCAGTTCCATGACAGGTGCGCGCGCCAGTGCAAAAGAGCTGCCGTCTTTCGGCGCTACATTGGCCATGTAATTGGTTGCTGTCAGACTGCCCGCGCCGGGCATATTCTGCACCACAACATTTCCCGCGCCGGGAATATGGTTGCGGACATGTTTGGCAAAGCTGCGGCCATAAATGTCGAAGCCGCCGCCGGCCGAATAGCCGATGACAAGCGTAACATTTCGACCCTTGTAAAAATCGTCGGGACTCTCAGCCCGCAAGGACGCCGGCAGCGCCGCGGCAAACAGACAAATAGACAGGCAATGCGATGCAAACCTGATCATGCGGCTCTCCCGGCTGCTCCCCCTGCGAACCGAAATACAAACCTGCTGTGTCTTCTTTTTTGAAAGCGTTCCACAAAAGGAACAGGCCGACAAGCCCATTTGCTGTTGCAAAACGCCTATTGATTGAGCAAGCAAAAGACAGGCAAATAATCTGCAAATAAGAAATTCTCGTATTTTCAAAGGAACGCATTTTTACTTGTCGCGCGACTTCCGATCGAAATCCTGCATTCCGAGACTCGGCGCATAAAAATTTTCTTCAAAAAATTTTCGCCCATCTGAGTGTCCGTTCGCAAAAACGGCTATGATCCAATGGAATGAGGTTTGGGGACATGCAGTTTCGCTTCGACAATTCCTATGCCCGGCTGCCCAAGGCATTTCATGCTCATGTCCTGCCGACGCCGGTTGCTGCACCGCAACTCATCAAGATCAACCACCAGCTGGCACAGGAACTGGGCCTCGACCCGGCGGCCCTGCAGACGCCCGAGGCGGTCGACATCTTTGCCGGCAACCGGATCCCGCCGCAGGCCGAACCGATTGCGGCGGCCTATTCGGGGCATCAATTCGGACATTTCAACCCGCAGCTCGGCGATGGTCGCGCCATTCTGCTGGGTGAAATGATCGACACGAAAGGCCAGCGCCGCGACATCCAGCTGAAGGGTTCAGGCCCAACGCCCTTCTCGCGCCGTGGCGATGGCCGCGCGGCACTGGGCCCCGTCTTGCGTGAATATATTGTTGGCGAAGCCATGCATGCTTTGGGCATTCCCACAACACGCGCGCTGGCAGCCGTCACCACCGGCGAATATGTTTATCGCGAAGCGGCCCTGCCCGGCGGCGTGCTCACGCGCGTGGCTGCCAGCCATATCCGTGTCGGCACGTTTCAGTTTTTCGCCTCGCGCGGCGAAATGGATGATTTGCGCGCGCTCGCCGATTACGCTCTTGCGCGTCATTATCCCGAGCTTGCCGAAGAAGCCGATCCCTATGCTGCATTGCTGTGCGGCGTGATCGCAAGACAGGCGCAGCTTGTTGCACAATGGATGCTGGTTGGCTTCATCCATGGCGTGATGAATACGGACAATATGACCATCTCGGGCGAAACGATCGATTATGGACCATGCGCTTTCATGGAAGATTATCATCCCCAATGCGTCTTCAGTTCGATCGATTATCAGGCACGCTATGCCTATGCGCAGCAACCCTCAATCGCGCAATGGAATCTGGGACGATTGGCAGAATGCCTCCTGCCGCTTCTGCGCAATCAGGATGAAGCGCTTGAGCGCGTCAAAGCGGCCTTGGCTGATTTCAAGCCGATTTTTCAGCAGGCCTATTTCAGCGGGCTGAATCGCAAGCTCGGGCTGTTTGAAACCCATGGCGAAGATCAGGCTTTGATCGGCGATCTGTTTGCAAAAATGTCCGCCCAGCAGGCAGATTTCACAATGACCTTCCGTCTCCTGTGCGATTGTGCGCAGACGCCTGCAGCAGATGAAAAGATGAGAGCCCTGTTCAAGGACGCGCAGGCCTTCGATTCCTTTGCACAAGCATGGCGTCAGCGATTGGCGCGCGAGAATGTCGATCCGGCAGAACGCGCCAATGCCATGCGGCGCGTCAATCCTGCCTTTATCGCGCGCAACCATCGTGTCGAAGAGGTCATTGCAGCGGCCGTGGAGCGGGCCGATTACGCGCCTTTCGAAACTTTGCTCGATGTCATTTCCCGTCCCTATAACGACAGACCCGAGATCGAAGCTTTCATGCAGCCGGCAAAGCCTGAAGAGCGCGTGCAGCAGACATTCTGCGGCACGTAAAAGGCATTAATCGCCAAGCGCCTTCGCGGCTTCAGCGCGCCATGTTTCAATCTCTGCGGTTGAAATGGGACAGGGATTTTCTGCCTCCCAGGCGCGGCTTGCTGCCAGTGATGATTTCACCAGCCAATCGTCAGGCACATGCAATCTTTCGAGTTCAACAATGACGCGATTGCGGAAGAACATAAAATCCTTGGCCCAGCGCGCATAATCGAGGGGGCCGTGGTCGAAGACATATTGCATGATGGCGCGCTCGCGATCGAGCGATGTCGCATAGGTCATGGCTTTTGCTTTCCAATCACATGGGAAGATTAGAAAGCCTCAGGACAGCCGGCCTTGATCGAGATCATGCTTGGGGCGCATCTGCGTCGGGCCGCAATTGTTCGCCACCGACAAAGCCGCCAAGCGCCACGCCGGCGACGACTTCGGCGACGCTCACCTTCCCGTCGCCATTGCCATCCCAGAAAGCCATGATCTGCGCGACGCGCTCGGCAATATTTTCGGTGCTGGCAGAATCGAAGGCTGCGGCCATATCGCTGGCGTCAAACCAGCCCTTACCGGCGCTGTCATATTGCGCGACGATTGTTTCGGCCTGCCTTATCTCGGCAATTCCCGATTGCAATTCCTCCAGCGTGAGCGCGCCATCGGCATCGCTGTCCCAGGCGTTGAAATCGGCCTCGCCGGCGGCGGCGACAAATTCTTCCTGCGAGAATGAGCCATTCCTGTTGGCATCGTGGCGAGCCATCAGCATGGCGGCAACCAGAGCGGGATCGGTATCGGCAGGCAGGGACGGTGCGGGATCGGTGGCATTTTCCGCCTCATGGGCTTCCAATTGCAATCCGGCGATTAATTCCTGCCGCGACAGGGAGCCATTGCTGTCAAAATCCCAGCCGGCGAATTTTTCTCTCATATCGGCAAAGTCGCCCGCCGGAATATCGCCGACCAGAGCAAGGTCAATAAAGCCATGTTTGAGCGGATCGAAGATCGCCAGAATCGCATCGGCCCTGTCCATGGCGGCGTAACCGGCCATGGCCTCGGCGCGTGTGACTTTCGCATCCAGGTCGAGATCGAACATTTCAATGGCGAGCGCCGCGCGGGCCGGGTCGCCGAGCGCGGGATCAGCCGTCCAGGCTGCGACCAGATCGGCCTCAATCACATAGCCCTTATCTTCCTGGTCGTAGCGGGCGAGCAAAGCATCGGCGCGCGCCTCAGGCGTCAACGGTGTCTGCGGCGTCTGCGACACCGGCTTGGCCGTGCCCTCCAGTTCAGCGAAGGAGACGGCGCCATCCTCATCCAGATCGAGCGCCCCGAGGGCGGCCTGCGCCTGATAGGAGGCATGGGCGAAATTGCGCGAGAAGGACGGGTAAAGCATTTGCGGGAACAAGGTGCGCCGGGCGGCGAATGAGCCGCCTGCACCAATCTCCGGAACGGCGGCCGGATCGATCTGCACTTCGGCAAAAATCCGGCGGAATTCGGCGGCATCTATATGCTTGTCGGAATTGGCGTCGTAATCGGCGGCAAGCCGGCGCGCAAAATCGCTGCGCGCCACCGGCGCGGCCGAAAGGACATTCAGGAGACGTTGCGCGAAATCGACCATGGCGCTTTGGTCGAGCAAATGTCGTGCCGCCTGAAATGGCTTTAAAAACAGGCTCTTAAAATGAAAACGCCGGAGACCTGTGAGGTCTCCGGCGCAAGAAATGGCAGCGGTCAGACGACCGTCGCGATTACTTGAGATCCTTCGAGGTGAGCGCGAAGGAGAGCGTGGCGACGAAAGCCGCACCGCAATATTTCGAAGACGCACCAGCGCCGGTGACCCCATTGGTCGGACCAGTGATGTCCGCGCACTTATTCTTGTTGAGCGACGTATCATGGTAGCGCAGATCGAGCGTGGCGATCTTGTAGCTGTATGAAGCGCCGAGGTTCCAATAGGTGTAGTCGGGCAGAGAGCGATTGGTGCTCGTCGGCGTGTGTGCGACGTCGGTCGTTCCGAGGAACTGGCGACCGAGCTCGCCGGAGATAGCGAAATCACCGAACTTGTAAGCCGCAGTACCGGCGACGTATTGCGACGTCGCGCCGTAATCAAGATAGCTGGGCGAAAGGAAAACATTCAGCCCAACGGTGAAGGCGTCGGTGACGGCATAGCTCGTCTTCAGATAGCCTTCGAACCAGGTCGGCGTCGTGACGAAAATCGTATTCGGCTGCTCGACCTTCGAATAGAGATAGCCAATGCCACCGAGATCAAACGTCAGCGCGCCGTAGGTTGCGCGGGCGCCGGCGATCGCATTCCACTCAACCGGAGGACTGGTGTCCTGGTTGGTGAGCTTGATGGCCGAGCCGGCCGCGCCGAGGTAGAGGGTGTGGGCGTCGCTCAGCGAATAGCGGATCTCAAAGTTTCCGTTGACGCTCGGCTGATTGTTCGACTGGCTGATGCCACGGAAAATGTAATTGGTCGTCGCACCCGCACCGACCGTGAAATCCCACGGCGAGACATAGACGGGGGCGGGAGGAGCCTTCTTGCCCTTGCCGAGGTCGGCGGCAGAGGCGGAAGTTGCCGCGAGCGCAGCAACGGCGGCAAGGATCAGCTTGGTCTTCATGCGATTTTCCTCGTGTCAGAAACCTGTGACACAGAAATGTGACGCTCGCGCCCAATAGACAAGAACGAAAGCTCGGCAGTGTGCCTATTTACTGAGCAAATCCGGCAAGTTTTAAAAGTCGATTATGCTGCGTTGCAGAAATATCACGGAATTTTGACGCGTCGGGAGAGTTTCTCATGTCCTGCCGGAAACTTCATCGACAAAGGATCGCTTTGCGAAGGGCCATAGAGCCAATGGCCGCAGACCTTTGACAAAATGCCAGACCAATCCATCGCCGAACGCTCCCACGCCAAGCGTGGGGTTTCGGGCCAGCACGAAAGTGCAGTGCAGCAAACAAATCCCTGACGTTTCAGCTGAAAAGGAGATCGGAGAAGATCTGCCCGCATGGAAAAAACGTAACAGGAAAGCAATGCCCTTATAGGGAAGGCGTCCCATGCAGCCGATCATGTCACTCGACAACAAAACAAACGACCTCCAGCCAGAGGATATTGTCGTTGTCGATTATCGAAAGGCGATTGGAATGGCCTCGGAATTGAGAGCTGTTGGCGCCGCCGATGTGGCCCTGATCTGGGAACATCTCGCCACCTTCCTCGAGCAGAGCGAAGATTATATTTTCGATCGCGGCAGCGACCGCGCGGCAGCCACAAGCTCCTGAACAGAGCCCGCGCAAGCCATCATCGCATTGCCTCAAGCGAGGCAAACAAAAAACTATTCCGCCCACATCTGATCAGCGCGCCGCTGTGGCTGGATCCGTTTCGGTGGTGACGATGCGCCCATCCTCCATCGCGACAATCCGGTCGGCAATGTCGAGAATGCGCGGATCATGCGTGACGAGCAGGATCGGCACGCCGCGCGACTTTGCCAGATCGCGCAGCAGCTGCACCACTTCATGACCGCTCACCTTGTCGAGCGCCGCCGTTGGCTCATCTGCAAGCACGAGACCCGGTTGCGCGGCAAGTGCGCGCGCGACCGAGACACGTTGGCGCTGCCCGCCTGAGAGTTTGGCCGGCGGGCGATCTTCATGGTCCGCAAGACCAACCGCCGCCAGCAATTCGCCGGCACGCGTGAGGCGCGCGCGTTCATCCAGCCCGCCATCCTGTTCCAGCGCCATTGCCACATTCTGCCGCGCCGTCAAAAAACCGAGGAGGTTGTGATTCTGGAAGATGAAGCCGATCCGGCGGCGCAGTCGCACGCGCACGGATTCGCTTGCATCGGCCAGCTCCTCGCCGAGCACAAGCGCACTGCCATCCTGCATGGCGCGCAGCGCGCCGATCAAAGTCAGCAGCGTTGTCTTGCCGCTGCCCGAAGGGCCGGTCAGAAGCACGATTTCGCCCTCGCGCACATCGAGATTCACATCGCGCAGCACCTGGCGGCGCAGCTCGCCTTCACCATACGCATAAGACAAGCCGCGCAGCATAACCGGGTTCATCAGAACATATCCGCAGGGTTGGCGTCGCGCAGCTTGCGCACCGCGAGGAGTCCGGCGATAGCGCACATGGCGAAGATCATCAGGAACACTGACGCACCCAGCTGAAAGTCGAGCCGCAGCGGCAAGAAAGTCGCGCTGCCGACAAAGTCATACATGACGAAAGTCAGCAGCAGTCCGGAAATGAAACCGGCCACGGCCAGAATCAATGCTGCACCCAGCACGACGCGCGTCAGATAGAAGCCGGAATATCCCATGGCCTTGAGCGTTGCATATTCCTTCAGATGTCCGGCAATGTCACTGAACAGAATCTGGTAGACGATCACCATTCCGACCACGAGACCCATCAGGCTGCCGAAGGCGAAGATGAAGCCGATTGGCGTTGCTTCCTCCCAATAGCGGCGCTCATGCGCGCGCAATTCCGCCTGCGTCATCACCATCACGTCGGGCGGCAACAGCGCGCGCAATCGCGCCTGCGTGTCGGCGATATTCGCACCCGGTCGGAGCTTGATGGCGACAAGATCCACCGCCGCGACCTGCCGCTCCTTCACCACACGGCGGAAATTCACTTCCGACAAAACCACATTGCCATCGGCCCCAAAAGACGGGCCAATCTCGACCAGTCCGACGACATCCATGCGGCGCTGGCCAACCTCCACTTCAATGGGCCCTCCGGCTTCGGCCAGCAGCCGCCCGATGGGGCCGAATTCGGGACGCGAGCGCACATCGAAGGCAATTGTATCGGCGCGCTTCAACGCCTCGATCAGCGCGGCATCGAGGCCCGGGAAGTCCAGCACGCCCGCAGCAGTGTCCACGCCGATAAGCTGCATGGCGCGGCGGCTGCCATCCACCGGATTCCGCCAGCTCGCCTGCGCCAGATAGACAGGCACTGCGCGCTCCACCTCAGGGACGGCAAGCGCCTGCTGGGCGCGCACGCGGGGCAGCGGTTCGGGACGAAAACTCGCAGTGGTCATGGGATGCATCAGGAACAGATCGCCACGCATCGCGCCGATCAGATTCGTCGCGCTTTCAAACAGCGCGCCGCGAAAGCCGAGCTGCATGAAGACCAATACGCAGGCGAAGAGCACACCCGCAATGGCCGAGGCCAGCCGCGCCTTTTCTGAACGCAGCTGCCGCCAGGCCAACCGCAATGCCAGCAGGCTTGAGGCCGCAAAGCCTGGGTAGCGGCGTTGCATCGCCGAAGGCTGCAACTGTCCGGCGGGCGAAATCTGGTTCATGGCCGGATCGCCACCTGGACCTGCATATTGGTCCGGCGAGCCAAAGCCTCGGCAGCCTCAGGCGCCAGAGCGAGCCGCACTTCTACGGTTCGCGAATCCACGGCGGCCACCGGATCGGTCGTCGCCTGCGTGTTGCGCCGCACCTGCCAGCCAATCTCGCGCACTGTCGCGGCAAAGCGCGCCGCCTCGCCGGGCACACGCACCTCGGCCGCAGCACCAAGCCGCAGGCGCGGCAGGTCGGTCTCATAGACATCGGCAACAATATCCATGCGCGAGAGGTCGGCGATTTCCAGCACGCCATCGGCGCCCGCGCGCTCGCCGCTGCGCGCCATCACGCGGATCACTGTCCCCGCGATTGGCGCGCGTAGCCGCGCCAAGGTGGCCTCCGCTCCTGCGCGCACCGCCGCAGCCTCAGCCGCGGTAAGCTCCGCCTCAGCGAGTGCCAGATCCTCCGGGCGTGGCCGCAGCAGTGTCTCGAGGGTTGCCTCCGCCTCGGCGCGTTCGGCGCGGGTGCGGTTGGCCAAGAACCGGCTGCGCTCAGTCACGGCTTCGGCGCCGGCGCCAGACCGCTCCAGCCGCTCGGCGCGCTCGGCCTCGCGCCGGGCGCTGTCCTCGGCATTGCGCAAAGCCTCGATCCGCGCACGCTGTGCCGCAATCTCGGATGGACGACCGGCAGCGCGCGTGCGTTCAAGCCGGGCGCGGGCCTGTGCCAGCTGCGCCTCGGCCTGCCGAAGCGCGGCATCACGCAGCGCGGCATCGCTGAACTCGGCCAAAACCTGCCCGGCTTCGACAAGCTCGCCCTCGGAAACCATCAGACGTTCAATCCGCGCCCCTTCCTGCGAAGGGGCTGCCGCCAGACGCAGGATGCGAGACGCCGGCTCAACCCGGCCCAGAGCGCCGACGCCAACCGGCCCGGCCGCAACCGGCGCAGTCTGCGGCGCGCGCTCCGCCTCGCCCCGCGTGGTCCAGAACAAGCCGGTGCCGCCCGCAGCGGCCAGCGCCAAAACGCCGATCACAAGTTTTGCAGGGCGGCTCATCGCGGAGGCTCCAGAAGTCGTTGCAGCGCCATGCGCATGGCCTGCCGCTCGGCCTCGCTTGGCGTGTAGAGGCGGAAAATGCGGGCCATGAACATGCCATCGCCCGCTGCGGTAATGGCATCGCCATGGCCGGGCGGCAGGCCGTCGGCAGCAATGTCGGCGCGCATGCGCGCGATCACCTGCCTGATCGGATCGAGAAGCGCCGGATCATGGTGGAAGGCAGCGAGAAAGACGGCAGCGGCCCGGTCATGGCGCTCGTTGCAGGCAAATTCCCCCTGGCCGAAGCCCCACTCAAGCATGGCCCGCGCAATACGGCCTGCGCCTTCGGGCTGCGCCGCGACGCAGCCAAGATATTCCTGCTCGAAAAAGCCCGCCAGACGGCGCAGCAGCGCGTCGAGCAGCGCTTCTTTCGAGGCAAAATGATAGAGCAGCCCGCCCTTGGAGACGCCGGCATCGCGCGCCGCCGCCTCCAAAGTCAGCCCGGAGACGCCGCGCGAATGCACAATCGCCTCGGCCGCATCGAGAATGCGCGTTTGCGCATCGGGCAGAGAAACAGCGGAGCTTGTCGAGGATGTATCTTTCATGCCCAAAAGCTATACCGGCTGGACGGTATGTCAAGATTAGACCGTCCAGCCGGTATAGTATTGCGCAGGAACGTCAGGGCGGGACCGGAATGCGCACCGCCGCCCGGCGCCCCCATCGGGACGCCTGAACCATTGAAACGGCGAGACTTTATTGAAGATCAGGAGATGAGAAGAGACTGGCGGAGAGGGAGGGATTCGAACCCCCGATAGGCTTGCACCTATGCCGCATTTCGAGTGCGGTGCTTTCAACCACTCAGCCACCTCTCCGGGTCGCCGGCATCGGCCTTGAAGCCGTCGCCGTGTGGTGGCGCGCCAAATAACACGCCCTCTGCAACGGGACAAGCAGATAGAGGTATTGGAATGGCGACGGAACCAGCCGTTTGGTCTTGGATGGCCTGCGGCCATCCGAAGCCGAAGGCGAAGGAGAAGGCGAAGGATGGTGCCCCTAGCCGGAATCGAACCAGCACTCCTTGCGGAATCCGATTTTGAGTCGGACGCGTCTACCAGTTCCGCCATAGGGGCAACGCAGGCTGTTTACGGAATAAATATCCGCCATGCAAGAGTGGGCTGCCGGGCACGGGCCCGGCAGCGGGTCACACCGCCTCAGGCGCAGAAAAACGGGCAAATTCCTTGGTGACGCGCTCATAGACCGGGCGCTTGAAGGGGATGATCAGGTCCGGCAGATCGGCCATGGGCACCCATTGCCAGGCATCGAATTCGGGCTTGTGGCCGCCGGCGGGATGTTCAATGTCGATCTCGCTGTCAGAGCCTGTGAAGCGCAGGGCGAACCATTTTTGCGTCTGCCCGCAATAGCGCCCCTTCCAGGCTTCTCTGGCAATGTCCTCGGGCAGATCATAGGCGAACCATTCGCCGGCCTCGGCCAAAAGCTGCGTGCTCGTGACATTGGTTTCCTCGGCCAATTCGCGCAAAGCGGCCTGATAGACATCCTCGCCCTCATCAATGCCGCCTTGCGGCATCTGCCATTCGTGACCGGGCGCCACATGTTCGCGCAAATTCTTGTTGCGTCGACGCCCGACGAAGACAAAGCCCTGAGGGTTGATCAGCATAATGCCGACGCAGGGCCGATATTTTTTCTCGCTCATTCTTTGCTCCCGCGCGCGGGGAGATTATCGCTGCGACGTGCGGGCCGGGGCATTGATGAGCGCCGACAGGGGCACGAGTGCGATTCCACGCGCTTCGAGACCCTGCGCGAAGCGCGCCACCCGGTCAACGCTGGAAGGCAGCGCGCTGGCGGTGCCAATGCCCATGCCGCGCTCGCGCGCAAGGCTCTCGAGCTTTCGCAAAGCCGCATCGATGGCCTCAGGTTTGACCTGCGCATCGATAACAATATCGGCGCGCGCCAGCGATACCCCCGTGGTCGTCGCAACGGCGGGCGCAACCGATTGCGAAATCGAACCATCATCGAGGAAAACCAGACCGCGCTCCGCCATATCCTGAAGCACTGCCGACAGAGCGGGCTGCGCCGACATGAAACGGCCGCCCAGAAAATGCGTCACGCCGATATAGCCGGGGAAACGGCTCATGTGCCAATGCAGGGAATCGACAATTTTTTCGCGCGGGGCTTGCGAGGGCAGAATGCGCACGCCTGTGGCGGCGGCATTAAAACCTTCCATCGGCACTTGCAGCAGCAATTCATGCCCATCGTTGCGCGCTGCCTCGGCATGCTGGCGCACGCGCTCGCCATGCGCGGCAAAAGCCAATGTCACAGCCGGAGGCAAAGCCGACATGGCGTGCTGCGTTGCCTCGTCGCTGATACCCATGCCGGTGATCACAAGGGCGATGCGCGGCGCATTTTGCGGCAGGCGCGCACTGACGACAACAGGCCGCGCATAAATGTCGGCAGGCCGCGACCCGTCGCGACCGATACGCGGCAGAGGACCATGCGGGCCAGGACCGATGAGACGATCGTCGGGTGCGGGTGCCAGACTGGTTTTCAATTCCTCTTGCGGCACGCGGATGATCATCGCATCGGGCATGTCGGGCGCACCGCGCCGGACCACCCTGACGCCGCTCTCCACCTCCACTTGCGATCCGGCCGCGCGCGCCGCGCGGGCCACTTGCGTCACCTGATCCTCATCGCGGCGGGATGCGCTTTGCTGCGGCAGATCGGGCGCAGCAATCTTGCGCGGCGCAACCGGATCGATAATGGCGATGGCCTGCGTCATGCTGGCCTTGCGGCTCTCCGTCACCGCCACGAAAGCGACAAGCGATATGGCAATCACGCCCATGCCGCCGAGCGCCACAGCGCCCCAGGGAATGTCGCGCGTGGAGTTTGACGAATCGCCATCCCGACCCGACCGATAGCCGAGTGGCGCATCGAGATCATCGCCTGCCATGAAATCTCACCTGGCTTGAAAAACCGGCAGAGCCGGACGCCTTTTACAAAAACGAATCAAAGGGCCCGGTAGAGGTATTTACGATGCCTGATGACCGGGCCCGTCTAAAAGCTAAATACTTACGAAACCACAGAAATTTTTATCCAAAATCAATTTGGCACCTTTTCGCCTGCTTTCGCGGGCTCGCTGGCCTGCGCCTTTGTATAGGTGCCGCGCAGCATTTCGAGCGCAGCACGCAATTGCTTGTCGTTCTTGGGATCTGGCGGCACATAGGCCTGCGAGCCGCTCTTCTCCTCTTCGCCATTCTTGAGATGGCCGCGCAGCGAGGCCTCGCCCTTGCTGTCGTCCTTGCCTTTCAATTCATCCGGCACGTCCTGGAGAATCTGAATGTCGGGATCGATGCCCTTGGCCTGGATGGAACGACCAGACGGCGTGTAATAGCGGGCCGTCGTCAGGCGCAGCGCGCCATTGTTCTGGCCCAGCGGAATGATCGTCTGCACAGAACCCTTGCCGAAGGAACGCGTGCCGACAATCGTCGCGCGCTTGTGGTCCTGCAGAGCGCCGGCAACGATTTCCGATGCCGATGCGGAGCCGCCGTTGATGAGAACGATCACCGGCTTGCCCTTCGACAGATCGCCGGGACGCGCATTATAGCGCTGGGTTTCATCCGCATTGCGTCCACGCGTCGAAACAATTTCGCCCGAGGTGAGGAAAGCATTCGACACGGCGATCGACTGATCGAGCAAGCCGCCGGGATTGTTGCGCAAATCCAGCACATAGCCACGGAGCTTGTCGCCCGGCATGTCGGCGGTGAAGCGGCTGATGGCATTCTTCACGCCGTCATAGGTCTGCTCGTTGAATTGCGTGATGCGGATATAGCCGATGTCATCGCCTTCCTGACGGAAGCGAACAGAACGAATCTGGATAACGGCGCGTGTAATGGCCACTTCCTGACTGTCGCGCGCCGAGCCGCGCAAAATCGTCAGTTTGACGGTCGTATTGACCTGGCCGCGCATTTTGTCGACGGCCTGATTGAGGGTCATGCCCTGCACGCTTTCGCCATCGATGGCGGAAATAATATCGCCGGACATAATGCCTGCGCGCGCTGCCGGCGTATCGTCGATCGGGGTGACGACCTTGACGAGACCGTCTTCCTGCGTGACTTCGATGCCGAGACCGCCGAATTCGCCGCGCGTCTGGACCTGCATGTCGCGGAAGCTTTTCGAATCCATATAGCTGGAATGGGGATCGAGCGATGTGAGCATGCCGGAGACAGCGGCCTCGATCAGCTTCTGCTCATTCGGCTTCTCGACATAATCCGAACGGATTTTCTCGAAGACGTCGCCGAAAAGATTGAGGCTCCGATAGGTTTCGGAAATGGCCGCATTGGCTGGACCGGCAGCAAAGATCCGCGTCTGTGTGCCGATCATCACGGTCGAGGCGCCCAAAGCCGCGCCGAGCATTACGAGTGAGAGCTTGCGCATTATCCGCGAACCTTTTCCAGCTCGGCCTTCACCCACCATGGGCCCGGGTCTATGGCCGCCCCGTCTTTTCTGAATTCAACATAGAGAACGGGCTGGCCAGCGCCAAGGGCCTGTGACGCGCCAATTGGCTGCGAAGCGCCCAAAGCAACCGCAGATGCCGTTCTGGTCGAGCCGTCCCCCATGGTCGCGACGGGCTCTCCAGCCAGGACAAATTGCCCAACCTCCACGCTTATGCGCTCCATCCCCGCGAGAACGACATAATATCCGCCGCCCGCATTAATGATCAAGAGTTGGCCGTAAGTACGGTAAGGGCCCGAAAAAGCCACCCATCCATCGGCGGGTGCGGAAACCGGCGCGCTTGGACGCGTTCCGATCGACAGGCCTTTTTCAGTGGCGCCCAAACCGTCGGGCGCGCCGAAATTTTTCAGGAGCCGCCCAGCTGCCGGAAGGGGAAGTCTTCCGCGCGCATCGGCAAAGGCGATTTTCGGCGCCAGACGCGATGGATCGTTGAATGGCAAAGCCGCAACGCGCGGCTGTCCGCGCGCTTGTGCCGCATCTGCCGCCTTGCGCATATTTTCCTCTGCCGCGCGCGCTTCAGCTGCAGCGCGGCCCGCAGCGGCAATTTCGCTCTCGGATCGGGAAATCAATTCCTTGACGTCGCCAGACTGCCGAGCCAATTCGGCAGATCTCTGCCTTTGTTCGGCAAGCTTTTGTTCGGCTTCGCGCAATGCGCTTTGCCGCGCCTCGACCAGCGTCGCCAGACGCTCGCCATCGCGCGCAAAAACCTGCGCTTCGCGATCGAGCCGGTCTTTTTCAAGTGCGATGGATTTTCGCAAATTCATGAGATCCGTCAGATCGCTGGCAAGCGACTGCGCCTCTATGCGCAATTCGGGAAGCAGGGCGCCAAGCATCATCGATGCACGCACGGCGCGCAAAGCATCTTCGGGAGATGCAAGAACTGCAGGGGGCGGGCGACGCCCCATCCGCTGCAATGTGGCGAGAATATCGGCCAGCACATCGCGCCGGGCGGCGAGCGATTTGCGAATGGCTTCCTCGCTGCCTGCCGCCAGTTCGAGCCGGCGCTCAATATCGGCCATGCGTCCTTGCGCCTGGCGCATTTTCGCACTGGTTTCGATCAAAGCAGCATTCAGTCTGGCGCGATCGGTGCGAATGGCTTCGGCTTCCGCCTCGAGCAAGCGGCGGCGCTCCTCATTGGCGCGCGCATCTCGTTCGGCACTGCGCGGCTCGCCTGCCCGCAGATCGGATGGCACATTCTGCGCCAGAGCCGGGCATAGCGATGCCAGAAGCGCCGCGCTGAAAAGCGCGCCCCTTCCAAACCGCACCGGCGGCAAGCCCATGCCCATCTCGAACCGCTTTCGAATCATGGCTCCAGCATAGGGACCAGAAACAAGGCCGCAACGAGGCGATCAGACGCGATGATAGGGATGGCCGGAGAGAATGGTGATGGCGCGATAAATCTGCTCGGCAGCCATAATGCGCACCAATTGATGCGGCCAGGTCATTGCCCCGAAGGCAAGAGTGAGGGAGGCGCGGGCCCGCAGCTCCGGATCGATCCCGTCAGGCCCGCCGATCAGCACAGCGTAAGCGCCCGCCCCGGCATCGCGCGCCGCCGCCAGATCGGCAGCAAAAGCCTCGCTTGAAATGGATTTGCCGCGCTCATCGAGCACAATAAGGCGCGCGCCGGCAGGAAGTTGGGCCATCAGCGAGCGCGCCTCTTCAGCCTTCCGGTCCTCCGGTCGGCGGGCGCGCGATTCATCGCATTCGCGCAGATCGAGGCCGGCAAGACCGACGTTGCGGCAGGCGGCCTGCGCACGATCGATATAGCGGGCGCAAATATCTCTTTCCGGACCGGCCTTGAGGCGTCCGATGGCGGATAGGGTGAGACGCATCGAGGCGAGGCGGCGCGCGTATCAGGCGCGCCGGGGATCCTTCTGCTCGGCCGACCGATCCCCGCCCCACATTTTCTCCAGATTATAGAACTGGCGAACTTCGGGACGGAAAAGGTGGACGATCACATCGCCTGCATCGACGAGAACCCAGTCGCAATGGGGAAGTCCCTCCACGCGCGGCGTTTGAAAGCCTGCGTCCTTGCAGCCCTTGATCACGCGATCGGCGATCGCGGACACATGGGTACTCGAACGACCCGAAGCAATGATCATTGCATCGGCGATCGAGGTCTTTCCATGCAAGTCGATGGAGAGAACGTCCTCCGCCTTGGCATCGTCGAGGCTGTTGAGGATGTTGCGTACGAGCTGTCCGGTATCGGGTTCAGCCTGAACACGAACCGGATCGGGCAGAGCTTTTGCCCGGGCTTGGACCGTGGGTGTCAGAGCCATTTCTCCTGTGGGCCACGCGGCGCGCGGCGCTTCTTCAATGTGGGCTTAAAACCTGCGAATTTCAACTGTCTTTCGCAGGCGCAGATGAGTTGGCGGCTAAAGCCCCGCCCCGCGGCTGCGCAGCTCGGTGGAAGAGGCCTCCGAACGCTTGCTGTGCAGAAAGATGAAAGCCGGTGTCGGCCCGCCCGCCAGCAGAGAGGCCTGGTTCTCGGAATGGCGGTACCGCGCCAGGAACTGCCCCGCACGGCTGTTAACCGCTTTCAATGTCGAGCCCGGACGATCGATCACGGCAATCGGAGTGAGCCGGGCAATATCGCGCCAGCGCTGCCAGCGATGAAATTGCGAAAGATTGTCGGCACCCATGACCCAGACAAAATCGACATGTTTGCAGCGGCGCGCAAGATATTCGACCGTGTCATAGGTAAAACGCGTACCGATCTCGGCCTCAAAACCCGTAATGTCGATAGAAGGATGGTCGGCCAACCGACGCGCCGCCTCGATGCGCAAGGCTTGCGGCGGCAAACCGGAATTTTCCTTCAGCGGATTGCCCGGCGTGACAATCCACCAGATGCAATCGAGACGCAGCTGCTTGAGCGCAATTTCGCTGACCAGCACATGGCCTTCATGGGGCGGATTGAATGTTCCGCCAAACAGGCCGATGCGCATGCCCGGCGCATGCGGAGGCAAATGCGCCGGCATGGGGGCGCCAGCATGCAAGCGCGGCAGATCGGCAAAGCGCAATGCCGGGCGCAGAGGCATGTGCTTCACGGACGCGTCTGCCCATTGCCGCGAACGCGGTATTTGAAGGAACACAGCTGGGCAAGACCGACCGGCCCGCGTGCATGCATGCGGCCCGTGGCAATGCCGATTTCCGCGCCGAAACCGAATTCGCCGCCATCGGCAAATTGCGTCGAGGCATTATGCATGACAATGGCGGAATCGACCTCGTTGAGGAAACGCTCGGCTGCATCAAGATCTTCCGTCACGATGCAATCGGTGTGATGGGAACCATGCGTCTCGATATGGTCGATCGCATCCTCCAGCCCATCGACGACGCGGCAGGCGATGATGGAATCGAGATATTCGAGTTTCCAGTCTTCTTCCGTCGCCGGCACGACGCGGGCATCGACAGCGCGTGTGCGCGCATCGCCGCGCACTTCGCATTTTTCATCGAGCAGCATTTTCACCAAGGGTGCGAGATGCGTTAGCGCGACAGACGTGTCGACGAGCAGCGTTTCCGCCGCCCCGCAAATGCCGGTGCGCCGCAATTTCGCATTGCGCAAAATGGTCTTGGCTTTTTCGAGATCGGCTGCGGCATGGATATAGACATGCACAATGCCCTCAAGATGGGCGAAAACCGGCACGCGCGCTTCATCCTGCACGCGCGCGACAAGGCTTTTTCCCCCGCGCGGCACGATGACATCGAGCGTACCGGAGAGCCCTTTGAGCATTTCCCCAACCGCCGCGCGATCCTTCACCGGCACACGCGAAATGGCTGCTTCAGGCAGGCCGGCCGCGCGCAAACCGGCGACAAGACATTCGTGGATGAGCGCGGATGAATGAAGCGAATCCGAACCGCCGCGCAAAATGCAGGCATTGCCGGCCTTGAGGCAAAGCGCGCCTGCATCGGCAGTCACATTGGGGCGGCTTTCGTAGATCACGCCAATGACGCCGAGCGGCGTCGAGACGCGTTCGATCTTCAGCCTATTGGGACGCTCGAATGTTTCGAGCACACGGCCGACGGGATCAGGCAGAGCCGCAATATCGTCGAGACCCTTGGCCATGGCCTCGATACGCTGGCCATCCAGCATGAGACGATCGAGCTGCGCTTTGGCGACGCCGGCAGCCTCCGCCGCCGCTATATCCAGAGCATTGGCCGCAACAATCTCCTGCACCCTCGCGCGCAAGGCTGCGGCAGCAGCCCGCAGGGCTTCATTTTTCACGGCTGTGGAGGCCAGCGCCACAGCCCGCGCCGAGCGGCGCGCAGCGCGGCCCAAGGCCAGCATCAAGGCGGGCACGTCCTGGTTTTCGTGGAGGTGAACGGGCGTGGTCATGAAGCGATCTAACAGGATTGGAGCCGAAGTGTCATGTCACTCGCCGTTGAGCGCCATATCGTCGCGATGAATCATTTCCGCCCCGCCCGGCGTACCGAGCACGGCCTCGATCTCGCGGGAATTGCGACCGGCGATCTGGGCGGCTTCCAGTGCATCGTAAGCCACGAGCCCGCGGCCGATTTCCGCCCCGCGGGAATCGCGGATGACGATGCAATCGCCACGCGCAAAAGACCCTTCAAGGCGGACGACGCCGGCCGGCAGCAGGCTGGCGCCGGCCAGCAGTGCTTTTGTCGCGCCGTCATCGATATGAACCGTGCCGCGCGGTTCCAGCGAACCGGCAATCCATTTCTTGCGCGCTGTCACCGGATTGGACGGCGTCAGAAACCATGTGCAGCGCCCACCCTCGGCAATGCGCCGGACGGGATTGGTCACGCGCCCGTCGGCGATCACCATATGGGTGCCGCCCGTTGTGGCGATTTTGCCGGCCTCGATTTTGGTGCGCATGCCCCCGCGCGACATTTCGCTCGCAGCGCCTCCGGCCATGGCCTCGATCTCGGCCGAAATGCGCGGCACGACGGGGATCAATTCCGCCTTCGGATCTTCATGCGGGGGCGCCGTATAGAGCCCGTCAATATCGGAGAGAAGCACGAGCAGATCGGCGGATGCCATGGTCGCAACCCGCGCCGCCAGGCGATCATTGTCGCCATAGCGGATTTCCGTTGTTGCCACCGTGTCATTCTCGTTGATCACCGGCACAGCGCGATAGTCGAGCAATTTGCCGATCGTCTCGCGCGCATTGAGATAGCGGCGGCGCTCTTCGGTATCGTTGAGCGTGACGAGAATCTGTCCCGCCGTGATACCGCGAGCGCCCAGCACTTCCGACCAGGTACGCGCCAAAGCAATCTGGCCGACAGCGGCCGCTGCCTGACTGTCTTCAAGACGCAGCGCGCCTTTCGGCAATTTGAGAACGGTGCGACCAAGCGCAATCGAACCGGAGGAGACAACCAGTACATCGCGACCATCGCGGTGGAGTTGTGCAAGATCGTCGGCGAGCGCCTCAAGCCAGACATGTTTCAGCGCGCCCTTCTCGTGATCGACGAGCAGGGATGAGCCGACTTTCACAACGATGCGGCGGAAGGAAGAGAGAGTGGGTGTCGCGCTCACGTCGGTCGTTCTTTCAAGGCTGCCAGGCATCGACCTTTGCGGGCGCTTCTTGGGCGCGCGCATCATCGATCACACGCGCCAGATCGCGCAAGGTCTCCGTTACATTGCCGTGCGTTGCAGCCGAGACTTTGATCGGCGCGCGCCGCTTCTCGCCATCGGCGAGCGGCGGGCCGGCGCTGCGCATGGCGCGCTTCAATCGCTCGATCTGCTTTTTCAAAGCCTCTTCATCGACCGTGTCGCATTTCGACAAAGCAACAATCTCGGTCTTTTCCTCAAGCCCGTGACCATAGGCTTCAAGCTCATGGCGGATCATCTTATAGGCTTCGCCTGCATGTTCGCAGCCGGCATCCACCAGATGCAGCAAGACGCGGCAACGCTCGACATGGCCCAAAAACCTGTCGCCAAGACCAAGCCCTTCATGCGCGCCTTCAATCAGGCCGGGAATATCGGCCATGACGAATTCGCGTCCGTCGACATGCACCACGCCAAGATTGGGATGCAATGTGGTGAAAGGATAATCGGCAATCTTCGGTTTTGCCGCCGAGACGCTGGCCAGAAATGTCGACTTGCCGGCATTGGGCAATCCGACAAGACCGGCATCGGCAATGAGCTTCAGGCGCAGCCAGATCGTCAGTTCCTTGCCGACCTGACCGGGATTGGCGCGACGCGGCGAGCGGTTTGTCGATGTGGTGAAATGCAGATTGCCGAAACCGCCATTGCCGCCGCGCGCAACAACCACGCGCTGGCCGACTTCCGTCATATCGGCAATCAGCGTCTCACCGTCTTCTTCATAGATCTGCGTGCCGACAGGCACTTTCAGCTCGACATCCGAACCTCTGGCGCCAGCGCGATTGCGCCCCATGCCATGCGTGCCGGTCTGCGCCTTGAAATGCTGCTGGTAGCGATAGTCGATCAGCGTGTTCAATCCATCGACGCAGATCGCCACGACATCGCCGCCGCGTCCGCCGTCGCCGCCGTCGGGCCCGCCGAATTCGATGAATTTTTCGCGCCGGAACGAGACGGAGCCCGCGCCGCCATCGCCGGAGCGGATGTAGATTTTGGCCTGATCGAGGAATTTCATGGGTTCATTCCCTATTCCAAGCGCGGGCCCGGAGCAATGGAGCATTGCCCTTCTCCTTGAGGGAGAAGGGCGCTTTGGCCCTCACACCTGCGGCAGGGCAATCCGGCCGACCGCCCCCTTGCGCGCAGCAAGCCAGGCCGGCCGGGTGACGATGGCGCGATGGCGCATGCCGCTCTCCAGCGGGAAGCCGCACCGGTTCAGCACCTTGCGGGCGGCAAGATTGCCTTCGGCGAGCGGGGTTTCGATGGTCGCTGCATTGGTGATCACGAAAACCATGTCGAGCACAGCCTCGATCGCCTCCTGCATCAGGCAATTGCCCCAATAGGGTTTGCCGAGCCAATAACCGAGCACGAGATCGGCGCCCGCCGATCCCTCGCAGCGCGTCTGCACACCCGCCATGCCGATCAGCGTGCGGGGATCGTTACGCGGGCTCAGCGCCAGCACGATCCCGCGGCCCTCGGCATTGGTCCGGTGCGCGCCAATCACGAAATCCTCAGCCTCGGGCGGCCCGAAGGGACGCGGCAGGCATTCGGAGATCGCGCTTATGTCTGGTTCCGAGGCGAGGCGGGCGAAAGCCGCTACATCTGTGGCGCGCGGCCAGCGCAGCCAAAGGCGGGCGGTCTCGATCCGGAACACATCGTCTCGGGTCAGATCGGGAAACATGACAATCTCCAGTCCGAATGGCGCAGCAGCGCCGAAAAAACAGGGGAAGCGGTCTCCCGCTTCCCCTGGTCCCCTTTCGGGCTTTCGGACTGGTCCGGATTTCGGCCTCTTGGCCTTGATCCTTTGGCTCTTTGAAGAACCTGTCCACCGGGTCTCGTGGGAGACGGTGGAGGTTCTTCGTCAAACCACCACCTTATTCTGCGGCCTCGGCCATCGGTACGACCGATACATAAGCTCGGCCGTTGGCTTTTTTCACGAAATGCACCTTGCCGTCGGTGAGGGCAAAGAGCGTGTGATCGACGCCCATGCCGACATTGGTGCCGGGGTGCCATTTCGTGCCGCGTTGGCGAACGATAATGTTGCCGCCGATCACGGACTCGCCGCCGAATTTTTTCACGCCGAGACGGCGGCCGTCAGAATCGCGGCCGTTGCGGGAAGAACCGCCTGCCTTTTTGTGAGCCATTGTCTTGCTCCGAACCTCAAGACCCTTGGGAATGTTCCGCGGGTCGAATGAAAACTGTCAGGGGCTGTTTACCAGAAAAAGCCCCGTTTCGATACCGTTCCGCGCGATCAGTTCGCCGCGATGCCGGTAATGCGCACGATGGTCAGATCCTGACGGTGACCGCGCTTGCGCTTCGAATTCTTGCGGCGACGCTTTTTGAAAGCGATGACCTTGTCGCCGCGCTCCTGGGCGACGATCTCGGCGCTCACCTTGGCACCGGCGACGGTCGGCGCGCCGACATTCATCGTCTCGCCATCGACCAGCATCAGCACTTCATCGAACGTCACTTTGTCGCCCGGATTTCCGGCGAGCGTCATGACGGTAATCTTGTCTTCGGCGGCAACCTTATACTGTTTGCCGCCGGTTTTGATGACTGCGAACATCGTTTTATCCTCGTGTTCAACTCCGGCTCTGCCCGAGGGTTAGCCCCCGTGACGGCCGGCTTCTTTGCAGATTTGCAAACCAGCGAATTCGCCCCGGACCCCGTTTCGCCGCCCCGGAAGACCCGGGGACCAAAAGCCAAACGAAAAACGCGGCCTGAAAAGACCGCGCGCCGAAGCGAGGGCGTTCTATAGGGGGCGGGGTATCGGGAGTCAACGGGACACGGCGCGGCCTGACCTGCTTGCCCATTTCGGGCGGAACGGGTGGCGAGCCTACCCCTCCCCCAGCGGTCTCCTCATTGCGAGGAGGCCCAAAGGGCCGACACGGCAATCCAGAGGCCCCACTTGAGGCCTCTGGATTGCTTCGCTCCGCTCGCAATGACGGCTCAGGCGGCCTATCATCACGCAAAAAGCAAGGCGGGGAAGCGAAGACCTATGACACTCATCATCAATAATGAAGCCGTCCATCAAGTCCTCACCATGCGCGATACAATTGGCGCGCTGGAGACCTCCTATCTCAATCTCGCCAAGGGCGAGGCGGTCTGCCGGCCGCGCATCGACATTCGCATCCCGACTTCCGACCCGACCAAAAATTACCAATGGGGCACGATGGAGGGCGGATCGACGGGCGGCTATTTCGCCATCCGGATGAAATCCGACATTGTCTATGAGACGGAATATAATGGCGCGATCACGCAGGAAAAATATTGCGTCAAGCCCGGCCTGTTCTGCGGGCTCATCCTTCTGACCTCGATTGAAAATGCCGAACCGCTGGCGCTCATCAACGACGGGCATTTGCAGCATATGCGGGTGGGCGGCGATGGCGGCATTGGCGTGAAATATATGGCGCGCAAGGATGCCGAAGTCGTCGGCATTCTGGGCTCGGGCGGCATGGCGCGCACGCATATGCAGGCTTTCACCGCTGTGCGAAATATCAAAAAGGTGCAGGTCTTCTCGCCGACAAAGAAAAACCGCGAAGCCTTTGCCGATGAAATCCGCGCGCAATATGGCATTGAAGTGAAAGTCTGCGACGCCCCAGAACAGATTTATCGCGGCGCGCATATTGTGGCCGGCCTCACCGATTCCGCCATTCCCGTGCTCAATGGCGAACTGCTCGAGCCCGGTTCTCACATCGTCAATATTGGCGGCAGCGGCGTGCCCGACAAACGTTCGCTCGAGCGCGTCGATGTCTATCTGCGTTTCGGCGATGCGCCTGCCCCGCGCAGCCGCCCGGAACTTGCGCTGGACGATGAATATATCGCCTGGGAAGCACGCCCCAATGCCGATAAATTCGGCGATGGCCGCAAAGGCAAGCGCGCCCATGGCGTGACGATTCCAGAAAAGCGCATCACGCTCGCCGATCTCGTCGCAGGCAAAGCGAAGGGCCGCACATCGGACGATCAGATCACTTATTCGGAGCGCGGCAATCTGCAAGGCGCGCAATTCTATGCGGTTGCAGGACGCGTCTATGAGCTGGCCAAAAAGGCAGGCCTTGGACATGAGATTCCGACCGAATGGTTTTTGCAGGATATTCGGAATTAACGCGCAACCCTCGCGCCGTCATTGCGAGCGTCAGCGAAGCAATCCAGATGCGCAGACGCGAGGTCGTGATTTCCCCTCCCCCTTGCGGGGAGGGGTTAGGGGTGGGGGTCGCGCGATCTCTGCCGCTAACGATGATCCAAGCACGCCAATGCCTGCGATGACGCGACCCCCACCCCGCTCTCTGCTGCGCAGCGAGTCGGCCCTCCCCGCAAGGGGGAGGGAGAAAAGGCATCGCCTTGCTCGCGCCCTGTTTGCAGTGCTAGGGCTCACCTGACCTCAGGAGCCCGCGCGCTTTGTTCAAGAAGCTTTACCAATGGACCCTCTCGCTGGCTGAAAGTCCGCGCGCCCCTTATGCGCTCGGCGGCGTGGCCTTTGCCGAAAGCTCCTTCTTTCCCATTCCCCCTGATGTTGTGCTCGTGCCCATGGCTTTGGCGCGCCCGGAACGCGCCTGGTTTTATGCGGGCATTTGCACCTTGGCCTCGGTGGCAGGCGGCATTGTCGGCTATGGGATCGGCTGGTTTCTCTGGGATAGCGTCGGCCAATGGCTGATCAATCTTTATGGCTATGGCGCGCGCATGGATGCCGTGCGCGCCGGTTATGCGGAATGGGGCTGGCTGTTCATTCTCGTCAAAGGCGTGACGCCCATTCCCTACAAGCTCGTGACCATTGTCTCGGGCCTGCTGGAATATCATTTCGCCATGTTCGTGCTGCTGTCGTTCATCACGCGCGGCGCACGCTTCTTTCTGCTGGCGGGCCTGCTCCATCAATTCGGCGGGCCGATCAAAATCCTGCTTGAGAAACATTTCACCACCTTCATCCTGCTTGTCCTCGCCTTTATTGTCGGCGGCTTCTGGCTGGCCGGGAAAATGTTCTGATGCGCAAACTGACGCCCGCAGATACAGCGCTCATTCTGCTCATCGTCGCTTTTGCGACGATTGCCGGCGCCTGGATTTTCGAAAGCTTTGGCTATTTGCCTTGCGACCTGTGCCTGAAACAGCGCTGGGCCTATTATATCGGCGTGCCGCTTGCAGGACTCACTTGGCTTGCAGCCTTGCGCGGCATGGGCGCTGCACGCGCGGGCTTATGGCTGGCCGCTGCAATCTTTCTCGGCAGCGCTGTTTTCGGCGCCTATCATGCGGGCGTCGAATGGGGTTTTTGGCCTGGCCCCACCGGCTGCACGGGATCTGCTGCCAGCGTCGGCAGCATGGATGATTTCATGAAGCAATTGCAGAATGTACAGATCGTGCGCTGCGATGAAGTGGCGCTGCGCATTCTTGGCCTGTCGCTGGCGGGATGGAATGCCGTCATCTCGGCCGCCATGAGCGCGCTGGCAATTTTTGGCGCGCGCGCGAAGGCCTAAGCCTCGTCGTCGAGCGCCAGACGCGCACGGGCGCGCAGCTTTTCGGTCTCGCTCTTCAATTGTCCGCAGGCCGCCAGAATATCGCGCCCGCGCGGTGTGCGCACGGGGCTCGCATAACCGGCATTGAAGACAATGTCGGAAAATGTCTCGATCGTCTCCCAATCGGAACATTCATATTGCGTGCCGGGCCAGGGATTGAACGGGATGAGATTGATCTTTGCCGGAATGCCTTTCAGCAGACGCACCAGCTGGCGCGCTTCGGCGGGTGAATCATTCACGCCTTTCAGCATCACATATTCAAAGGTAATGCGCCGCGCATTCGACAGACCCGGATAATTGCGGCAGGCCTCGAGCAGGTCGGCAATCGGATATTTTTTATTCAGCGGAACAAGCTTGTTGCGCAGCTCGTCATTGGTTGCATGCAGTGAAATGGCGAGCATTGTGCCGGCAGCATCGCCCAAGGGCGCAATCTGCGGCACGACGCCCGATGTCGATACAGTGATGCGCCGCTTGGAGAGCGACAGGCCATCGCCATCGGTGAGCACGCCAATGGCATCTGTCACATCGTCGAAATTATAGAGCGGCTCGCCCATGCCCATGAAGACAATATTGGAGACGGGCCGCACGCCCTCGCCCGAAGGAATGAGCCCATCATCGTCGGGGCGCGTCTGGCCGGGGAAATCGCCCAGCATGTCGCGCGCCACGACAAGCTGCTGCACGATTTCCTGCGCAGACAGATTGCGCACGAGTTTCTGCGTGCCCGTGTGACAGAAAGTGCAGGTGAGCGTGCAGCCGACCTGACTCGAAATGCAAAGCGTGCCGCGGTCGCTCTCGGGAATATAGACGCATTCGATTTCCGCGCCCTTGTCCTTCGCATCGACAGGGGGCATGCGGATGAGCCATTTGCGCGTGCCATCCTGCGACAATTGCGCAGCAACCACTTGCGGGCGCGCCAGCGTAAAATGTTCAGCCAGTTTGGCGCGCAGCACTTTCGACACATTCAGCATGGCGTCGAAAGACGTCGCGCCGTGGAAATAGATCCAGTGCCAGAGCTGGCCAACCCGCATGCGCCGCTCGCGCTCGGGCACGCCGACAGCACCCAGCGCATCGGAGAGCTGCGCGCGGGTATAGCCGACGAGAGAAGGCTTGGCCGCCGGATCGAATATGGCAGATGTCATGTCCATGGACGGGCCTTTAGCAGTTTCGCGCCGTCATTGCGAGCGAAGCGATCCAGAGGCCGTATCGCAATGACGCGCGTTACACTTTTCGCTCCACCGCCCCCAGCGCATCGGCCAGCCGCGCCTTGGCGCTGCCCGGCGCCAGCGGTTTTTGCTGGCTCTCATGGGGCGCCCAGCCCGACAGCCAGACAAATTCGAAAGTCGCCCGCAGGCGCCCATCCGCATCGGCAAAGCGCGCTTGGTAGATTTCGGCCGCGCGCATGAGCACGGCGCGGCGCAAAGGCCGGCGGTCGCGTGACATCAGCACATTGGTCGCGCCCATGGCCCGCAGGTCGGCGAGCAGACCGAAGATCGAGGCATAGCGGACAATCAGAACATCGGCATCGGTCACCGGCAGAGCAAAGCCTGCCCGCTGCAAAAGGCCGCCCATGTCGCGCAGATCTGCAAAAGGCGCGACGCGCGGGCTCACCCCGCCCAAAAGCTCTTCCTCGGCCTCGGCCAGAACGAGGCGCAATTCCTGCAGGCTTTGGCCACCGATCAGGCAGGCCATAAAGAGCCCATCGGCCGCCAAGGCGCGCCTGATCTGCACCAGCGCGCCGGGCAGATCATTCACCCCCTGCAGCGCCAGGCCTGAGACAATCAGATCGAAAGCGCCGGGGGCAAAAGGCAGAGCCTCTTCATCCGCCGCCAGCCCGCACCAGGGACCCTGCCCCAGCGCATCGGCCAAAGGGGCGGCGCGCACCAAAAGCTCGGGGGCGCGGGCGCTGAGTGCTTGCGCCAGCGCCGGGCCGGGCGTGCCGAGATCGAGAATGCGCGGGAAGGGCCGCAAAACGGCCGACAGCCTTTCGGCAAAATCGCCTGCCACATGATCGAGCAGAAAACCGGCCGGCCCCTGCGCATAGGCGCGCGCCAGCCGCGCACGGGCCAAAGCGCGATCGAAGACAAGATGGGGGACAGAAGACATGGAGGCTTTATGGGACGGCGCGGGGGCGGAAGCAATCCAGAGCCGGCGACTGCTCTGGATTGACGATGCAGAGCGCGCGACCCCCACCCCGCTCGGCTTTGCCGAGTCGCCCTCCCCGCAAGGGGGAGGGAGAAAAGACCGGCCCTCCTCGCAATGACCACCAGAAATGCTAGGCTCACGCCATGCGCCGGCTTCTCTCCACGCTCGTCGATCGTGTCTATCCGCCCGCCTGTCTGGCCTGCGGCACGGGTGTCGATGCGCAAGGCACGCTCTGCCCCGGCTGCTGGGTGAAAATGCCCTTTATCGAGCGGCCCTTTTGCGAGCGGCTCGGCACGCCTTTCGGGCAGGATCTCGGCCCCGGCCTGATTTCGCCCGCCGCCCAATCCGACCCGCCGGTCTTTGCCCGTGCCCGCGCTGTGGCGACCTATGAGGAAGGCCCGGCGCGCCTCCTTGTCCAGCGGCTCAAATATGGCGACCGGCTCGATCTGGCCCCCGCCATGGCCCGCTGGATGGCCCGCGCCGGGGCCGAACTCACCGCCGAGGCCGATCTCATCGTGCCCGTGCCCTTGCACCGTCTGCGGCTCTGGCGGCGGCGCTTCAACCAGGCGGCCCTGCTGGCGCAGTTTGTGGCGCGACAGGCGGGCCTGCCCTGCGACGGGCTGGCGCTCGCCCGCATCAGGCGCACACCGCCGCAAGTCGGGCTGACCCGCGAGGGCCGGGCGCAAAATGTGCAGGGCGCTTTCAAAGTGCCGGAAAAAGCCATGGGCAAAGTGGCGGGCGCGCGCATTCTTCTCATCGACGATGTGCTCACATCGGGAGCGACATTGAATGCCGCTGCCCGCGTACTCTTGCGGGCGGGTGCGGCGCGTGTCGATGCGCTGACTTTCGCCCGGGTTGTAGCGGGACCGTGACAGGCCATATAAGGGCGCCAGAGAGACGAGGCCATGATGCAACCTGTCACCATCTATACCAAATCGACCTGCGGCTATTGCGCCCGCGCCAAATCGCTTCTGACGAGCAAGAATGTCGCCTTCACGGAAATTTCCGTCGATGGCGATCCTGCCAAGCAGGACGAAATGACCAAACGCGCCAATGGCGGCTGGACCGTGCCGCAGATTTTCATCGGCGACAAACATGTGGGCGGCTGCGACGACCTGCATGCGCTGGAGCGTGCGGGCAAACTCGACCCGCTGCTGCAGGGCTGAAACAGAATGATCAAATATGCGCTGGTCTGCGACGCGGACCACGAATTCGAAAGCTGGTTTCCTTCAAGCGATTCTTTTGAAGCGCAGGCGAAGCGCGGCTTTATTACCTGCCCCCATTGCGACAGCGCCAAAGTGTCGAAAGCGATCATGGCGCCCAATGTCGCGCGCAAGGACAAGGATCGCCTGGCGGCAAACGATTCATCCCCGCCCGCCAGCCCGCAGGGCGTCGCTTTGCTGGGCGAGCGCGAACAGCAGCTGCGCGGCATGATCAAAGAGCTGCACGAAAAGATTGTCGCCAATACGGATGATGTCGGCGATGCTTTTCCCGATGAGGCGCGCAAGATGCATGAGGGCGAAACGCCCGCTCGCTCGATCCGCGGCAAAGCCAGTTTCGAAGACGCGCGCACATTGCTCGAAGAAGGCATTCCGGTTCTGCCGATTCCGGATCTGCCCGAAGAACGCAATTGATGGACACCAGCCCCTACGCCAATCTTTATGGCGCTCCGCCGCCCGATCTTGTCGGTGCGCTTGCTGGCCGCACGCAATATTCGCCGCTCGTGCCCGGCGCGCAGGCTTTGGAAGATGCCGCCCCGCAATCTCTGGACGGGCTGATCATGCTGGCCCCGCCCGGCACGATTGAACGCCGCTACGCCATCGCACTCGTATTGCGCGCCCTGAAACCGGGCAGCGCCTTGCTGGTGCTGGCGCCCAAAGACAAGGGCGGCTCGCGGCTCGCCGGCGATATTGAGGCTTTGGGCTGCCATTTTCAGGAAAGCTCAAAACGCCATCACCGCATTTGCATCACGCAAAGCAGCGGCGATGAAAAAGCCATTGCGCAGGCCATTGCCGAAGGCGCGCCGCGTTTCGATGACGATCTGGGGCTCTGGACACAGCCCGGCGTGTTCAGCTGGAACCGGCTCGACCCCGGCAGTGCGATCCTGCTCGACCATCTGCCCGCGCTCAGCGGCAAGGGCGCTGATCTGGGCTGCGGAATTGGCATTCTCGCACATGCAGCCCTTGCATCCGATCTTGTGACATCGCTGACACTGGTTGAACTGGATGCGCGCGCCCTCTCCTGCGCCAGGCGCAATGTGAATGAAACGCGCGCGCATTTTGTCCAGGCCGATCTGCGCAAGCTGAATGAGCCCGCGCTGAAAGGCCTCGATTTCATCGTCATGAATCCGCCCTTTCACAATGGCGGTGCGGAAGACAAATCTCTGGGGCAGATTTTTATCAAAACGGCTGCCGGCCTTTTGCGCAAAGGCGGGCGTCTTTATTGCGTGGCCAATCGCCATCTGCCCTATGAAGCCGTGCTGAAAGAACATTTCCGCCGCGTCGACGTTTTGGCCGATCGCGACGGTTTTAAGATTTTCGAGGCGCTGGCATGAAAAAGCCCGACACGATGCGGCTCGACAAATTGCTTGCCAATCTGGGCTATGGCTCGCGCCGCGACATGCAGAATATGGTGGGGCGCGGTTGCGTGCGGCTCGATGGCGAGGTTTTGCGCAAGGCCGATCAGCATATTGCGCTGACGCCCGATCTGCCGCAGCGCCTCACCTATAATGGCGATGCGCTCGATCCGCTGCCGGGCCTTGTGCTGATGATGAACAAGCCGCTGGGCGTCACCTGTTCGCATCAGGAAGCCGGCGATCTCGTCTATGGCCTTCTGCCCGAACGCTGGCAGCGCCGCGAGCCGCAGATTTCGAGCGTCGGGCGTCTCGACAAAGACACATCGGGCCTGCTGCTGCTCACCGATGACGGCGACTTTCTGCACCGCGTGATTTCACCGCGCGCCCAAATCCCCAAAAAATACCGCACCACACTCGACCGCCACTTGCGCGGCGACGAGGCCGCACTTTTCGCCTCAGGCACATTGCAACTCGCCAATGAAAAAACCCCCTGCCTGCCAGCCGGCCTCGAAATTCTGGGCGAGCGCGAAGCTGTGCTGACAATCACGGAAGGCCGCTACCACCAGGTCCGCCGCATGTTTGCAGCCGTGGGCAATCACGTGGTGGCCCTGCATCGCGAAGCCATTGGCGGGCTCACGCTGCCGACGGATTTGGCGCCGGGAGAATATCGCATGCTGGGCGAGAACGAGCGCGCGGCAATGCTCAGCACATAACCCTCTCCCAAAGGGAGAGGGCGGACTCGGAGGCAAAGCCCCGAGCCGGGGTGAGGGGTTACGCCCTCGCCGAAAAAGCAGCAACAGAGAGAAGCGAAGACCCACGCAAGGCAGCCGTCATTGCGAGCATAGCGAAGCAATCCAGAGCCACAGGTGCGGCCCTAGCCAATGCAAGCAACATACAACCTGTAATTGGTAGCCGCGCCCAACCGGCCTCGCTAGGCTTTCGGCATGAGAGCCCCGGCAGTTTACATCGTGGCCAGCGAGCGCAATGGCACGCTTTACACCGGCGTGACGTCTGATCTCTCACGGCGCATCCACGAGCATCGCACCGGCGCCTTGCGCGGCTTCACCCGGCGGTACGGCTGCAAAATTCTGGTCTGGTATGAAAATTACGAGCGCATGGACGAGGCCATCGCCCGCGAGAAACAAATCAAGGCCGGACCGCGCCTGTCAAAGCTGCGGCTCATCGAAACCATGAACCCGACATGGCGCGATCTCTACGAAGACCTCGCATGAGGCTCTGGATTGCTTCGCAAGCTCGCAATGACGGACTGCGGCACATCCTGACAGGGCCGATGACCCAAGCCCGCAAAGCGCCAGCCGTCATTGCGAGGAGCCGAAGGCGACGCGGCAATCCAGAGCAAACGCGCCGTTTTGGATCGCTTCGCGATGCTACGAAGCAAAACAAGCCCAAAATTCCTCCGCGCGCGATGCCGCCGCCTTGTGCGCAGATTCTAAGTCGAACGATTTTTTCCTACAGAAGACAACAAGGCTTGGACGACCTCGACTGAGGCATCCAAAACGTACCTACCATCATCCAAACTCAGTTTCGGGGTGGCGCCATCACGAATTTCATCTCTGCTCTGGTTCAAAGAATGAGCAAAATACTTGTTTCTGTTTTTCCTCACAGCTGCCAACTGCGAACTTTCTTTAATTTCTTTGATTTTGTCTAAAGCGCAACCCAATTGGAAATCTGATTGATTTGCTCTTTCAGACGCAAAACGGTTTTCAGCATCGCATATAAGCTGCTCAAGTTCGCGGTCATCAGCATATTCATCAACCGACCGCGCCCAGAAGGAAGCTTCAATATCCATTAGCTGCGATCTTACTTGCTGGTCTTCGACCAAGCTAGCAACTGTCGGCACACTTTCATACTCATCGGTATTGTCTGAATCCCATAGGGCTGCAAGACGGATCATTTCGTACTGAATGAACCCAGTCCGCAATGTACGGAAAGCGGCCAGAGCTGGTTGCGATTTGAGTGATGGCAGCAGGCGATTTGGATCGTGAATACCTTTATTGATTTCATGAACCTGAATTAAATTAAGTAAATGATCCAAAACGCGATCAAGCCTAATTTGAGCTTTTTTAGTTTTTTCGTGGAGAACTGAATCGGAAGAAGACATGAGGCCGCTCCAAAAAACAAAAAAATACGTTCTTAGAATATCTAAAATATGACCATTTCGCTTACAGCAAGTTCACCCTCTTCTCCCCACACACATATAATTCACATCCGTATCCCGCGACTGCCCCCACTTATTGCGCAACGGGTTAAAAACCACACCTGCAATATCAAACATCTCCGCCCCACCGCCACGCATCGCCTCTTCCAACTCCGCGGGCGTGACAAATTTTTCCCATTGATGCGTGCCTGCCGGCACCCAGCGCAAAACATATTCGGCGCCTACAATCGCGAGCGCGAAACTTTTCAACGTGCGGTTGAGGGTTGCCATGAAGAGCAGGCCATCGGGCTTCACCAATCCGGCGCAGGTTTTCACGAAGGCCTGCACGTCGGTGACATGCTCCACCACTTCCATGACGGTGACGACGTTGAATTGCGCGCCCTCGGCGGCGAGTTCTTCGGCTGTGGTGTCGCGATAGGCGATGTCGAGGTCGCTTTCGGCGGCGTGCCATTTGGCAATGCCAATATTGTTGGGGGCGGGATCGATGCCGGTGACATCTGCGCCCAGCCGCGTCAGCGGCTCGGTGAGCAGGCCGCCGCCGCAGCCGATATCGAGCAGGCTGAGGCCTGCGAGCGGGCGGATTTTGCGCGGGTCGCGCGGGTGGCCGCTGGCATCGGCAAAATGCTGGCAGATATGGTCGCGGATATAGGCGACGCGCACGGGGTTGAGTTTGTGCAGCGGGCGCATGGAGCCTTTTTCGGACCACCATTCGGCGCCCAGCCTGTCGAATCGGGCGACATCGGCCTCGTCCACCGTGCTCCTGAAACCGCGTGCGCCCTCTGACATTCCACTGACCCCAATCTCGCCCAAACCCGCGCCCTCGCGCCCCGGATTGACTTGGCGGAAGACCGCCGTCATCTATACGCGCCCTGCGGCCCGGGGGCGAGCGGCGAAACGCCCGCGCACCCGTCCGCGCCCATTCCAAGAAGCCGGCCCCATGTCCCGTCTCGTCATGAAATTCGGCGGCACGTCCGTCGCCAATATCGAGCGCATCAAAAATGTCGCCCGCCATGTCCAGCGCGAAGTCGCGGCCGGCCATAAGGTCGCCGTGGTCGTCTCCGCCATGTCGGGCAAGACCAATGAGCTCGTCGCCTGGTGCAAAGAGGGCGCAACCCTCTATGACACGCGCGAATATGATGCCGTGGTGGCGTCGGGCGAACAGGTCACTTCGGGCCTGCTCTCCATTGTTTTGCAGGATATGGGCATTCCCGCCCGCTCCTGGCAGGGCTGGCAGATCCCGATCCTGACCTCCGATGCCCATGGCTCGGCCCGCATTGAGGGGATCGACCCCAAGGGGCTGGAAGAGGGTTTTGCCCGTGGCGAAGTGGCGGTGATCGCCGGTTTCCAGGGCATTCACAAGGACAGCGGCCGCCTGACCACGCTCGGGCGTGGCGGCTCGGATACGTCGGCTGTGGCCATTGCGGCCGCCATCAAGGCCGACCGCTGCGACATTTATACCGATGTGGACGGGGTCTATACGACCGATCCGCGCATCGTGCCGAAGGCCAAGCGGCTCGACCGCGTCGTCTTCGAGGAAATGCTGGAAATGGCCTCGCTCGGCTCGAAAGTGCTGCAGGTGCGCTCGGTCGAACTGGCCATGGTTCATAAAGTCAAAACATTCGTGCGCTCGTCCTTCGACGATCCCTCCGATCCGAAGCCCGGCACGCTCATCTGCGACGAGGAGGATATTGTGGAACAGCAGGTCGTCACAGGCATCGCCTATTCCAAGGACGAGGCGCAGATCACGCTTCGCGACGTCGCCGACAAGCCGGGCGTCGCAGCGGCCATTTTCGTGCCGCTGGCGGAAGCCAATATCAATGTCGACATGATCATCCAGGTCGTGTCCGACGATGCCAAGACCACGGATCTCACCTTCACCGTGCCCACCGCCGATTACGAGCGGGCCAGAAACATTCTGGAGGAGCGCAAGGGCGCCATTGGCTACAAGGCCATGGCCGGGGCCACAGATGTGGTCAAGGTCTCGGCCATCGGCATTGGCATGCGCTCCCATGCGGGTGTCGCGGCGCGCGCCTTCAAGGCGCTCTCCGACAAGGGCATCAATATCCGCGCCATCACCACCTCCGAGATCAAATTCTCGGTGCTGATCGATGCGGAATTTTCCGAACTGGCGGTGCGTACGCTCCATACGCTCTACGGTCTCGACAAGGCCTGAGAACAGGCGCTCCTGCCCCTTTTTTCACCCCGCCGTGGGCACACGGCGGGGTTTTTTGTGCCGATTTGGACCCTTTTGCCCTAAGAACAGGAGGACTTGCCCCCTTCGCAGGCAAAGACCCCCGCCAGTGCTTGCGGTCTGGACCTTGCATTCGTATACGAGGTTGAGAGGTTGGGCCGGGCGGCCCCTGCCGCACACGGGCTACCAGGCCGGACAGGACAGGACGATGCGAAGCGCTCTCGGGGGACCCCGTCTGCTGCTGCGCCGGCTCCGCGAGGCCATGGCGGAGCCGGTCAGCGCACAGGCGCGCCTCGACAAGATCGTCGTCCATATCGCCTCCAATATGGTGGCCGAAGTCTGCTCGGTCTATGTGCTGCGCGATGACGGGCGATTGGAATTGTTCGCCACCGAAGGCCTCAAGCGCGAAGCGGTCCATCTCACCACCATGCGCTCGGGCGAGGGCCTTGTCGGTCTGATCGCCGAAACCGCCGAGCCGCTGGCTTTGTCGGATGCGCAGGCCCATCCCGCCTTCTCCTACAAGCCGGAGACGGGCGAAGAAATCTATCATTCCTTCCTCGGCGTGCCGGTTTTGCGCGGCGGCAATACGCTGGGTGTCGTCGTCGTCCAGAACAAAGCGCGGCGCACCTATTCGGAAGAAGAGATCGAGGCGCTCGAAACCATCGCCATGCTCTTGGCCGAGATGATCGCCAGCGGCGAATTGCGCTCGATCGTGCGGCCGGGCAACGATATTGCCATTCGCCGCTCACTGGCGCTGAAAGGATTTCCGGTTTCGGAGGGCGTGGGCCTTGGCCATGTCGTGCTGCATGAGCCGCGCGTCACGATCAAGCAGATCATTTCCGAAGATCCGGCACGCGAAGAGGCGCGGCTCGAAGCAGCGCTGGAAAAAGTGCGCCTCACCATCGACAGCCTGATCGACCGCAGCGATGCGGGTCCGGGCGAGCATGTCGAAGTGCTGGAAACATTCCGCATGTTCGCCAATGACAGGGGCTGGCTGCGCCGCCTGCGCGAGGCCATTGCCTCGGGGCTCACGGCAGAAGCCGCCGTCGAACGCGTGCAAAACGATGCGCGCGCCAAATTGCAGCGCCGCACAGATCCCTATTTGCGCGAGCGCCTGCACGATCTCGACGATCTCGCCAACCGGCTGCTGCATGAACTGACCGGCGAGAGTTTCATCGTCGCGCAAGACCAGATGCCGGACAATTCGATCATTGTCGCGCGCACCATGGGGCCGGCGGCGCTCCTGGATTATGACCGGCGCAAATTGCGCGGGCTCATTCTGGAAGAAGGCGGCGCCTCGAGCCATGTCGCCATTGTCGCGCGCGCGCTCGGCATTCCCATGGTCGGCGATGTCGCCAATATTGTCGATCTGGTCGAGCCCAATGACGCCATCATTCTGGATGGCTCGACCGGCGACGTGCAATTGCGCCCGCAAGCCGATGTCGAAGCCGCCTATGCGGAAAAGGCCAGGCTGCGCGCCAAGCGTCAGGAGCAATATCACAAGCTGCGCGATGTGCCCGCCATCACCAGAGACGGCGTGTCGATTGGCCTGCATATGAATGCCGGCCTGCTCATCGATCTGCCGCATGTCAGCGAGACCCGCGCGCAATCCATCGGCCTGTTCCGCACTGAATTGCAGTTCATGCTGGCGGCGCAATTCCCGCGCATGGAGCAGCAATATCAGCTCTACAAAAGCGTGATGGATGCCGTGCCGGATGTGCCCGTCACCTTCCGCACGCTTGATATCGGCGGCGACAAAATTCTTCCCTATATGTCGTTGCTGGAAGAAGAAAATCCCGCACTGGGCTGGCGCGCCATCCGCATCGGCCTCGATCGCCCGGCTTTGCTGCGCACGCAATTACGCGCCATGCTGAAAGCGGGCGCGAAACGCGAATTGCGGATCATGTTTCCAATGGTGGCGACCTGCGCTGAATTCGATGCAGCCAAAATTCTCGTCGAGCGCGAGATCGCGCATCTGGCGCGGCATGGCTATGAGCTTCCCGCCGACCTCAAGCTCGGCATTATGATCGAAGTGCCCTCGGTGCTCTGGTCGCTCGATGAAATATTGCCGCGCGTCGATTTCGTCTCGGTGGGCTCGAACGATCTCGTGCAATATCTTTTCGCTGCCGATCGCGACAATCGCCGCGTTGCCGATCGTTTCGATCCGCTCGCCCCGGCGGTTTTGCGCGCCTTGCGCATGATTGCTGAAAAAGGCGCAGCGCATGGCACGCATGTGACTTTATGCGGCGAGATCGGCGGGCGCCCGCTTGAGGCCATGGCGCTGATCGGCATCGGCTATCGCGGCCTGTCCATGTCGCCGGCCTCGATTGGCCCGGTGAAAGCCATGCTTCTGTCGCTCGATGCCGGCGAAATCGCAGCCTTTGTGGCGGATCTGCTGGCGCAAAAAACGGGCGTCAGTTCGCTCCGCCAGGAATTGCGCGCTTTTGCCGAAGCCAAGGGTGTGCCGCTCTAGTGACGTTGCCTGCAACGTTTCCAGATGATGCCACAGCGGACAAAGCCAAAACATGCTGCCTCAAGACAAGCTCGATCTCATCCTGCGCCGCCATGAAGAAATCGGCGCCAAATTATCGGACGGCGCTGCCGGCCAGGAATTCGTCACATTGTCGCGCGAATTGTCCGAGCTCGATCCCGTGGTCGAGGCCATCCGCAGCTGGCGCAGCGCCGCAGAGGATCTGGCCGGTATCGAATCCATGCTGGCAGATGCTGCCACCGATGCCGACATGCGCGCCTTGGCTGAAGAAGAGCGCGGCGATGCGCAAGCGCAACTTATCGACCTCGAACAGAAAATCCGCATCGCGCTTCTGCCGAAAGATGCTGCCGATGAACATGGCGCCATTCTCGAATTGCGCGCCGGAACCGGCGGCGACGAGGCAGCCCTTTTTGTCGGCGATCTGTTTCGCATGTATGCGCGCTATGCGGATCTGCATGGCTGGAAAATGGAAGTTCTGTCGACCAGCGAAGGCACGGCGGGCGGTTTTAAGGAAATCATCGCTTCCGTCGAAGGGCGCGGCGTTTTCGCGCGGATGAAATTTGAATCAGGCGTGCATCGCGTACAGCGCGTGCCGGCCACCGAAACGCAGGGGCGCATTCACACATCGGCTGCAACAGTGGCTGTTCTGCCCGAAGCGCAGGATGTCGATATCGACATCAATGAATCGGATCTGAAAATCGAGACGATGCGGGCGCAAGGTGCGGGCGGGCAGCATGTCAACAAGACGGAATCCGCCATCCGCATCACCCATATGCCCAGCGGCACAGTGGTCTTTGTGCAAGATGAGCGCTCGCAGCACAAAAACAAAGCGCGCGCGCTCTCGCTCCTGCGCTCGCGTCTCTATGATGAGGAACGCCAGAAACTCGATTCGGAACGCGCCGCAGATCGCAAGGCGCAGGTCGGCTCAGGCGACCGCTCGGAGCGCATCCGCACCTATAATTTCCCGCAAGGGCGCGTCACCGATCACCGGATCAATCTAACGCTTTACAAGCTCGACAAAGTGGTCGCCGGCGATGCACTGGATGAAATCATCGACCCGCTGATCACCGAACATCAGGCAGCGCAATTGGCAGCGCAGAATTAATCCTTCCGCGTCATTGCGCTCCTCGCAATGACGATCAAAGGTTGCACAACCCCCACCCCGCTCGCCTTCGGCGAGTCGGCCCTCCCCTCAAGGGGGAGGGTGAAGAGACACGCACAACCCGTCCCTCTCCCCCCTGAGGGGAGGGGCTAGGGGTGGGGGTCGCGCGGTCTTTCCCACCGCCCGTCATTGCGAGCGAAGCGAAGCAATCCAGAGCCGCCGCGCGAATCATGGATTGCTTCGTCGCCTTCGGCTCCTCGCAATGACGATGTGAGAGTGCGCTTAATGCCGGAAGTGGCGATGCCCTGTCAGCACCATGGCCAGGCCTGCCTCGTCAGCTGCTTTGATCACATCATCGTCGCGCATCGAGCCGCCGGGCTGGATCACCGCCGTCGCGCCCGCTTCGGCTGCTGCGAGCAAGCCGTCGGCGAAGGGGAAGAAGGCATCTGAGGCCACCACCGAGCCCTTGGCGAGCGTCTCCGGCAAGCCGGCTGCTTTGGCGGCTTCAGCTGCTTTCCACGCGGCAATACGCGAGGAATCGACACGGCTCATCTGGCCTGCGCCAACGCCCACTGTCGCGCCGTTCTTGGCGTAAACAATGGCGTTGGACTTCACATGTTTGGCGACGCGGAAGGCGAAGCGCATGTCCGACAATTCCTGTGCTGTCGGCTGGCGCTTGGTGACGACGCGCAAATCCATATCATCGACCACGGCATTGTCGCGGCCCTGCACGAGAAGACCGCCCGCGACCGTCTTGAAGGTCAAGCCCTTGGCGCGCACATCGGGCAGGCCGCCGGTGAGCAGAAGACGAAGATTCTTTTTCGCCGCAATCAACGCAATGGCATCTTCATCGGCATCGGGCGCGATAATGACTTCGGTGAAAATTTTCACAATCTCGGACGCCGCCTGCGCATCGAGCTTGCGGTTGAGCGCCACAATGCCGCCAAAGGCCGAGACGGGATCGCAACGCAAAGCCATTTCATAAGCCTCGATCAGCGAGGCACCTTCCGCCACGCCGCAAGGGTTGGCATGTTTGATAATGGCGACAGCCGCCGTGCGCGCAGGATCGAATTCCGCCACGCATTCAAAGGCGGCATCGGTGTCGTTGACATTATTATAGGAGAGCTGCTTGCCCTGCACCTGACGCGCGGTCGCAACACCGAAACGCTTTTCGGGCGTGAGATAAAAACCCGCTGCCTGATGCGGGTTTTCGCCATAGCGCATTTTTTCGGCGAGGCGTCCGCCAATGGCGCGATAATCGGGCGCATCTTCGCCAAGCTCCGCTGCAAACCAGTTGGAAATGGCTGCATCATAAGCGGCGGTGCGCGCATAGGCTTTTTGCGCCAACGCGCGGCGAAGCGTCATCGTTGTCGCGCCATTGTTTTCCTGCAGCCCATGCAGCACGCGCTGATAATCTTCCACATCGACCACAACGGCGACGTCGCCATGGTTCTTCGCCGCCGCACGGATCATCGCCGGGCCGCCAATGTCGATATTCTCGATGCAATCGTCGTAATCGGCACCCTTCGCGACGGTCGCCTCGAAGGGATAAAGATTGACCACAAGCAGATCGATGGCAGGGATCGAATGGGCGAGCATGGCCGCCTCATGTTCGGGATTTCCGCGGATGGCGAGCAGCCCGCCATGGACGCGCGGATGCAGCGTCTTCACCCGGCCATCCATCATTTCCGGAAAACCGGTGAGATCGGCCACATCCTTCACCGCCAACCCGGCATCGGCCAAAGCCTTGCGCGTGCCCCCCGTCGAGACCAGCTCGATGCCAAGGGCGGACAAAGCCCGCGCAAAATCAATCAGCCCGGTCTTGTCGGAAACGGAAAGCAGGGCGCGCGTGACGCGACGCAGATGGGTGGGCATGAATCGATCCCGCAAAATTGAAGATGCGGGGCGATTAGCACGGGACGCGGGAGGGGGAAAGGCCGGCTTTCGGCCCCAGGCCCATCCTTATCCCAGTCTTTCCATCGTCCAGACAATGGAGGGATTGTCGCGCACGCGGGCCGGGATGACGATCTGGCTGGTATTGCGTGGGCCCTCGCGCCCACCGAGGAAAATGCTTTCTTCAATATTCACGGTCAGGCCGCTGGCGCGAAACAGCCATTCCTGCCCGTCCGCCAGAATGAGCCGCAGGCCATGGCTGCCGGGAGCCAATTCGGCCCGCACATTGGGGTGGAGATGAAAGCGCAGGACAAAATCGGCCTGTCCGTCGCCCGGCACGCGCCGACCCGTCTGGATCAGGCGATCCTCGCCCTCCAGTCGCAGGCCGTCGGAGGAAAGCGTCAGGCGGCGCTCGTGCACAAGGGCAAAGCGCTGGTCATAACCATCATGGGCGGCGACAATTTCGAGCGCATGCGCATCTTCGGCACGACGGCTCTCGACTTTTTCCGGCCCGGCGAGAATCTGGCCCGCGACCCAGCGATCGAGGCCGGCGCCCGTGGCAAAACGGCAGGAAGAGACATCGCTGACAATCAACGTGGAATGAGCCGCCGTGCTGCGCGCTGCCTCGCGCATGCCAGGCCTGGGATTGGCCGGCACGCCGCAATTGACAATCATGCGCTGCGCGGCGCTCGACATTTCAAAGGAGAGCGTGCCCGCATGGGCCTCGCGCGAATCCGGCCCGAAAGGTGGGGGACCGCAATCGACGATAAGAATTGTTTCATCGCCTTGCAGCCGTTGATAGCCGGAATGGGGCGCTTCGCTCAGGGCCTGCGCGCGCGCATCGTCATAGGCAAAAACGGTCGCCACATTATGGGCCGCCGTCGCGCTCATGCCATTGAACAAAGCAATCGCTCCGTCGCCATGACGGAAGAGGCGCAGCATGGGCATCATGCGATCGATCGCATTCAGCAACATTTGCGGCGCCTGCGTCCCGCGCGCCGCATAGGCCTGACGCAAGGGCAGAAGATCCAGCAGGAGATCGACCAGCACTTGCGGATTGCGCGAAATATGCCCGCCATCTGGCAGGATTTGCGCTTTCAATTCATCGCCCAAAAGGCGCGAGCCGCGCTTGGCAAGTTTGGGCAGGCCCTGCGCGCACAAGCCGAGCTCGGCCAGAGCGAGAGCGGCAAACAGGCGCGATTCGCCATCGAGCCCTTCGGCCAGATGGCGCTGCAGATATTTGGCATGCAGGCCCAGCGCACGCATGAAGCGCCGATAAAAATTGCGATCCGCGCCTTCCAGAATGAGTGGCGATTGCGACAGCCATGACAAAAGCCGGCGCGCCGCAACATCGGGACGCCAATCAATGCAATCGGAAGGCGAGCCGCGCAGATTCAACCAATCTTCAATCAAGACGCGCGCATTGGCGCGCGCCAATGCGGTCTCGGCGGCACGCAAATGGCGCAACCATGAAAAACCCGTCAGCGCCGCAAGCCACGCCTCGGAGGGCGGGTCGATTTCAAACGGCGATGCGCCATGCGTATTCACCGCCTTGCCGGCAAAAACGAAATAGCCGGAATAAATATCGGCGGCGATGGTTGGATCAGTTGTGCGAATATCCTGCGGCGCGATGAGCAGACGCTCCGGCGCAGAGACGCCAAACAAGGCGAGGGGACGCAAAGGCCAGCGCAAAGCACGCCACAGCACCATCGCCCCGCGCCCGGCAACAAGGCGCGTGAGCCGCATTTTTTCGGCGGCCGTCGACGATGCCAAAATGATCCTCCGCATGATCCACAACAGGTCTGCTGCGCATCGCCTGAGATGCGCAGCAAGATGATTTCGCATTAGGCGGAGATTTGCTTAACGACTCATTGAAAATCTTAAATTTTCTTACGTCCGGCGGGAGATGAGCCGGGCCGCGAAGAAGCCGTCGAGACCGGCAAAGCGCGGCTCTTCATGCGGCAAATGGCAGGGCAATGTCCGCAGATCGCCCTCGGGCGTGATCATATCCGTCAATCCGCCTATTTCTTCGGGCCGGATCGGCAGGCGCTCCAGATCGGGATTGCGACGCAAGAGAGCAGCGATCTGCATCTCGCCTTCCTCGGGCTCGAGCGAACAGGTGCAATAGACGAGCCGGCCGCCAGGCTTCAAAAGCCCGGCTGCACGATCGAGCATTTTCGACTGAATGGCCGCCAGTGCTGCAATATCGCCAGCCTTTTTCACCCAGGCGACTTCGGGATGGCGGCGGATCGTGCCGGTGGCCGAACAGGGCGCATCGAGCAAAATGGCATCGAACGGCGGCGCCTCGAAAGCCATGGCATCGCCGACGCGAATCTCTGCCTGAAGACCGAGCCTCTCGAGATTGGCGGCCAGACGTTTTAACCGCTCGGCCGAACGATCGACGGCGATCACCTGCGCACCGGCTGCTGCCAATTGCGCTGTCTTGCCACCGGGTGCGGCACAAATATCGGCGACCCGCTCACCCGGCCCAACGGCAAGCAGGCGCGCAGGAAGGGCGGCTGCAGCATCCTGCACCCACCATTTACCCTGCCCATAGCCCGCCAATTCTTCGACCGGCGCATGGCTCTCCAGCCGCAGAGAACCAGTGGGCAGAAGGAGGCCTTGCGGCACGAGCGCCGGATCGGCATCCGGCTTCAAGGTGAGATCGAGCGTCGGCTCGCAGGCATGGGCGCGCGCAATGGCAGCAGCGCGTTCCTCGCCATAGGCCTTGCGCCAGCGCATGGCGAGCCATTGCGGCGTGTCGGCAAAAGGATCGGAAAAGCTCAAAAATTCGTCGCGACGGCGCGCAACATTGCGCAGCACGGCATTGACGAGGCCGGCAAAAGCCGCGGTGCGCGGCTGATGGCGCACGGCCCGGACCGCCAGATCGACGGTCGCATGATCGGGCACGTCCATGAACAATATTTGCGCCGCACCGATGAGCAAAATCCATTCGAGCGATTCGGCTTTTTTCGGCAGTCCCTTGTCGAGCGTTGCCGCCAGAGCCAGGCGCAAACTACCCAGATGGCGCAGGCTCGCAAGAACGATGGAGCGCACAAGTGCGCGGTCGCGAACATCCAGCGTGCCGAGAATTTCCGGTCCCGCGCCCGGCGCGAAACGCTCATCCAGACCCTGACCCTTGCCTGCGACCTCAGCCAGAATGGCAGCGGCAGCCAGACGAACGGCAAGGCCGGGGACCATTTCAGGCGCCGGCTCGACCCTGCGATTGAAACCGGATGGACGACCGGGACGCGCTGGCTTCACCATGCAAAACACATTCGCCGGGCGGCGCTTTTCATCTCATCATCTCCAGGATGCGCTTAACCCCAAGGGCCGCGCCGTCCCTCGCGGTTAGCACGATCCTTGTTCGGACGCCATGGCGAGGCCCCGCCGGGAGATCCACCGCCATAATGGGGGCGCGCACGCCCCCAGGCCGAGCGTGCAGGATAAGCGGGCGCATGAACATCTTCGGAAAAAGGCGTCCAGCCGGAGATCGTCGGAACATTCATGGCGCGCGCCAATTCCTCAAGCGCGGCAATGCGGTTTTCGACAGTGGGATGGGTCGAGAACAGATTGTCGACGCCGCGCCCCGACAAGGGATTGACGATGAACAAATGCGCCATGGCCGGATTGGCCTCCGCACGCTCGTTGAGAACGGCCTGCGCACCGCGCGATATTTTGGCCAGCGCGCTGGCGAGCCAAAGCGGATTGCCGCAGATTTCTGCGCCCGAGCGATCGGCCACATATTCGCGCGAACGACTGACGGCCATTTGCACGATCATCGCGGCCAGCGGCGCAAGAATAGCCAGTGCCAAAGCGCCGATCACGCCAAGTCCATTGTCGCGGCGGCCGCCGAAAAACATGCCCCATTGCGCAATCGAGGAAATGGCGCCGGCCAGCGTCGCGCTGATCGTCATGGTCAGCGTGTCGCGATATTTGATATGGGCGAGTTCGTGGGCGATGACGCCGGCGAGTTCCTCGCGCGTCAGCATGCGCATCAAGCCGGTATGCAGGGCAACCGCGCCATTTTCTGGATTGCGCCCGGTGGCAAAAGCATTGGGCTGATCGCTCTCGATGACATAGACGCGCGGCATGGGAATTTGCGCACGGGCCGAAAGATCGCGAACCATGCGAAAAAGTTCGGGCGCCTGGGCCTCGTCGACCTCCTGCGCGCCATTGGCCGCCAAAGCCATGCGGCCGGAATTCCACCAGGCGAAAAGATTCGTCGCCATCGCGAAGACCAGCGCCATCATCATGCCCGTCTGGCCGCCCAGCGCCCCGCCGACCAGCAGGAAAAGCGCGGTCATGGCCGCCAGAAGGACGGCTGTACGCATGAAATTCATGGACCCACCCCAAGAGACCTAAATGAGAGCTAAATGAGAGCGAACAGGCCAACCAACCCAGCCGGGACTGGCCAAAGGCCAGAGCCGCGACCTATATGTGGGGATGATACAAGCCCCGCTTCAAGCGGCGCGGCAGGAAAAGCGGATATGAACGACGAAACGCCAAGCCAAGCCCCCGTCGAGACAGGGAAAAAAATTCTCTCCCCGGCCGCCCAGCGCGCGCTGGCCGAGGCCGAAGAGCGCCGCCAGCGGGCGGCGGCCGAGGCGCAGGAGCGGGCAAAAGAGATCGATGGCCGCGGCGGTCTCGATCCGGTCCGCTATGGCGATTGGGAAATCAAAGGATTGACGAGCGACTTCTGATGAACGGCCTTCCTTCTTGATCTTCAAGCGCGGCTCCTCCTTCACTCTTGTGCTCGCTCTCGCGGCGCTGCTGGCGGCCTGCGCCTATGTGGTGCAGCGCCCGACGGGCGGGCGCCTGCGCAGCGAAGCGGCCCTTGCTCTGGCCAGCCTGCCCTCACCCACGCCCGTGCGTGTCTCGCATGTCGTTGATGGCGACACGTTCCATGTCTTTGTGACCTTGCGCTCGGGCGAGATCGTGCGCGCACCCTTGCGCATCCGCGGCATTGACACGCCGGAAATGAAGGGCGCCTGCGAGGAGGAAAAATATTTGGCCCATCAAGCGGCAAACGCTTTGGCCGAATTGCTCGCCGGTGGGGATGTCCTCGTCGATACAATTTCAACCGACAAATATGAGCGCATTCTGGCACGCGTTCTCGTGCAGCAGAATGGCGCCAGGCGCGATGTGGCCGAGATCATGGTGAGCGCAGGCTATGCACGCGCCTATACAGGCCGCAAGCGCGCGGGGTGGTGCTAGCCTCCGTCATTGCGAGCGAAGCGAAGCAATCCAGAGCCGCCGCTCGCTCTGGATTGCTTCGGAGCTCACGCTCCTCGCAATGACGGGCCCCCAAACAAAAAACCCTCGCCCGAAGGCGAGGGTTTGTTTCTTTCACGCTGTGACAGCGATCACTTGCCGCGATTGGCGATGAGATCGTCCACAACACTTGGGTCGGCGAGCGTCGAAGTATCGCCCAATGCGCCGAATTCGTTTTCGGCGATCTTGCGCAGGATGCGGCGCATGATTTTGCCAGAACGCGTTTTCGGCAGGCCGGGTGCCCATTGAATGACGTCGGGCGAGGCGATCGGACCGATTTCCTTGCGCACCCAATTGACGAGTTCCTTGCGGAGCTCTTCGGAAGGCTGTTCGCCGCTCATCAAAGTCACATAGGCGTAAATGCCCTGCCCCTTGATGTCGTGCGGATAGCCAACGACAGCGGCTTCCGACACTTTCGGATGGGCGACCAGCGCGCTTTCAACTTCCGCCGTGCCCATGCGATGGCCCGACACATTGATGACGTCATCGACGCGACCGGTGATCCAGTAATAGCCATCGGCATCGCGGCGGCAGCCGTCGCCGGTGAAATATTTGCCCGGATAGGTCGAGAAATAGGTCTGCACGAAACGCTCGTGATCGCCATAGACGGTTCGCATCTGGCCGGGCCAGGAATCGGCGAGAACAAGATTGCCCTCGCAGGCGCCCTCGAGAATGACGCCATTGGCATCGACAATCTCCGGCTTCACGCCGAAGAAAGGCTTTGTCGCAGAGCCGGGCTTTTGCGCAATGGCGCCGGGCAGCGGCGTGATCAGAATGCCGCCGGTCTCGGTCTGCCACCAGGTATCGACAATCGGGCAGCGGCTGTCGCCGACCACGCGATAATACCATTCCCAGGCTTCCGGATTGATCGGCTCGCCGACCGAACCCAGAAGGCGCAGGCTGGCGCGCGAGGTCTTTTTCACCGCTTCTTCGCCAGCGCCCATGAGCGAACGAATGGCGGTGGGCGCGGTGTAGAAAATATTGACCTTGTGCTTGTCGATCACATCCCAGAAGCGCGACATGGAGGGATAATTCGGCACGCCTTCGAACATCAGCGTTGTCGCGCCATTGGCGAGCGGACCATAGACGATATAGCTGTGGCCGGTGACCCAGCCCACATCCGCCGTGCACCAGTAAATATCGCCCTCGTGATAATCGAAGACATATTGATGCGTCATCGAAGCATAGACGAGGTAGCCGCCGGTCGTATGCACGACGCCCTTGGGCGCGCCGGTCGAGCCTGACGTGTAGAGAATGAACAGCGGATCTTCCGCATTCATCTGTGCGGGCGGACAATCGGCTGAAACGCTTGCTGCCTCGTCCTCATACCAGAAGTCGCGGCCGGCCTGCATGTCGATCTTGCCGCCGGTGCGCTTGACGACGATCATCGATGTGACGATGCCGCCGGCCTTTTTCGCCGCTTCATCGGCATTGGCTTTCAAGGCGACCTTGCGGCCGCCACGCAATCCCTCATCCGCCGTGATGACGACTTTCGACTTGCAGCCTTCGATGCGGCCAGCCAGAGAATCGGGCGAGAAGCCGCCGAAGACGATCGAATGGACCGCGCCGACGCGCGCGCAGGCGAGCATGGCATAGGCTGCCTCGGGGATCATCGGCATATAGATCGTCACCGTATCGCCTTTGGCGACACCGTGCTTCTTCAGCACATTGGCAAATCTGCCGACATGTTCGTGCAATTCGCGATAGGTGATGTGCTTGGATTCATTCGGGTCGTCGCCTTCCCAAATGATGGCTGTCTGGTTGCCACGCTTCTCCAGATGACGATCGATGCAATTATAGGCGACATTGGTGACGCCATCCTCGTACCATTTGATCGAAACGTTATGCGGATCGTAGCTGGTGTTCTTGACCTTTGTGTAAGGCTTGAACCAATCGATGCGCTTGCCCTGTTCGCCCCAGAAAGCCTCCGGATTCTGAACCGACTGCGCATACATTTGCTTGTATTTCGCGTCGTCGATGAAGGCGCGCCGTGCCCAGTCTTCGGAAACGGCGTAAATTTTCTCAGACATATCTCTCTCCCCGGAGACGCGCACAGCCGCCATATCGGCAAGCGGAACCCTGCACATGAATTGTGCGGCGCATTATGCCGATACGTCGCCCGTGAACAAGAAGCGGGCGATCACACTTTGGTCGAGATACGATGGGCTTAGGTCAGGCCTTTTGCTGCACGTTTTGTGCGCAGCAATCAGGGGCATTCCTTCTGCACGCGATCAAGCGCACCGGCCAGACCGGTCAGCGAATAGGTGTCGGTCGTCAGATTGCCGCGCAGCGACGTGGCCTTCACCGTGAGGCGCTGGCCCTTGCGCAGGGAATCCACAATGGCGCCGGCCCGGTTGGTGTCGCGCAGCCACAAATGGGACCCTTGCGAAGAAAAAACGAATTTATCGCTGCCGATCTGCGCCTCGGGCGGGGCCTTGTTATCCGCCTTCACATCGAAACCCATGATGATCGAGATTTCGTGGCGGACCTTTTCAGCCGGGCGGCTTGAAATGAAAAGATAGGCCGGATCGCGCTTCAAATTGCTCGGCGCCCGGTCTTTCGGCTGGGCGAGCGCATAGCATTGCCGATCGCGCCCATTGGTCGCCACATAGACCCTCCAATCCCCTACATTGGCCACAAGGACGGGTTTTGGCGGCTCGGCGGTCGGCTGGGCCGGCTGCTGGGCCCTGGCCGGCTGCCCGGTAGCCGGGCGGCGCTCCTGGGCATGAAGCACAGAGGACAGGCCCGCCGTGAGAGCGGCGGCAAGGGCAAGGCGGGCACAGGACCGCGAGAGCGGGGAAGCGGATTGGCGAATCATGTCTGAATCATACAACCAACGGCCGGGCTTGCGGAGACCCCCGCCCGAGGCCTCGCGTAAAAATTATAATAGCGGGTTCGCAAAGCGGTCCGGACGTGCAACAATCTCCTTCTGTCCAGTCAGGTTGACAGAGAGATGTGTAAACCTGCTGGCCGGCTGGCCGGCTCGCCACCTCGATCATCTTCCTGGATGGAACCGCCCCTTCGGGCGGGCCGATATGCCGGTTCGATCCTTCGGGCTCGCGTCGGTTTTGCTCTGAAGAGAATCGATTTCAGAATGTCGCTTATCGCCATCGAACATGCTGCGCTTGTCGCTGCGGTCGCCGCATCGCGCGACCGCGAAGCGTTCACGCGCCTGTTCGATTATTATGGCCCGCGCATCAATGCCTATCTTTTCAGATTGGGATGCGACCGCGCTGCGGCCGAAGAAATTACGCAAGACGTTATGGTTTCGCTCTGGCGCAAGGCTCATTTGTTTGAGCCATCCAAATCTTCGCTGGCAACCTGGCTCTATCGCATTGCGCGCAACCGACGGATCGATCTGCTGCGACGCGACCGCGTCGAATTTGTCGATCCGGATGATTTTGCGCTCGATATTCCTGACGAGTCAGGCGTCGATGCCGATCGCATGCTCGACACGCAAATGCGCGACGATATTTTGCGCAATGCGATGAATCATCTCCCGCCAGAACAGCTTGCGCTTGTCCGTCTGGCTTTCTTCGACAGCCTGTCGCATTCGGAAATAGCCGAAAAGACTGGACTTCCGCTCGGCACGGTGAAATCGCGCATTCGCCTCGCCTTCACGCGGCTGCGCCGCGCGCTGGAAGCCAATGGCGTTGTCGAAGCCGATTGAGTGTCAGAGATTGGGGCTGCGCCCGGCCGCCAGAATCGGGCCGAGATTGTCGCCCCAGCTCTTCTGAACGATCACGATATAGCCGTCCGAATCCTCGCCACGCGCTTCGGGGAGAGGCATTTCAAAACGCGCCGCCGCGCCAGTCCAATGACCCATGCGCGTCACTGAGCGCACAACATTGGTATAGGTCACCTGTCGACCGCTGTTCTCGCCACGACCTATGGCAATGGTTCGGCTGGAAGCGACACGCAACAGCCAGACACCAGCGCCACGACCGAGATCGCCCGAACCCTCACCAAGCTCGACAACAACCATTCCATCGCGTTCGGCAAGCGTGAGTTCTGCGCCCTGCATCTTGCGCGCCGCGCCCATTTCATCGACGAGCGACAATAATTGCTGGCGATCGCTGCCCACGCCATGGGCGATTCCATCGATCACGACCTGGGGCGTATAGACCTGATGGTCGCCACGGCTATGCGAATAATGCCGCTGCCGGGCGGTGAACTCGGACTTGGCGAGCGTGTCTTTCCAGCCAGTGTAATCCCAAATGTCCACCGGGAATGACAAAACGATCAGATCGCGGCGCTCCCGCGCCAATTGCCCCATCAGCAGGTCGGCCGGCGGACAGGAAGAGCAGCCCTGGCTGGTAAAAAGCTCAACAACGGCGGGACGCTCGGCAGCAGATGCGGGCGCGGCATGGCCGATCCAGGCGGTCAAGACCGCAATGGCTCCCCATGTCAGGCTCCTCGCAAACATGCCTGCTCCTCATATCCCCGCTTGTCGGGACATTGAATATGGGCATTGGCCGGATGCGGCGAGTCACATCGGGGTGAAAGTCGCATCAGCCGCCGCGCAGCAATTTCAAAATCCGTTGACCGGGACGACCATCCTCCGAAAGGCCATTGCGACGCTGAAGGTCGGCAATGGCGGCACGCGTTTTGGCTCCGATCGCCCCATCGGCCTCGCCGATATCGTAACCGCGCTTGAGTAACAGAACCTGCAATTCGCGTCGCTGAGCACGAGACAGGCCCGGATCGTCGGTCGGCCAGGGGGTCCGCAGGCCGGGCTGGCCCTTCAGCCGATCCGCCAGCAAGGAAATGGCGAGCGCATAGGATGTCGCGCCATTATAGGCAAAGGCCGCATCGTAATTTTTGAAAACGAGAAAGGCCGGACCGTCCGCACCGGCAGCCAAAACGAGCCCCGCCGGCCCCGGACCGGACAGGGCGCCGCCATCGATCCGCGTCAGTCCGGCTTTGGCCCAGAACTCGAGCGGCTTTTTCTCGCGTCGGCCAGAGGGGCCGGAATAATTGCGCGGAATGCGCACTTCATAGCCCCAGACAGCACCTGTCTGCCATCCGGCCTTTTCGAGAAAATGCGCGGTCGAAAACAGCGCATCGGGAATGGAATCGACGAGATCGCGCCGCCCATCGCCATCGCCATCGACAGCAAGGCGCAAATAAGTGGAGGGCATGAATTGCGTATGGCCGAATGCGCCCGCCCATGAACCGCGCAATTTTTCCGGCGCCAGATCGCCGCGCGCAACAATTTTGAGCGCCGCCATCAATTCACCGCGGAAATAATCGCGCCGACGCGGCGCCGTGCAGGCGAGAGTCGATAAAGATTGCGGCAATGACCAGCGCCCGCCGATCTTGCCATAATCGCTCTCGACACCCCAGACAGACAGAATCGTATGACGATCCACACCGTGACGAGCCTCAGCCGCGCGCAAGACGGATTCGTGTTTTTTCAAAAGCGCCCGGCCTTCAGCGATTTTCTCATCATCGACCAGGGTCGCGAGATAATCCCAGATGGGCGTCACAAATTCGGGCTGGGCTTCGGACAATTCGATGATTTTGGGATCGGGCGTAACGCCCCGCATCACACGATCGAATGTGGCAGCAGGAATGCCCTGCTCGATGGCCTGCGCGCGAATGCCAGCGACACAGGTTTCAAATTGCGCTGCGGCGGGCTGGGACAGAAAAACCAGCGCGAGACAGGTCGGAATGATGATTCGGCTCATAATGCGAGCCTATCGCGCAAGGCCTGCGAAGTGAATCACGCTCTCGTCAGACTGCGCGACGCCCATCTGCGCCGCGCAGGATTTTCGATCAGGCCCAAGCGCGCTTGGCGAGCTGGTCCTCGAAGGATTTGATCTTCGGTTCCTTGACCATGGTGAGGCCGATGGAATCGAGACCATTGAGCAGGCAATGCTTGCGGAATTCATCGATCTGGAACGTCACCTTGCCGCCGTCTGGGCCGGTGATTTCCTGCTTGGCGAGATCGACCGTCAGCGTGGCATTGGAGCCCCGCGAGGCATCATCCATCAGCTTGCGCAGATCTTCCGGCGAGACAATGGACGGCAGAATGCCGTTCTGGAAGCAATTGTTGTAAAAAATATCGGCGAAGCTGGTCGAGATGACGCAGCGAATGCCGTAATCCAGCAAAGCCCAGGGCGCATGTTCGCGCGACGAGCCGCAGCCGAAATTATCTTCCGCCACGAGGATCTGCGCCTTGCGATAGGCGGGCTTGTTGAGCACGAAATCGGGATTTTCCGAACCGTCCTCATTGAAGCGCAATTCCGAAAAGAGACCCGAGCCCAGACCCGTGCGCGCAATGGTCTTCAGATATTGCTTCGGGATGATCATATCCGTGTCGATATTGGTGATCGGCAGCGGGGCGGCGACGCCAGTGAGGCTCGTGAACTTGTCCATCGCGGTTTCATCCGTCTTGTCGGAGGGCCACCCCGAGGGGCAGCAGGATCGGGCCTTTCAATGAAGCCTCAGGGCGCGCGGGTCAAGGGGAGGTGGCGGGCTCTGGCTGCAGGGCTTGCGCCACATAGAGTGGGTCTTTGGCGATGACACGCAGGAAGGCGCGGGAGAAACTGTCCGGCAGGTGGCGGGCCTGCTCCCAATCACGCAGGCGCGCGACATTCAGCCCGTAGGTCTGCGCAAATTTCTCCTGGCTCATCCCCGTCGCCTCACGCATCAGCCGGATGTTGCGCCCAACCACGGCCCGCTCAAGCTCCTCATCGGTACTGGGCGGATTGTCGGGATCATCAATCGCATTCTGCTCGATCTCTTCAGGCGTCATGGCCTCAAGCCGCGCCCGTTCCTCGGGCGTCATCCGCATATTGGCGAGTTGCGCACGGCTAAGTCTCACGATGCCCATAGCGACGCTCCTCGGATATATTGGCCGGCCGGGCAGAGATGATCCTGCCTTTGGCGTTTCGAACCGTAAAAACCACAGAGAGCAAACGCCCCTCAACCAATCCGACAACTTTGTAGCGTGCCTCAAAGTCGGTCGGGCGGCTCACATCCCATTCAATCCGGCGGGAATCAAAGAAGACCCGCGCCCCGGTGATGAATGAAAGACAATGCTTTTTCAGGCTGGACGCAGCTTTGGCTTCGTCCCATTCAAAATCAATGGGCTCAAACATACGGGTATCCCGTATAAATATCAATTAAAAATCTGACCGAGCCTAGCCTACGCTCTCCTCAATCGCCTCCATATCCTCATCCGAAAAACCGAAATGGTGGCCGATCTCATGCACCAGAACATGGGTGATGATATCGCCCAGTTTCTCCTCATGTTCGGCCCAATAATCGAGGATGGGGCGGCGGTAGAGCCAGATCATATTGGGGAATTCGCCCGTCTGCAGCGTTGCCTCGCGCTGGGCTAGGCCGCGGCCCTGGAAGAGGCCGAGCAGATCGAAATCACTTTCGCATTCCATATCTTCGAGCGTCTCCTTGTCGGGGAAATCCTCGATATGGATGATGAGCCCATCGCAAAGCGCGCGAAATTCATCCGGCAAAGCGGCATAGGCTGCGTCTGCCATGTCCTGAAAATCTTCAAGCGACGGCGCCTGGATGCGCGCCCAATCGTTTTTCTCCGCCATTCTCAAAAAAACCATCCGGTTGCGAGATTGAGTGCGAGCAGACCCAGAACGATAAAGCCCAGAGCGCGGCCGACCAGGCGCGCCCAGACTTCCACCCGATCCGGCTCATTGTCGCTCATGAACAAACTCTAGCATGAGCGCAAAAGAAAAGGACCGGCGCAAAGGCCGGCCCCATTCTTCACGTCCTTGCGAGCGAAGGACAAAACAATCCAGACCTATCTTGCGGCTCTGGATTGCTTCGTCGCTGCGCTCCTCGCAATGACGGTCCCTAGCGGATCGTCAATTCCACTTGCGAATGTCGACAAAGGTTCCTGCAATCGCCGCTGCTGCTGCCATGGTGGGCGAGACGAGATGGGTGCGGCCTTTAAAACCCTGACGGCCTTCGAAATTGCGGTTCGAGGTCGAGGCGCACCGCTCTCCCGGCGCCAGCTTGTCGGGATTCATGGCAAGGCACATGGAGCATCCCGGCTCGCGCCATTCGAAACCGGCGGCGACGAAAATCTTGTCGAGGCCTTCGGCCTCGGCCTGGATTTTCACCAGCCCCGAACCCGGCACAACCATGGCGTTGACATGCGAGGCTACTTTCTTGCCTTCGACAACTTTGGCAGCAGCGCGCAAATCTTCGATGCGGCCATTGGTGCAGGAGCCGATGAAGACACGGTCGAGCTTGAGATCGGTGATCTTCTCGCCGCCCTTCAAGCCCATATAATCCAGCGCGCGCTGAATCTTGGCCTTCTGCTGATCGTTGCGGCCATCTTCGACGCGCGGCACAGAGCCCTCGATCGAGGCAACGTCTTCGGGCGATGTGCCCCAGGTGACGATCGGCGGCAGATTGGCGGCATCGAGATGAATCTCGGCATCGAAATGCGCGCCTTCATCCGATTGCAATGTCTTCCAATAGCGCACCGCTTCATCCCAAGCCGCGCCTTTGGGCGCTTTCGGGCGATCTTTCAGATAAGCGAATGTCTTTTCATCGGGCGCAATCAGGCCGGCGCGCGCGCCGCCTTCAATCGTCATGTTGCAGACGGTCATGCGGCCTTCCATCGACAGCGAGCGAATGGCTTCGCCTGCATATTCGATGACATGGCCAGTGCCGCCTGCCGTGCCGATCTTGCCGATAATGGCGAGAATAATATCCTTCGCGGTGACGCCGGCGGGCAATGTGCCATCGACGGTCACGCGCATGTTTTTCGCTTTCGACTGCAGCAAAGTCTGGGTGGCGAGCACATGCTCGACCTCGGACGTGCCAATGCCATGTGCGAGCGCGCCGAAAGCGCCATGCGTGGATGTATGGCTGTCGCCGCACACAATCGTGGTGCCGGGCAGCGTAAAGCCCTGCTCAGGCCCGATGATATGGACAATGCCCTGACGCTTGTCGAAAGCATCATAATATTCGAGGCCGAAATCGGCGGCATTTTGCGCCAGCTGTTCGATCTGCGCCTTGCTCTCGGGATCCGTGACATGGGCGCGTTCATCGCCCGTGGTCGGCACGTTGTGATCGACAACGAGCAATGTCTTTTCGGGTGCACGGACTTTGCGGCCTGCCATGCGCAGACCCTCAAAGGCCTGCGGGCTCGTCACTTCATGGACGAGATGGCGGTCGATATAGAGGAGGCATGCCCCGTCCGGCTGGACATCAACGACATGGTCATCCCAGATCTTGTCATAAAGCGTGCGCGGCTTGGCCATTTTCTTCTCGTCCCGATAAGCCCGACTGGCGCGGGTCTGCCCTAGATGGTGCGTCTTCATACTCGAAAAACAGTTCGAAGGGGAAGGATTTTGGCCGAAAGATGCGCCCCCGACCCGCTGGCGGCCTTGCACATCTCTGCTAGGGTCTCTCAAAGCCTCAGAAGGAGAAAGCCTTGCTCGACCGCCCCCGCGTCGCCCCCTATCTGACCGTTTCCCCAGCGCTTGGCGCCATTGCCTTTTATACGAGCGTTTTCGGGGCCACCCAGCGCGCCCTCATGCCCTCCCCCGACGGATTGCGGGTCGCCCATTGCGAACTCCTGATCAATGGCGGCTCCGTCATGCTGGCCGATGCCTTTCCCGAGCTTGGCCAGACGCGCATGCCTATCCCCGGCGAGCCCGTGACCATGTCGGTAAGCCTTGAATTTGCGACCAAACAGGAACTTGAGGATGCTTTTGCCAAGGCGACCAGCCTTGGAGCCAAGGGCGATGTGCAACCGACCAATTCTTTCTGGGGCACACGCTTTGCCGTTATCCGCGATCCGTTCGGCCATCGCTGGATGCTGAATGCGCCAACGAACAGCTGAATGCCGTATTTTCTCGCCGCCAGGCGCCGGGGTGAGCCGCCAGCGCCTGCGGCACGTATCAAGTTCTTCTGGATACATCAGGGAGGTTCAAAATGACGATTGGGTCGAAGCTCACGCGCCGCAGCGCGATTGCAACTCTCGGAGCCGGAGCGGCGACCGCCGCCATCGGGCCCGATATGGCCGGCACTTTTTCGCCCGCCCTCGCCAATACGACGCCTGCCAGCAAACAGGCGCCCGGCTTCTATCGGCAAAAAGTCGGCGACATGGAAGTGACCATGATCACCGATGGCGCACGCACCATGACCATGCCGGAAAATTTCGTCCGCAACATTCCACGCGATGAAGCCGGCAAGGCGCTGGAGGCAGCCTATATGTCAGCCTCCAGCATGACCGTGCCCTATAATCCCGTCATCGTGAAAACAGGCGGCAAGATTGTGCTGATCGACACGGGCAATGGACAGGGCGACCAGAAGGGCGAAGTCGGACATCTTCTGCCCAATATGGCTGCTGCCGGCATCGATCCAAAACAAATCGACATGGTCGTGCTGACGCATTTCCACGGCGATCATATCAATGGTCTGCGCCTCGCCGATGGATCTCTGGCTTTCCCCAATGCGGAAGTGAAAGCGCCAGCGGCTGAATATGCGTTCTGGATGAGCGACGAAAATCTCGCCAAAGCGCCCGATGCCATGAAAGGCGCCTTCAACAATGTGCGCCGCGTTTTCAAGGATCTGGGCGATCGCGTGGTGCGCTATGAGATGGACAAGGAAGTCGCTTCAGGCATTACGCCTTTCGCCACGCAGGGCCACACGCCGGGACATTCATCGCTTGCGCTGCAATCGGGAAATGCGCGCTTGTTGATTCAGGGCGATGTGACAAACATTCCCTCGCTCTTCCTGCGCAATCCTGGCTGGCATGTGATGTTCGACATGGATGCTGCACGCGCTGAGGAAACGCGCCGTCGCTTCTATGATCGCGCCTCTGCTGACAAAGTGCTGGTCGGCGGATTCCACTTCCCCTTCCCCGCACTCGGATATGTCGAGAAAGATGGCGCGAATAATTTCCGCCTTGTGCCGACCTTGTGGAATTCGACACTCTGAAACAAGCATCCGCTGAAAAAGAAAAAGCGCGGCTCTCGCCGCGCTTTTTTTATTTCCGGATACCGGAAGAAATCAGGACTTGGTCTTTTCCGAATAATCCTGACGCTCGGCAATACGCGCCGACTTGCCGCGACGATCACGCAGGTAATAGAGCTTGGCGCGACGCACTTTACCGCGACGTACGACCTTGATCGAATCGATGTTCGGCGAATGGATCGGGAAGACGCGCTCGACGCCTTCGCCATAGGAAATCTTGCGAACGGTGAAGCTCTCATTGAGACCGCCGCCATTGCGCGCAATGCAGACGCCTTCATAGGCCTGAACGCGCGAGCGCTCGCCTTCCTTCACCTTCACATTGACGATGACAGTATCGCCGGGCTGGAATTCCGGAATGGGACGCGCGGCGGCAAGTTTGGCGGCCTGCTCGGCCTCGAGCTGCTGAATAATGTTCATTTGTGTAGTCTCCGTTTCGCCTCATGGGCGAGCGTTTCGGAACGCTGTTTTGATTGGAGCCGCGCTTCTACACGCCTTTGATCGCCTTGTCGACTCAAGGTGGCCGATCAACCAATTCCTAACCCTGTTTTGCCCGCAGGGTTAATGCGCCATTCACCATGCAAGGCAAACATCTTATCTTTCAGGGGCTTGTAGCCGCCTCAGCGAAGCAGATCCGGCCGGCGCTGGCGGGTCAGCCGTTCGGCCTCCTCGCGCCGCCATTTGGCAATTTTGGCGTGATCGCCCGACAGAAGCACATCGGGTATGGCACGCCCCTCCCATTCGCGCGGGCGGGTGTAATGGGGATATTCGAGCAGGCCGCCCTCAAAACTCTCATCAGCGCCCGATTCCTGCTTGCCCATCACGCCCGGCAGGAGGCGAACGCAGGCATCGAGGACGACAAGCGAGGCCATTTCGCCGCCCGACAGAATGTAATCGCCGATCGAGACCTCTTCGAGACCGCGCCCTTCGATCACGCGCTCGTCGACGCCTTCGAACCGGCCGCAGATGAGAACGGCGCCGGGGCCACTCGCCAATTCGCGCACACGCGTCTGCGTCAGCGGGCGACCGCGCGGGCTCATGAGAAGGCGCGGGCGCGGATCATCGGCCGCCAGCCCGGCATCGAGCGCCTGGGCCAGAACATCGGCGCGAATGACCATGCCGGGCCCGCCGCCCGCGGGCGTATCGTCAAAGGCGCGATGGCGGCCGATGCCATATTCGCGAATGTTGTGCGTCTCCAGCGACCAGATTTCGCGGGCCAGCGCATCGCCCGACAAGGAAACAGCCAGCGGTCCTGGAAACATTTCTGGATAGAGCGTGAAGATCGTCGCCGACCACATCAGCCCTCTCCCGCTTCTTCCTCGCGCACGACAATTTCTGCCGGCAATTCGACAATCACACGTCCGCCTGCCAGATCAACGACGGGTACGATTTTCTTCGTGAAGGGGAGGAGAAGATTTTCACCCACATCGGGGCGCACATCCAGAATGTCGCCAGCGCCGAAATTCTGCACGGCAGCGATCTTGCCGATCAAAACACCCTCGCGCGTTTCCGCACGCAGGCCGATGAGATCGGCATAGTAGAATTCTTCCTCATCGGCGGGCGGCAAATCTTCGCGCGCGATGGAGAGAGAAATATTGGTGAGCTTTTCAGCAGCATTGCGATCGCTCACGCCATCGACGCGCACAATCAGCATGTCGTCCTTGATGGGGCGCGCAGCGACAATTTTGAACGCGCGCTTGCCGCTCTCATCCGTGAGACGAGAATAATCGGCAATCGCCATCGGATCGGCGGTGAAAGACTTCAGCCGCAATTCGCCGCGCACGCCATGCGGCGCACCGAAGATGCCGACGAGAATGCGGTTTTGCAGCATGGGAGCCTTGATCATCGAGAACGGGCCCGCCCTTCTCCCGCTCACGCGGGAGAAGGGCGCACACGACGACGAACTGTGAATTACTCGGCAGCCGGAGCTTCTGCTGCAGCGGCGGCGGCAGCAGCGGCAGCGGCGGCGCGCTCCTGAGCCTTCTTCTTCGGCTGGGCCTTTTCCGGATTGTTGCGCGTATCGCGCTTCATCGCACCCAAAGTGTCGAGCAGGCGAGCGACGCGATCGGTCGGCTGCGCGCCCTTGGCCATCCAGGCCTTGGCCTTTTCGACATCGAGCACGAGGCGCGAGGCATCATCCTTGGCCTTGAGCGGATCGAATGTGCCGATCTTCTCGATGAAACGGCCATCGCGCGGCATGCGCGCATCGGCAACGACGACGCGATAGAAGGGGCGCTTTTTCGCGCCACCGCGCGACAGACGGATTTTCAGGGACATGCTTTCTTCCTTTCGATTTGATCTTCGTCTTCAGTCTCTATGGTCATCGACCAATTGTTCGATCGCAGCCCAGGGATCTTTGCGCATGCCTTCGGATTTGAAGACTTCGACATCCACCGAACCGTCCTCGCGCACATCGATCTCCCAATATTCACCGGGCACATGCACAAGGAACGAAAACGCATCGTCGCGATACGCTTTCGTGTCGTAGTAAATGTTCGCGGAATCCAATTGCGCCTTCACGCTCTTGAACACTTCGAACATGTTCACCTTCATCTCCATCGGGATCACTTCTTCTTCCCGAATGGATTGAAACCTCCAAGACCCGGCAGGCCGGGCAATTTATTGCCAAGGCCCGGAAGTCCGGGCATGCCGGGCTTGGGACCGAAAGCGCCGGGCGGCGGCGCATCGGGCAGTTTCGGCATGCCGGGCATGCCACCTGCGCCCATCTGCTTTTGCATTTCGGCAATTTGTTCGGGGCTCGGCATGCCGCCGCCCAGGCCGAACATTTGTGCCATCTTGCCCATCGGCCCGCGCTTGTTGGCGCCGCCCATGGCTTTCATCATATCGGCCATTTGCCGATGCTGTTTCAGCAGGCGGTTGATCTCTTCGACCTTGGCGCCCGCGCCCGCCGCAATACGCTTCTTGCGCGAGGCTTTCAGAACATCGGGATTGCGGCGCTCTTCGCGCGTCATGGATGAAATGATCGCGCGCTGGCGTTTGATGACGCGCTCATCCAGATTGGCGGCAGCGAGCTGATCTTTCATCTTCGCCATGCCGGGCAGCATGCCCATGATCCCGCCAATGCCACCGATCTTTTCGACCTGCGCAAGCTGTTCGGAGAGATCATCCAGATCGAACTTGCCCTTGCGCATTTTCTCGGCAATGCGCTGGGCTTTTTCGGCATCGATCGACTGCGCGGCTTTTTCAACCAGCGAGACAATATCGCCCATGCCCAGAATGCGATTGGCAATGCGCTGGGGATGAAACTCGTCGAGATCGTCAACCTTTTCGCCCGTACCGATCAGCTTGATCGGCTTGCCGGTGACAGCGCGCATGGAGAGTGCTGCGCCACCACGCCCATCGCCATCGACACGCGTGAGCACAATGCCGGTAATGCCGACGCGCTCGTTAAAATTCTTGGCGAGATTGACCGCGTCCTGACCGGTGAGCGAATCAGCCACCAGCAGAATTTCATGCGGATTGGTGGAGGCTTTGATCTCCGCCATTTCCGCCATCAGCGGCTCGTCAATATGTGTGCGGCCAGCCGTGTCGAGAATGACGACATCGAAACCCTGCAGGCGCGCAGCTTCTTCTGCACGCCGCGCAATCTGCACGGGCGTCTGGCCTGCAACAATCGGCAAAGTGTCGATGCCGATCTGGCGACCGAGCACGGCCAATTGCTCTTGCGCAGCCGGGCGCTTCACGTCGAGCGAGGCCATCAGCACTTTGCGCTTTTCGCGATCGCGCAGGCGCTTGGCGATTTTGGCAGCTGTCGTCGTTTTACCCGCGCCCTGCAAGCCCACCATCATGATCGCGACGGGTGGGGCGGCATCGAGATTGATCGGATCAGCATCCGCACCCAGCGTCTCGATCAAAACGTCATTGACGATTTTGATGACCATTTGGCCGGGCGTGACGGATTTCACGACATTGGCGCCGACTGCACGGTCGCGCACTTTGTCGGTGAAGGAGCGCACGACATCGAGCGCGACATCGGCCTCAAGCAAAGCACGGCGCACTTCGCGCAGCGCCGCATTGACGTCGTCATCGCTCAGCACGCCGCGCTTGGTCAGCGCGTCGAATATGCCGGAGAGCTTTTCGCTCAGGCCTTCGAACATGTGCGGTCCCGTCCTTCGTTGCGTCCCATCCTGCCAAACCGGAACCCACAAAGGCTTTCGCGCCCGGGGGCGCATAGCGCTGCCGGGCGTGGACCTCCAGCCTCAAAGGACCGGTCGGCGGGTTCAGATCGTCAGAATGTGACGAAGATGACGGGGTTTTAGGCCTCGGGAGGCTCAAGAGTCAACCGGAGCGGCTTGTACGGGCCGCCAGACACACTAGCTTCCAGCTTTGATCGCAGGATTTTCCATGAACCGCCGCCAATTCATTGCCGCCCTCGGCCTCACCGGTGCGGCCGCCGCCGCCACTGCAGCCTTCGGACAGACCATGTCGGGACGCAATCCCTATTATAACGGCCCTGTTTCAGACCATTTCGATGGCGAACGCTTCTTCCTGCCCGGCCATGCCCGCGACAAGAGCCGGGCGGACCTCCTCAAATGGAGCCTGTTCGAGAGCAAGGCGCTCTGGCCGGCCCAGGCGGCCGGCGCCGCCTTCGATCGCCCGCCCGAGCGCGTGCAGGGATCGGCGTTGCGCGTCTCCTTTGTCGGCCATGCGAGCCTGCTCATCCAGACCCATGGGGTGAATCTGCTGATCGACCCGGTCTGGTCGGAGCGCGCCAGCCCCTTCTCTTTTGCCGGCCCCCGGCGCGTCAACGAACCGGGCATTCGGCTCTCAGACCTGCCGCCGCTCGATGCCATTCTCGTCTCGCACAATCATTACGATCATCTCGATGCGAGCACGCTGAGCGACCTTGCAAGAACCAGGCCCGCGCGTGTGCTGACGCCGCTCGGCAATGACACGATCATGACTGATTACAATTCTGCCATTCGGGCGGAAGCTCACGATTGGAAGGCGCGCGTCGAAGTGGGACGCGGCGTCTTCGTGCATTTCGAGCCGTCCTATCATTGGTCCGCGCGCGGCCTGTTCGACCGGCGCATGGCGCTCTGGGCAGCTTTCGTTATCGAGACGCCGTCAGGCGCGATCTATCATATTGCCGATACGGGTTTCGGCGACGGCGAATTGTTCCGCGCGGCGCGGCGCAAATATGGCGGCTTCAAACTCGCCATTTTACCCATCGGCGCCTATGAGCCGCGCTGGTTCATGAAGGATCAGCATATCGATCCGGCCGAAGCGGTGAAGATTTTCGAACTCTGCGGCGCGCGCCAGGCCATGGGCCATCATTGGGGCACGTTTCAGCTCACCAATGAGGAAATCGACGCCCCACCAAAAGCGCTGGCGACAGCCCTGAAAAAGGGCGGACATGCGGAAACCAGATTCCGCGTCTTCAGGCCGGGCGAAGTGTTCGATGTGAAGAGCGTTGTGTGATTGCAAATCGGGAATCCACGCGCGACCCCCACCCCGCTCGGCTCCGCCGAGTCGCCCTCCCCTCAAGGGGGAGGGTGTTTGCAAGCGGCGCATGCTGTTCCCCTCCCCCTTGAGGGGAGGGGCTAGGGGTGGGGGTCGCGCAATCTCACAGGCCATAGGCTGACTGCACATAAAAAAGGGCCGCGTTGCGGCCCTTTTCGCAAGTATTGTGACAGGACGACTTACGCCTTTTTCGGCTTGATCAGCTTGCGCTTCAAAAGCGCTTCTGCGATCTGCACGGCATTCAGCGCTGCGCCCTTGCGCAGATTGTCCGACACACACCAGAAGGCGAGGCCGTTTTCGACCGTAATATCTTCGCGGATGCGCGAAATATAGGTCGCGTCTTCGCCGGCTGCTTCATGCGGGGTGATGTAGCCGCCGTTCTCGCGCTTGTCGATGACAAGCACGCCCGGCGCATGGCGCAGGATTTCTCGCGCTTCATCCGCCGTGATCGGCTTTTCGCATTCGATGTTCACCGATTCCGAATGCGAGATGAAGACCGGCACGCGCACGCAAGT
>Ga0315905_10000151_pt1 | contig 74573 bp, 74 predicted proteins | sample LakEriMetagenome_5_FD_203522 | JGI IMG/M metagenome (GOLD analysis project Ga0315905, IMG submission 203522) | Freshwater fungal communities from buoy surface, Lake Erie, Ohio, United States - Buoy 4 MA121 | ecosystem: Environmental > Aquatic > Freshwater > Lake | place: USA: Lake Erie, Ohio...
AATGACCTATCGGCACGCCTCAACAACAAGCCGAGCGGACTCGCAATGAGTTTGCGAACAATGGGCACCGGCACACAGGAAAATTTGTGGAGCAAACTGCCATCGCTCACCATGCCCGTGTTACTCATCACGGGTGAAGACGATTTCAAATTCTCACAGACAGCTGTCGAGATGAAAGCCCTCATCGGGCCAGCTACTCAGCATGCAGTCATTGCTCATTGTGGCCATTCGGTTCCATTTCAAAAACCAACGGAATTTATATCAGTTGTGTCTCAGTTCGTGCTGTCGACCTAACGATTAGCTATCAGCAAACCAATCGAAAAAACAAGACCAAAAATAAGCTGAGCACGACCTGTTGCACCGAGAACCGCAATGAGGTCGCGACCGCTCGCTCCGCCGCGTACAGCACGCACTGCACCACGTGCACTTGCAATACCGAGAAGACCCAAAATTGCCGCAGGCTTTTGAATAGCTACCGCCACAACAAACGCTGCCGACAGTACATATAGAAATACAAAAAACTGTCTCGTTCGCGCGTCGCCTAGTCGCACTGCCAAAGTATTCTTGCCTACTTTGCTATCGGTCGGAATGTCTCGCAAGTTATTGACAACAAGAAGCGCACAAGCAAAACACCCCACCGGCACGCACGAGATCCACATTGCGCTGGTGAGTTCTTCGGCAACCGCATACGCGCTACCTAAAGTTGCAACAACGCCAAAGAAGACGAAAACGAATATTTCTCCTAAACCCATGTACCCATAGGGTCGAGGGCCTCCTGTGTAGGTCCAGCCGGCAGCAATTGCACATACCCCAACAAGAAGCAACCACGGTGTTGTTGCCAAGGAAAGAACGAGCCCACAGACAGCAGCCAAGCCAAAAGATATGAATGCTGCGCGCTTGACCAATTTCGGCGCCACCAGACCAGAACCAACAAGGCGAACAGGGCCTACACGAACAGCGTCGGTGCCTTTCACCCCATCGCTGTAGTCGTTTGCGTAGTTCACACCCACCTGCAGGCTCAAGCTCACCACGAGTGCGAGACCTATACGCCACCAAACAGGGTGAGCCGAGCCCACTGCCAAAGCCGCACCCACTAGTACGGGCACAACAGCTGCAGGCAGGGTTCTCGGCCGCGCCCCCATGGCCCATAGCTTGACGGCGGAAATTCCATTGGTATGTGATTGCGAATCTGCCACCTCATTAGTGTCTCACGAAATAGCGGTCTAACCTTTGATTATGAACAAACTCGTGGGCATCGACATGGCTTTGTCTGCCGACTTTGTGAGTGCACTTCAAGATATTTGGCACGCGGGTGACTGTGCGTTTCCCATTGACCAGCGCTTGCCTCACGCCCAAAAAGCCCAGCTGGTTGAAGATTTCGGCGTTCAAGAACTTGTCACGGCTAATGGTCGAAGCGATATAGCAAACCGTGAATCACTCGTTACCGAGAATGATGCCGTTGTTTTTACTACCTCTGGAAGCAGTGGTAAGCCAAAAGGTGTTGTGCACACGCACGATTCTCTTCGCGCCAATGCCAATATCGTTGCGCAATATTTTGGCGACACGTCCACAATGCATTGGCTCGCATGTTTACCTCCATCTCACGTTGGTGGGTTCGGAGTTGTTTCAAGGGCGCTTCATTGGGGCTGCAAGCTCACAGCTATTGCGCAATTCGATGCCGAGCAAGTTGAAGATCTCGCTCGAAATGGTGTGACACATACTTCGCTTGTAGCAACCGCACTGGGACGCATTAACCCGGCCCTGTTTGAAGGCATCCTTCTCGGCGGCGCGAAACCGCCACCTACCTTGCCACCAAATGTGACCACCACATACGGCCTCACCGAAACCATGGGCGGCGTTGTGTACAACCGCAATGCACTTACTGGTATAGAAATTTCAATATCAGCAGATCAAGAAATTTTGGTACGCGGACCCGTGCTCATGAACCGTTACTACCAGCCCCTGCTGAGTGACCCCATTGACAGCGAAGGTTGGCTGCACACCGGTGATCTGGGAACTATGGGCCCAGACAATCAACTGTCAGTGGTTGGTCGCCAAAGCGAACTCATCATTTCTGGTGGTGAAAATATTTGGCCAGAAGCAGTGGAAGCCGCCCTTGTAAATCACCCCGATGTGAGCGATGTATGCGTTGTAGGCGTAGACGACCAAGAGTGGGGGCAAAAAGTTGTTGCGTTCATTGTTCCTACAACTACTTCGGCTACACATTCTTTGACTGAGTGGAGGGACTACGTGGCAGAGTCTCTGCCCCGATTCATGGCACCACGCCAGGTTGTAATAATTAACAGCATCCCACGCAGCGCACTTGGCAAACCTCAGCGACCAGCGTTAAGAGAAATACTCGCCCCATAGACAACGTGGTCTATGAGTGGGCAACCCCAGCTCCACCGTCAATGACGTAAGTTTCGCCAGTGATCCAACTTGCTGCATCTGAAACTAAGAAAGCTGCAAGATTCGCAATATCTTGAGGTTCGCCTAGGCGACCCAATGGTGTGCGCTTCGCAAGTGCATCTCCAAAATTATCAACCAACACTGCCGCGAAATCTGTTTTCACTAATCCGGGGGCAATGCCCACAACTCGGTTCGGACCAATTTCACTGGCAAGTTGCCGTGTGAAGTGAATAAGCGCTGCTTTAGTGAGGTTGTAGATACTTAAACCCGATTCGGTACGCATTCCACCGACAGAGGCAATGTTCAAAATTACGCCAGGCTTTTCTTTGAGCGCCATCTCGTATGCCATCTGTGTCCAAAACAACGGACCCTTCAAGTTGACCTGAAAGGTCTTATCGAATCGCGCTTCGTCAACACCCAGCGAGTCTCCGTAATACGGGTTCGTTGCCGCGTTGTTGACGAGAATGTCGATACCACCAAACTTCTCGATAGTCGCTGCTATGCATTCCCGTCCAGAAGAGATGTCTCCAGCGTTGGCTGCAAATATTTCAGTTACACCATTTATTTCTTTGGCGGCCTCACGCAGAGCATCTTCTTTGCGCGACGACAACATGACCTTGGCACCGCTTTCGGCGAGAGTCTTCGCTATTGCCTTGCCGATACCTTTTGAGGCTCCTGTAACCAGAGCGACCTTGCCTTCGAATGAAATCTCCATTGCTTCAAACTACTCCCGCTTGAAGCACCAATTTCGCATCAGGATTCTGAAATGTCTTGCACGTGGGCGGATATCTGAATGGTGCGAATTCTGAGACCCACCAGCTCTTCCACTGTAAATTTCCATCCTTCAGCTTCAACGCTCTCACCAGGCTCAGGCACATGTTCAACCATGTTGAAAACGAAACCGGCCAATGTGTCCCAATCGGTATTGGGAAGATGTGTCGCTAGCAATTCGTTGACATCATCAATTGGCATTTTGCCATCTACTCGATAGTTGCCATTTGGCAAACGCACAACACCAACTTCATCATCATCGAACTCGTCGACGATTTCTCCGACAAGTTCTTCAAGGCAATCTTCAAGGGAAATAATGCCGACGATTGACCCATGTTCGTCGGCCACCACAGCGAGGTGATACTTCTCTCGCTGCATCTCTCGCATCAAACGATTCACCGGCTTTGTTTCAGGAACAATGACAACCTTACGAATGAGAGCGGTCATGACCGAGGCGCCAGAGCCTTCACGTTCTGCGCGCATGAGGTCTTTTGTATAGGCAATGCCTACTACGTCAATATCTTCTTCGCCTTCTTGAATAACCGGCAGACGACTGTATCCCTCGGAAATAGCTACATCGAGTGCTTCAGTAATGGTCATGTTGTGATCTACCGTGACCATGTCTGGGCGCGGCACCATCACTTCGCGCACAACCGTGTCGCCAAACTCAATTACCGATTCAATAAGTTCGCGCTCTTCATGCTCAATGACTTCGTCTTGCGCAGCGGCTTCCACAATGCCAAGGAACTCTTGTTCGCTAACGAATGGCCCCGACTGCAGCCCTTTGCCGCGCACAATAACATTGGTGAGCGAAATAAGGCCTCGCGACACAAACTGCAGAGGCCAAAACGACACAATGAAACTTGTAGGTCGAGCAATAATGAGCGCTGCTCTTTCTGGATACAACACTGCATATGTTTTGGGCACAGCCTCGGCGAAAACATAGAACACCACAACGTTCAAGAGAACACCTACGGCAACTCCAGCAGCACCAAACAATCGCCCGGCTACAACACCAGTGAGTGTGGCTTGAACGGTTTGACAAATATTGACGCTTAACAGCAAAGGGTTCACCCAACGAGCCGGGTCAATAACGAGCTTCGCGAGCGATCGTGCCGACTTCACTCCTTGGTCGGCCAGTGCGGCTGCCTTTGGTTTTGAAATTCTTGACAGTGCCATTTCGGCGACACCGAAGAAAATTAAGAGAACAAGCAATCCGAGAATTGCAGCCAACATCCAGTAGTCAGCACTCGTTGGCGTTGAAGCAATCATTGCGCATCCTCTGGGTGGTCAATACGAAAATTGAACGGGGCAGGTGCCTTCCAGAAGTACTGTTCTAAAAGTTCTTTCTCCCTGCCCTGCATACGTGCTCGCTCGTCGTCTTCAGCGTGGTCGTACCCCAAGACGTGCAACGAGCCGTGCGTAACCAACAGGGCAATTTCATCGTCGAAAGTACCCGCATGAGTCGGGGCCTGCGCCAAGGCAACTTCTGGGCAAATAACAACATCGCCAAGAAGCAACGGGGAATCTTCCATGTTTTCCGAAGCCCTATCGGGTCCTCGCGACACGGACCCTGGGCCACTAGCAAATTCGGGCACAAATGCATCTATAGGGAAAGCCAAAACGTCGGTAGGGCCACTCTTTCCCATATGAACGCTATTCATTTCCGCCATCACATGAGGTTCAACAAACAAAATGCTCATCTCGGCTGCGCCACGAACACCTTCAGCTTTCAACACATCGGTTGCAAGCAGCTGCCAGCGAGCCAGGTCGATGGCGACCCCGCTTTGTTCTGACGCACAAAAGACGGTGAGATCACCATCGCCGCCAACACGTTTTGGTTTTTTAAACCTTCCTAAAAAGTCAACCATTCAGATGTCAGCGCTGTCTTTCTTCATATGCAGACACAATATCGGCAACGATGCGGTGGCGTACGACATCTGATTTAGACAAATGCACGAATTCCAAGCCTTCAATTCCGGTGAGAATTTTTTCCAACCCAACAAGACCGCTTTTGCCATTGAGAACATCAATTTGAGTGACGTCTCCGGTGACCACGACTTTAGAGTTGAAGCCAATTCGCGTGAGGAACATTTTCATTTGCTCAGGAGTCGTATTTTGAGCTTCGTCGAGGATGATGAACGAGTTGTTGAGTGTGCGCCCACGCATAAATGCCAACGGAGCCACCTCAATGGTTTGGCGCTCAATGAGTTTCTGGGCACCCTCATGGTCGACCATGTCGTATAACGCGTCGTAAAGAGGTCGCAGATAAGGGTCAATTTTCGCCATCAGGTCGCCTGGCAGGAAACCGAGCCGCTCGCCCGCTTCCACTGCAGGACGCGTCAGAATAATTCTCTGCACCTGCTTTGCCTGCAGGGCCTGAACAGCCATGGCGACCGCCAACCAACTTTTTCCTGTTCCGGCAGGCCCCACACCAAAAGTGATGACATTTTCACGTATTGCATCGACATATCGTTTTTGGCCCGCAGTTTTGGGCTTCACCGCACGACCACGACCAGCACGCATCACTTCATCGGTCAATACGTCACTTGGGCTTTGGTTATTGCGCACCATGTCGATTGATCTGTCGATGACCAAGGAATCGAAGGCTTCGCCTTTTTGCAACAGCATGACGAGTTCCTCAAAAAGACGCCCAGCTTTTGCCGAATCGGCTCCAATTAAAGAAACAACGTTGCCACGAACTGAGATTTTTGTAGACGGGAAGGCATCTTCAATGCGGCGTAAATGCTCGTCACGCATTCCCAGAAGATCGGCCATCATATGCGAATGAGGAATGACCACGTCGACGGTGGAAGAGGTAGTAACCATCTCTAAGAAACGTAGCGCATTACCTAGGAGGTGAGCATGGTCGATTCTGCTTTTACACCAGTTTCATGAGGGCGAATGAAGTCGATGGCGTAGTAACGCTGGGTTGTGATGGGAATCAGATCTGCCTCTGAGACCATCCGTGCCAAACGAACCATGAGTTCTGCGGCACCACCGGTGGCTTCAGGCTGGTTGCTCTCTGGGGTATCAAATACCAGCAAAGCCCCTTCGTTGGCCTCTACAGCCAGGGCGTGCTTACCCAAATGGATGACTGCACCCTTTGCCACATAATCGGGGTCAACAACGGCCCACACCACGTAGTGCACCTGACCATTGCGAAAACGATCGGGGTAATGCTTGGCAAAATAGAGCTCAGAGAGCCAGCGAGTTGCCCGCACATCGGTTGCAATCAGCGTCATAGCAACAGGGACACCGTCGTCCCACACCACCCAGGCGCGATTGCTCTGCAGGGTCATTTGATCGTTAAATTCCAAACGATCCAGCATCTCATGCGTTGCTGTTAGCTCGGCCTCAGGCAAATAGGCGCGCACATAGAGGTTCCACAGTGAATCTTGAAGGTTGTGGTCTACAACGTGAGAATGGCGGGTGACGTACATACGTGGAGGTACTCCAAAGAAGAGGCACTCCGCCTGTACTCAGAGTAGTTGATCCACCCTTGCAATTCGGGTCATGTGTAGCCTGAAAATCCAGTGCGCAAAAGCTTTTCTCAATTGGCATGGCTCGTCGGGGCCGTGGGAGTGGTTCTCGGGCTTGTCAATATGTTGACTCCCTCGACAACCGTAGGAAACACCTTCTATTTCATTGCCGCTACCCAGTTGGCCGTTTGCGTCGTCATTGGGTTCTTCGCTCATCGACCTGACCCCAGAACATGGCTCGTCATCTTAGGAGTGTCCCTGTTCACCGTCGCAGGACAAACGCTCGCCGACAGTTCACTCCCCGACGAAACATTGCGCATTGTGTCGGAATCATTTTTCCTTGTAGTACAAATACTCCTTGCAAGTGCGCTGCTCCTCGTCACGCTGAGGCGCAACGGAACAGCAATTCTCAACTCCCTCGGAGATGCATTAGTTGTTGCGTTAGGAGCTTGGCTTCTCATTTGGATTGTGTTGTTGCAACCGTCGCTCAACATTGCGGGAGAACCAACAGTCATCAGTGTTTTACGTGGCATCACCCTGGCTACGAGCACAATCGTTCTCTTCCTACTCGTCTCGTTACTCTTTAGCGAAGCGAACCGCACACCATCTATTTGGTTACTCTTCGGCGCAATTTCATTGTCGCTCCTCGGTGACTTCCTTTTTGCTTTCGACAAGTCGGGTCATGCAAGCGTTTCCGACCGACTACTTAACGCCCCTTACGTCATGAGTCTCTTTTTAGCTTCTGCAACCTTCTTGCATCCTTCAGTACGCAGCCTCACTCATCGCAGCACCACCCGTCAGCGTCAGCCGTTGCTCGGCCGCCTTGTTCTCACCACAACTGCACTCGTAGTGCCGCTGATCACCGTGGCTCTTTTTGATCCGCGCAATCAGGTCGACCGTGTCATCCGTGCAATATCTTTATTCGTGCTCGCTGCGTCGGTTACAGCACGAGTGATACAAGCAGTTCGCACCAATGCGCGCGCACAAGCGGTGCTCGTAAAAACAGCTCAAACAGATGCACTCACACTTCTCCCTAATCGTTCACTCATGTTGAAGCACATTGAAGAGGCTGTGGACAGTGCTTGGCGAACCGGAAAAGTTCCGGCAGTTCATTTCATTGACGTCGACCGTTTTAAAAACATTAACGACTCACTTGGCCACAGTGCCGGAGACGATGTTCTTGTGGCTGTTGCGCAGCGACTCACAAATGCCGTGCCGCCATCGGCAATAGTTGGTCGCATTAGTGGCGATGAATTTGTTGTTTTAGAGCCCAACAGCATTGGCGACATTGAAGCTATGAAAACCGCCGAGCGGATTCTTGAATGTTTCCGAGAGCCCCTCGCACTCAAACAAGGAGATGTATTTGTTTCGGCAAGTATTGGAGTCGCTTGTTCAAACGGGGCTGAATCTCCTTCGCCAGAAGAAATCTTGCGCCATGCCGACGCCGCGATGTACAGGGCAAAAGATGCAGGACGCAACTGCATTGCACTGTTTGATGCATCGATGCTTGAAAGAGCTACAGAAAGACTCACTTTAGAAACAGCGCTCTATAGGGCACTGGAAAGACAAGAACTTACGCTTGTATACCAGCCCATTATTGACCTGCAATTAGGAGATGTTCTTGGGTTTGAGGCGCTCATGCGATGGGAACGTGAAGACGGATCCACCAGCTCTCCAGCGCAGTTCATTCCTATTGCAGAGGAAACTGGCATCATCGTGCCGATAGGCGCCTGGGCGCTCATTGAGGCGCTCACACACTTACGTAGCTGGATTGATGCAGGCATTTGCCCTGAGACCGCGTCAATGTCTGTCAATGTATCGCCGCGACAACTTCATGATCCACATTTCGTGTCGGTAGTGAGCGAGGCCCTTTCTCGAGCGCGCATGCAGCCGCAACAGCTGTGGCTTGAAATGACAGAAAGCATCATGATTACAGAACCCGCACAGGCCCTCGCTGCCCTACGCCGGTTGAACACTCTTGGTGTGCGAATTGCTATTGACGATTTTGGTACTGGATACTCTTCGCTCTCACTTCTCCAAAGCTTCCCTATTCAAAGACTGAAAATAGATCGATCTTTCATTAGCGGCATTGCCGACGATGTGAGCGCTAGATCAATTGTAAAAACTATTTTGGCGATGAGCGATGCACTTGGTCTTGACACTGTTGCTGAAGGCGTAGAGACCGAAAGGCAGCTTCAGGCACTTATCGAACTGCATTGTGCGAAGGCACAGGGCTACCTCATTTCACACCCTGTTGCCCCAGAGCAAATGCGCAACACTGTCATTTCCTTAGACAAGTTTTCGCAATGGCCAAAATATTCTGATTAACGATCTTTCATAAAGGGAAAGTTCAGCCGAGTTTTTGCCACGTGCTCCTGGGAAACATCTGCAAAGAGAATTTCTTCCGTGGCGTTGCCAGCTGCAAGTGTTTCGCCAAGTGGACCAAATATTCGACTGTCTCCCGAGTAGATCAAAGATCCACCCGCGCCAACACGGTTAACGCCCACCACATAGGCTTGGTTTTCAATTGCCCGCGCCTGCAACAGTGCTAACCAATGCTCGCGACGGCTGTCGGGCCAATTAGCAGGCACCAAATAAACGTCGGTCTGTTCTGCACAATTCCAAAACTCCTCTACAAACCGCAAGTCGTAACACACAAAGAGCGTCACACGAATACCCTCAACATCGAGAGTCGCGATGTTGGAACCGGCGCGAAACCACTTGTCTTCGCCACTGTAAGAAAACGGATGGATCTTCACATAGCGGGTCAGAGCTCCTTGTGGCGACGAAACAATGAATGTGTTTCCCGGCAGCAAACCATTAGTTTCAGGTAATTCTGCACATGTACCGCCTACCCACACGTCAAACTTCTGCGCCATACGTTGTAAGAACTGAGAACTCGGACCATTAAACGGTTCTGGCAATTCGTTCACCCATTTTTCGCCCATCGCGAAACCTGTTGGGAACATTTCACTGAGCACAACAAGACGTGCACCACCATGCGCAGCAGAAGCAATGAGCGATTCAAGATGCAAAAAGTTAGCTTCTCGGTCAAGCCACTGAATGTCGTGCTGTATTGCGGCGATTCTCACTGGGCCCAACTTCTTAGCCGCGATGCAACTGCAGATGGCGGCACGGCGTTCACAACTCTGGCGTCTGGGATCTATTTACCAGCGAGCGCAGCAACAACGGGAGCCATTGCGGCCGTTGCATCTTGCTGGAATGCAATGTAGGTGATGCCCCAGCGTTCGCGCAGCATTGTGATGTTGTCGGTAATTTGCTGCACGCTTCCAATTTGGAAGTAAGGGGCCTGCAAGACCACTTCTGGTGGCAAGCCAAACATTGGTGCCATTTTCTCAGCAACCGACATTGGGTCGTCGGTAACAACTGTTGCAAAAACTTGCAACTGCAATTCCAACTGGTCGAAACGATCGCCTGCTGCGGCTTTTACATAACCAATCTTTTCGTCGACAACGTCTGCTGCTGCTGTAGCCATTGAACGTGGGTTAATGGAGCGACCAACAATTTTCGGGTTAATGCCGACAACATCAGCCTTGCGTGCGGCCATTGCAAGCAACTTTGGTCCGCCGCCTCCAACGGTGATGGGGATATTTGAGATGGGCTTTGGCATTGCATCAATTTCAGACACACTGTAGAAGCGGCCTTCGTGCGAGAAAGGACCTGCGCCCCACAAACCACGCATTACGGTGATTGCTTCTTCAAGTCGCTCAATACGTGTCAACGCATCGTCTTGAGTAATACCGGTAATGGTGTAGTCCTCTTTCATCCAGCCAGCACCCAAACCCATCATGAAACGGCCATCAGACAACAGGTCGATTGTTGCTGCTTCTTTTGCGAACACCACTGGGTTGCGGAAGTCATTACCGGCAACCAGCGTTCCTACCTGAAGAGTTTTTGTTGCCGCTGCGGCTGCCATGAGGGCAGGCACCGGAGCGAACTGCTTGGTGTAGTGATCGTCCATTTGCAACGAGACATAACCCAAGTCTTCTGCTTGCCTGGCAATATCTGCCCATTCTTTACCGCTACCTGCGGTCTTTGCTTTTGCGCCGAATTTGAAAGATTTAAGAGTAGCCATTTACTCAGACTACCTATTTCACTTCGTCGGCAACGAGTACCACCTTGCCTGCCACTCGCCTTTCCTCTAGATCTTTAAGGGCTATGGCCGCCTCACTCAGTGAATACACCTGTGGTTCCACCGGACACAAATGATTCGTGGCAATTTTGGCCAACACCTCTTCGAGCAACTGAGTATTTTCTTGCGGATGACGACCAGCCCATGCCCCCCAATCGACGCCAATGACTCTGCGGTTGCGCAGAAGCACCTGGTTAGCAGGCAACTGAGGGATTCCGCCAACGAACCCGATGACCAGATACTGACCATCTTCACCAAGTGCCCGTAAACAGGTTTCCCCAAGAGACCCACCCACTGGGTCGTACAGCACATCGACTCCGCCACCCGAAATTTCCTTGGCCCGTTCTTTCACGTCTTCACTCGAAGAGTCGATTACTGCACTTGCACCCCTCGCAAGGGCGAGGTCGCGTTTTTCCTGTGACGAAGCTGCAGCAATAACTCGTAAACCAAGTGCAGTGCCTATGTCGACAGCGGCAAGACCAACTCCGCTTCCCGCACCCAACACCAACATCCATTGTTCTCTTTTTGCACTCGACTCAACACTGATGTGTGCTCGTCGTGTGAGAGCGAACCAACCAGTGAGATAACTCTGCAAAAAACTTGCTGCTTGACCCGTAGACAACTTGTCGGGAATATTGATGACTCGATCTGCGCGAACTACTGCCTCGGTAGCAAAACCCCCAAAACCAACGTTGGCCAAAACGCGCTTGCCTAAAAGATCGGCAGAAACATCGTCTGAGCACTCAATCACTTCTCCCACCACTTCCATGCCCGGAATAAATGGGGTGGGTGGCTTTATTTGATACTTCCCCTGTATGAGAAGCCCGTCGACATAGTTCACACCGCTTGCCAACACTCTCAAACGAACATTTCCATTCAAAAGAGGAGGTGTTGGAACCTCTTCTAGTGACAAATTTTCCAGTGGTCCTAGTTCTTTACATATCACCGCTCGCATAGACCCGATGGTAGTTCGCTACTCTCGTTGGAATGACAAGCACCCCTCACTCTGCAGCAGAAACTTTTGCACCAGGCCTGTTTACCGGCCGTACGGTTCTCGTAACCGGAGGAGGCCGCGGCATCGGTCGCGCTACTGCTCTCGGCTTTGCCCAATTGGGCGCCGACGTTGCTCTCGCCGCACGAGACGCCGAGAACTTGGCAAAGACTCATGCAGACATTGAAGCACTCGGTGTGCGATGCATTTCTCAGGTATGCGACATTCGCAATACCGAGAGCGTTGAATCACTTCGCAACATGGTGATGGGGTCATTTGCCAAACTCGATTTTCTCATCAACAACGCAGGTGGGCAGTTTCCCGCGCGGCCATCAGAAATTTCCGACCGCGGCTTCCGCGCTGTGGTCGACCTCAACTTGCATGGCACCTGGAACATGCTCAGCCGGTTTGTACCCGACCTCATTGCCGGCGGTGACGGCTCCATTGTGAACGTGGTTCACAACCAAGTGGGAGACCGTGGTGCTCCACTCTTTTTGCATTCTGGTGCCGCACGCGCAGGCGTAGTGAACATGACCAAAACAACAGCCTTATACCTCGCTCATCGTGGGGTCACTGTTAACGCTCTTGCCCCAGGACCAGTAGATACACAAGGCTTCCGAGAAAAAGAGGTTGCCAATATTTCTCCCGACGTCGTTGCGTACACCAAGGCCATCATTCGTGATACACCCATTCAGCGATTGCAAAGCCCTGAAGAAACGGCTGCACACATTTTGTTTTTATGCTCCCCTGCCGCAAGGTCACTAACCGGCCAATTGCTTATTGCCGACGCTGGAAATGCAATGGGCAACCAAAATGCCGTCTATTCACCCGACATGCAGTGGTAGAAAACGCAAACTATTTGTTACCACTTCACAGGCAACGTACGTTTTCCCCACAACAAAAAGGTTTCAATTCTTTCGGGCTCTCCGTCTAATTCGAGCGTTGGAAATAGCTCAATAAGTTTTCGCAATGCAATACGTGTTTCTGTGCGCGAAAGCGCCGCTCCTGGACACACGTGCAAACCAAACCCGAAAGACAAATGCCTCCGGAGCTGGTTCAAGTCGCGGTCAAGGCGAAAGGTATCGGGATCTTCCCATGCAGCAGGGTCACGATTTGCCGAGGCATAAAGCACCATGACTTTTTCATCACTTGGAATTTCGGATCCCGACATAGTTACTGGGCAAGTGGTGGTGCGATACAAGCCCAAAACCGGAGGGTCAAAACGCAGGCTCTCTTCAATAGCAACATCGATGAGTTCAGGATTATCCACCACTTCGTTCCACCTACTGCGGTCTTCTAGAAGGCGCCATACCAAGTTAGTAATGAGAGAAGTAGTTGTTTCATTTCCCCCCACCAGAATTTGCACCAACATTGAGAGCATCTCTGCATCGGTCAGTGGGTCATCGTGCGACATCGCTGCATGCGTTAACTCTGAAATGAGGTCATTGGGAAGTTCGCGACCTTGCGCTATGAGATCACGGCGCATGTTCACTTCATTAATGAGATACTCGCTCATGGCGCGACGCGCTGCAATTTCACGTTCTGGGTCGACCATGTTCATGCCCTGCAACTGTGCATCGCTCCACTCTTTGAATGTGTCACGCATATCTTCAGGCACTCCAAGCATGCGAGCAATAACAATGACCGGAAGCGGCATTGCAAGAAGATCGTGAAGGTCTGCTTTGTTGTCTGGCTGAGAACTCATAGAGTTCACGAGTTCTTCTACTAGCGCAGTAATCATTGGTTCGAGCACCATTGCCGCACGAGGCGTGAATGAGGTATTCACAAGCCTGCGAAACTTCGTATGATTCGGCGGGTCGCTAAACAGTGCAATTGCGGGTTTGCGACCAGGGCCCTGCCCCCACTGTGAAGAGAACACATCAATATTCTTTAACGCAGCAAGAACATCTTCGTGCCGGCTCAACGAAGTGAAGTGTGGTTCATGTTCGCGAAACGCGTGCACTGGGCACTTCTCTCGCAATTCCTTGTGCGCAGCAGCAGGATCTGCCAAAACTTCAGCGCTGAATGGGTTGTAGTGAATATTTTCCATTTGATTGCTCATGAAAGAACCCCCGTCGCCATAGTAAGCCAAGTGAGTCACTAGTCTGCGTGGTGGACCAAGGGGGCCTATGCGTGCACTTCAGAACAAGATTGAATACAAGTGGATCGTCGCTGTCACTTTTGTATTAGGCCTGTTCCTCGAAATTATGGACACCACCATCATGAATGTGGCCATACCAACGCTTGAAGAGGAATTCGATGCTTCGGCAGCATCAATGGAATGGGTCGTCATTGGCTATCTCCTAGCTCTTGCAGTGTGGATTCCTGCCTCTGGTTGGATTGGCGACAAAATTGGCACAAAGAAGACCTTTCTCTTTGCATTATTTCTCTTCACTGCAGCGTCGGCGCTGTGTGGGCAAGCACAAAGTCTTAACCAACTCATCTTCTTCAGACTTCTTCAGGGTGTTGGCGGGGGCATGCTCGTACCTGTGGGAACAGCGATGCTGTATCGCTCGTTCCCTCCAGCCGAGCGCGCTCGTGCTTCCACAATTCTCATTGTTCCCACCGTTGTCGCACCAGCACTTGGGCCCATCATTGGCGGCGCAATAGTTGACAATTTGTCATGGCGATGGATTTTTTATGTCAACTTACCTATAGGTGTCATTGGCTTTATTTTTGGGGCACTGTTTCTGAAAGAGCACAAGGAGCCACAAGCTGGAAAGTTTGATGCTCCTGGTTTCGCTTTATCGGGTGTTGGTCTAGCCGGAATTCTCTATGCCCTCTCACAAGGGCCAACTCACGGTTGGTTCTCAACACCGGTACTCATTACAGGTCTTGGCGGACTCGCCCTTTTCGTACTGTTGGTAAAAGTAGAGCTGACGGTCAAAGAGCCGATGCTCGCTTTGCGACTGTATAAAGACCGCATCTTTCGCAATGCCAACATCACCAACACCATGGCCTACGGAAGTTTCGCGGCATTTCTTTTTCTCTTGCCTCAAATGCTGCAAGGACCACTTGGTGCAACAGCGCTCGAGTCGGGCCTCACCACACTTCCCCAAGCCTGCGGCGTCATTCTCATGAGCCAAATTGTTGGACGCCTGTACCACACCGTAGGGCCACGTCGACTTGTGACCTTTGGTCTCGTCGTTGCAACACTCGCCTCATTACCTTTTGCATTCTTCGGCCTTGGTACAAGCATGTGGACCATTCGAGTGTTGATGTTTATACGTGGTTGCGGTGCCTCATTTTCGTTTGTTGGCTTGCAAGCCTCCACATATTCAAATATCGAAGCACGAGATACCGGTCGGGCATCTTCTATTTTTTCCGCACAGCGCCAAACTTCTGCTGCATTAGGGGTAGCAATTTTCGCCACTATTTTCATTTCACGCGTCAACCACGCTGCAGCGTCGACCAGCGCACCAGAAGCCGCCATATCCGGATACCACGCAGCTTTCCTTGGTTCGGTAGCGGTAACTGCACTTGGAGCGATCTATGCGTATTTCAACATTCATGACGAAGATGCAGCGCCAACAATGCGCCCGCGTCCGAAGAAGTTGAAAGAATCATCTGCAGCGTGACGTCGTTGTTTCCGACCGATTCTTTAGAAGTCCTGCCATTTGATGGCAGTGCACAGTTATTCCCTCAGTTTTTCAATACGTCAACCGCACAAGAGCACTTCAGCGCACTCATCAATGAAGTGCCTTGGGAAGAACATCAACTTGTTCTTTTTGGTAAAAAAGTGTCAGAACCTCGTCGTTCCGCTTGGATTGCAGACAACGATATTCACTATGTCTATTCCGGCGTAGAGAGACCTGCTCATATTTGGAGCCCCACCCTGACGAGTATTCGTGAAGCCATTACTCGCGGAACAGGGCAACGTTTCAATTCCGTACTTGCGAACCTCTACCGAGATGGAAACGATGCAATGGGGTGGCATTCCGATGACGAACCCTGCAATGGCCCAGAACCAGTTATTGCTTCAGTCTCTTTCGGAGCAGAACGTCGGTTCGATTTCCGACATCGTACGAGCAAAGAAAAAGCTTCTGTTGTCCTGCCCCATGGTTCTCTGCTTCTCATGAGCGGGCTTTCACAACACTGCTGGCAACACAGCATCGCACGGAGCAAGAAAGTCACTTCTCCACGTATCAATCTCACATTTCGTTTTGTCACCTCTTCAACATGACAAGATGTGGCATGGCCGTTGTAGAAATTTCACACCCCGAAGAAGGCATCGCTCTCATAACCCTGAATCGCCCCGAGAAACTCAATGCGATGACCTCAGAATTGGTGAGCGCACTCCACCATGTACTTGATGAGGTCTCTGTAGACCCCCACACCCGTGCGGTTGTACTCACGGGCGCCGGCAAGGGTTTCTGTGCTGGTCTCGATCTCACCGGTTACGGCGTTGCCCCCGGAATGCCGCACACCGGGAAAGTGGAATCTGGGTTCGCAACACAAAAACACATTGCGTCGCTCATTCCTCACATGCGCTCAATTCCGCAACCAATCATTGCCGCCGTTAACGGGGCCGCTGCGGGAGGTGGGTTTGCCCTCGTCCTTGGTTCAGATATTCGTCTTGCATCTACCGCAGCCAAATTCAACGCGGCGTTCATTCGCATAGGACTTTCTGCATGCGATATTGGCACTAGCTGGCTATTGCCGCGGCTCATTGGTGCCGCTCGCGCCCAAGAGTTAATGCTGACAGGTCGCATTTTCCTTGCGGAGGAAGCAGAGCGCATCGGGCTCATTTTGGAAACTGTTCAACCTGAACAATTGCTCGAACGCGCATTTTCAAAAGCGCGAGAAATCATGCTCAATTCTCCAATAGGCGTTGCGTTAACGAAAGAGGGCATGTGGAGTGCTCTTGAAATTCCCGGCATGCAGGCGGCTATTGACTTAGAGAATCGCCAGCAAATTATGGCTACATTTTCTGAAGATGCCACTGAAACATGGAAAGCATTCGCCGAGAAGCGTTTGCCTCATTACAAACCTGCGTGAGGTCAAGCTGTTTTGGTTTGTGCGAGATGCAAAACCGAGGAACGTGTCCGCACTAAGGCAATGGCGGCAAAGCTGAATGCCAATGAAATGACAACTGCATATGTAGCAATTGGCATTGCCCTACCCACACTCAACAAGTAGGCATCAGGCATCACATACCCAACTAATGTGAGAGAACCCCACTTCCCTGCATCTTTGCGTTGTCGGGCAGTAAGAGCGCGGACCAATCGAGCTGAGCTGAGTCCGTAAAGAATCGACGACACCAGTTCAATGCCCGCAAACGTCCAAATGTTGATTCCGTAATCAACCAGCCATATATTCACGGCCAAAATACGTAGTGCAGCCCACAACATGACCAATGCCACCCACATTCGAGCAAGAATTGTTTGTCGTGTGATAACAGCCATCTCGCAGGACACAGTACAGTCGTCAGGTGCGTAAAAAAGTCTCTGGCCTGGTGACAGAAACCCGTGGAGACCTTTCCATTCACGCTTTAACCGTGACCGGAATATTGGCTGGCATGGCTGCCCTCGTGGCAGTTCTCGACAATGCACCAACAAGTGCTGTTGTCTGGCTCATCGTCGCTCTCGTCATTGACGGCATCGATGGCCCCATTGCGCGCAAATGGCTTTCCCGCTCCGAAGTGCCCCGCTTCGATGGCTACATTCTCGATTTGGTCATTGACTATGTCACCTGCGTCATCGTGCCCGCAGCATTCATGTGGCAATTCAACATTGTCAGCCATGGCAACCTAGGCAAAATTGCCATTGCATCAGTTATCGGATCGTCGGCTCTGTGGTTTAGTCAAAATGAAATTGAGTCAAGCGATCATTACTTTCGTGGTTTCCCGGCAGCGTGGAACATGGTCATTCCAACTCTTTGGCTTCTCGATGCTGGGGCAAGTGTCAATATCTCCGTCACCCTCTTGCTCTCAGTTCTCACATTGAGCAACATTGAGTTCGCACACACCATCAAGGTTGAGCGCCTTCGCAAAGTTAATATCGCTGCCATGACCGTATGGGTCATCGCCGTGTTAGTGATGTCGTTTCAAACCTTTGACGTGAACTTCATAGAGAAGCTCATACTCTTCATCGGGCCTCTCGCCGTTATTGGCATTAGCGCCGACCGCGCATTTCAGAAGCACCGCGCTCTTCGAGTTTCGCTCCTCTAAGAGCCAAATTCCATCTGCACTTGATTTCGTCGCTCAACGCGATGAGGTATTAATGCACCCGCAACATCAGCTTGCCGTAGTGCCCGCCATCAAGAAGCAAGCGCACAGTTGCAGGGAAATTTTCTATTCCCTCTTCAATTTGTTCGCGCACTTTTAGCTCGCCGCTCTTTAGCCACTTGCCCATCTGCATCTCAGCTTCAGCATGCTTGTGGGCGTAGTGGAAGATTGTGAATCCGAGCATGCTCGCATTGCGCTCAGGAATTTTCAGGTAGTTCTTCGGGCCGCGTACGTCGGCCATGTTTTCATATTGAGATACAGCGCCACACAGCACAACTCGGGCTTCTTCCGCAATATTCATGAGCACTGCGTCGAGCACAACCCCACCCACATTGTCGAAAAAGAGATTGACACCAGTTGGGGCAAGCTCTGCAAGACGCTTTTCTACGTTTTCGTTGCGATAGTCAATGGCTGCGGTATAACCAAGTTCGTTGACAAGGAAGTCAACCTTGTGCTTGCCTCCAGCAATACCAATCACCGTGCTGGCTCCTGAAAGTCGAGCAACCTGTCCCGCCAAAGAACCAACAGCGCCTGCTGCTCCCGAAATGACCACAGTGTCTCCTGGCTTTGCTTTGCCTACGTAAACAATTCCCGTGTACGAGGTGAGACCAGTTGCCATACCTAATGCACCAAGAAAAGCGGTAGCAGGGGCAATTGAAGTATCGAGTTTTCGAAGCATCACAGATGGCAAGAGCGCATAGCTCTGCGAGCAGAACGGGCCTGTGACCGTGTCACCAACAGCAAAGCCAGGGTCGGCACTTTCCACTACTGTGCCCACACCTAGCGCAGGCACCACTCCACCAAGTTGTGCCGATGTGTGGAAACCGCCACCGTCGAGGGTGGTGCGAATAAAGGCGTCAATGGAGAGAACGTCAACACGCACAAGAACTGAGCCAGCAGCAACTTCGCCAACCTCATCGTTCACTATTTCAAAGTCAGATTCCTTGAGGGCGCCCTGCGGATGAGACTTCAAAACTACTTTGCGGTTTACTAACTGCGACATGATTTCCCCTTGATTGAACTCCTTTGATTATGGTCTGTTGTTCTCTCCCATAACGAATTCGCACTACACTGCACGCTGAGGGGGGTTTTATGTCATTAACAGTTGTCATTACAGGTGCAGGTTCAGGTTTTGGAAAGGGTGCCGCTCTGGCACTCAGTGCTCGCGGCCACCATGTCATTGCGACAACAGAAACCGAGGCTCAAGCTGCTGCACTTCGCGCCGAAGCCCCACAATTACAAGTGGAAAAACTCGACATCACCAACGCTTCCGATATCCAAAAAGTCAATAGTTGGAATATTGATGTTCTGCTCAATAACGCCGGCGCAGGCCAAACAGGCCCTATGGCCGATGTGCCTATGGATCGCGTTCGCTTTCTCTTCGAAGTCAATGTTTTCGGCACCATTGCCATCACGCAAGCAGTATTGCCTCAAATGGTGAAACGCGGAAAGGGTCGCGTCATTATCGTGTCTTCAATTGCCGGAGTTCTTGCAGGCCCCGCATTTGGCCCGTACTCCATGACCAAGCATGCGCTAGAGGCTTTTGGCAAGTCTCTACGCGCTGAAATGGCTGCTCAAGGCATCGACGTCACGCTTCTCAACCCAGGCCCGTACAACACTGGCTTCAACGACCGTATGGCCGACTCAATGTGGGAGTGGTTCAACGAGGCATCTGTGAACGCACCAGCAACAGAGTTGCACCAGACAATGCGCCAAATGGTCACCACGAATCAGATGGACCCCATTGAAGTGGTGAATCGCATGGTGGAACTAGTTGAGGCAAGCACCACCACCGAGAACAACTTTGTTCCCGAGGGGATTATTGAAATGCTCACGGCTCAGGTTGCCGAAGCCTAACTAGTCGTTCGCTTTTTCTTCAGTTTGCAATGAAGCGCGTTCTGCGGAGCGTTCTGCCATGCGCTTTGCAGCTTTGCCCACGCGCTCGACGTGCGTAATAAGAGAGATACGTGCCTGCTCGGCTGCGGCAGTGAGGCCTTCAACTTTTTCAATTGCCCACTGACGCGTAAGTAGCGGCACAATTATTTTCTCGTGATGAATGTTTAAGTCGTAGATGCCTGCTTTAGCAATAGCACGGGCATGACCCACAAAACCTGGAATACCCAGACCCGGCATTGAGAAGTTCTTCACTTGCCGTGTGAGCGCTTCCATTGCAACAGAAGGATGCGTTTCAAACAACTTGGTCACCAAATCTCTGTAGAACAAATGATGACGATTTTCATCGGCAGAGAGACGCATCATGACGTCGTAGCCTGCTTTATCGTTCAACATGGTTCCAGTATTGCGATGTGAAATTCGCGTCGCGAGTTCTTGCACTGCCACATAGCACATGCCGTCGGCAGCTGACTCTGGTTCGGGAACCATTGCACTGCTGACCTGAATCATCCGGCCATTTTCTAATTCAGAAGGGTCGAGCAGTCCACTGACGGTGATGTAATCACGCATCGCAATTGCATGTCGACCTTCTTCGGCAGTCCAGCGTTGCGCCCAAGCGCCCCATGCGGTGTCGCCGCCAAACATGCGTGAAATAGTACGCGTGTACCACGGAAGGTTGTCTTCTGTAAGCAAGTTCACCAACAATGCAGAACGAACACCCTCTGGAATTGAATCTGCGGCGTAACTGAAACCATCTTTTGCCAAACGTGCAGCACGTTCCCAAGGAACGATGTCGTGCGGGTACCAAGGCTCATCGGAATCCAAATGCCTGTTCAAGAGGCGTTCTGCCTCGGGCTCAAGATCATTGAGGAGCGCAACATCGTTCATGTCCCTACGTTATGCGAAACCAGTCGCCTACGACGTTTTCTCAGTGAATTTTCAGTAAAAATGGGTACGAATTCTTCACAAAACGAATAATTCACAGAGATACTTGGGAAGTAGCCACATAGCTCTCACCTCAAGCGAAAGGGTTCGTATGAAAAAACTTCTTGGTCTTTTTCTTTGCGGCGTTTTAGCTGCCAGTGCTTTCGCTCCCCTCAGTCAAGCCAATGCGAGCGCCGCCGTTGCCTTTAAATGGAACGCAACAACACTTGCACCAAATTCCCAACAGCCACTTGCCTCTCTTATCACCACCAATGTCTCGGGCATTCGAACATGGAGAGCAACTGGGAGTTGCGTGCGCAACAAAACCATCCTCACTGTTATTGGTACAAAAGTGTGTCGCCTTCATCTAAGCATTGGTTCCCGTGGCAGAACTCCTCGCCTTGTAAAAAGCCGTGCATTTCGTATTCGTTCGGTGACTGCCGATGCCTCGGGCTCGCTTCCTGTCACACCAGCAAGAGCTCTCACCGTTTGGTACCCCACCACTCCACCTGAAAAATCAAGTGACATGTGGAATGCGCCCATTTCAAGTTATGTGCGTGGTCGAGATGTGTATCCAACTGAAGCAACTCTGCCAGGTGCTGAAACAGCTGCGTGTGAACAAGCCACGAAAGTGAAACAAGGCGTAATTGGTCTCTTCTTTGGCAAACAAGTTGCAACGGGTGGTAGCGGCTTCGGTATCACCATCTCCAACGCCGACATCATCAAGGTGGTGCAAGCTTGGGCCGATGGCCTCGCCCGATGTGCGAGAGGCCCGTGGGAACTCGCAATTGGCACCAGCAACTCTGGTGGTGCCACCACCTTCAATGGCTATTCCGGCGGAATTGCTTGGGCTCAACTGGTCGATGCGGCACGAGCAGTGTCAAATAGTCGCATCATCATTTCTGGTGCGAACGACCTAGAACCTGGCTGGGGCCCTTCTGGCCAAGCACGGGCGTGGGTTGACGGATTTGTTGCAACTACTGCTCAGCGCCTCTGGAACTTTGGCTCGGCAGATGGTTGCCCGCAAAGTGTGGGTGGCATCTTGTGTAATAACGGCTGGACCATTGACGATGTCATTTGGGTCTCTGCACAGGCCGGGCCGAATATTGTTGCACTTCCTCAGGTGCATACAAATGGTGGCGCACAATCAAAACAATGGTCTGTTATTGCAGCACGCGCTAAAGCCCTCGGAGTTCCCTTTCGCCTAGCTGGAATGTCGGTTCAGACAGCTGCTTGCAAGCAAGTGAAAGGTGGATGCCCCACTACAGGCATTTCTGCGTGGAATGCATGGGCCCAACTACGCAAATACATTGACCTTCAACCGAGCCTCGCAGGTTTGCCACTTGCCGCACCAACAGACATTCGTTGGGGTTGGGGTGCTCCATTTCTCAGCCCAACTCCCACCACAACTACAACGACGACAACGACGACTACAACGACAGTCGCGCCAACGACCACGACTACATCAACTACGACGAGCACAACTACTACGACTTCAACGACAACAACTGCTTCACCAACAACGACAACTACGACAGTTGCCCCAACCACTACCTAGTGGCAATTAGTTCATGAACCGTCCACCGTTGAGGAAGATGGTCATACCGGTCACGTATTCGCCACCTTTGCTAGCCAGCCACACCACCCACGGCGCACCGTGCTCTTCGGGATCACCAACAAAACCCAGGGGCATTTTGTCTTTCAAACCTTGAACAAACTCTTGGTTGTTTGCTTCCCAGTTATTCCACGCATCGGTTTTGAGTGACGGGTTCACTGTGTTCACAGTTATTCCGAGCTTCCCCCACTCGCGTGCAGCGGTACGCGTGAGAGCGCGAATTGCTTCCTTCGTTGCGTTGTACGGAGTGTTGCCGGGAAACCCTTCCATGCCAGAACCCGAAGCGAAGTTCACAATGCGGCCATACCCAGCCTTTTTCATGTGTGGGAAAACTGCTTGCATTCCCCACAGCGTTGCTGTTGCGCCGGTACGGAATGTGTACTCCCATTCGGCATCATCGGTATCTTCCATCGGTGTAGGAATAGTTGAGGCACGCGGCTTCTCAGCAGTACCAAAACCCTGAGCGTTATTGACCAAAATATCGACAGTGCCAAACTTCTTTACCGTTTCGGCAACCATGTTAAAAATTTGTTCTTTATTGCTCACGTCCACCACGACACCGAAAGCAATGAAACCTTCTGCTTCTATTTCGGCGACAACGCTTGCAACGGTCGCAGGTGTCCGACTCGCTACGACAACTTTTGCACCCTCGCGAGCAAAAACTTTCGCTATTCCTTTACCGATGCCACGACCTGCGCCAGTAACAATTGCAACTTTTCCATCGAGCTGACCCATTGCGTTCTCCTTTACGAGTGCTTTTGGGAGAACCCTAACGATTATGTGTCTTTCGCCGACAGGCGGAGAGACCGCTAGGCGATTGTTGTTGAAGCCCCTTGTTGGGTTCCCGTAATGCCACATTTTTCGAGAAGGTACTTCTTCATTGCCGCATCTGATGCTTCGAGTTTGTATTTCGTGTCGAGATCACCAATTTGCTTGACAGCGCCAGCATCGGCCTGAACCTTCGACAAGTCAAAACCAAACTTTTCAACAATTTTGAACAACTCAACTGTCGAGATCCGCAAGTTTTCAGCGACTTCTTTAATATCGCTTGGTGCAACACCAGCCAAATTTGTCGCAGCTACAACTTGGTTGGCGTAATACAACTTGATGTCGTCACTCTTTCCTTCACCGGTGCCCAACTCAACCTTTGACGCCTCTGTAGCCGTCTCACAAAAGGTACGCGGCTTCACTATTCCGCCAGATGGCAAAACGGTGTCATATGAACTCGTCTCGCTGCTCCCACACGACGCAACGCCGAGTGTCAGCGCACCGATCAGAAGTGCTCGGGTGATGGCGCGACTATTTGGCGATGTTTTCACAATAATTCCCCATATCAAAGACGATGACGACGAATGCACAAAATACCTCAGTAAAGAGCGGAAACCTAATACCCCCATTCATCTCCCCACTTCCCGCTACATTTTCTGTATCGATACCACCAAAATCATTCTTTTCTATACGTTTGCCCCTATTGGCGACCCCGACGCGGTACGGCTTTGGCAAAGATCCCTGTGCGAAAGCCTCGGACTCAAAGGACGCATCATCATCTCGCGCCACGGCATCAATGGCACCGTTGGTGGACCACTTGCTGCCGTCAAGAAGTACGTGCGCACCACTCGTGAATACGGCGCGTTCAAGAACATCGATTTCAAATGGTCCGACGGCGACATTGAAGATTTTCCACGGCTTGTTATTCGTGTACGCGAGGAGATCGTCACCTTTGGCGTGTCTGACGAAATACAGGTTGATGAAAATGGGATCGTTGGGGGCGGGAAACACCTTTCGCCCACTCAAGTACATGAACTCATTCAAGAGCGCGGCGAAGAAGTGGTTTTCTTTGATGGTCGCAATGCTTATGAAGCCGCAATAGGCAAATTCAAGAATGCTGTCGTTCCTGATGTGGAAACAACTCCAGGCTTTGTAGCCGAACTCGAGACCGGCAAATACGACCACCTGAAAGACAAGCCAATCGTTACTTACTGCACCGGCGGCATTCGTTGCGAAGTGCTGTCAATGGTCATGAAGAATCGTGGTTTCAAAGAGGTCTACCAAATAGCTGGCGGCATTGTTCGTTACGGTGAGAAATTCAAAGATGGCGGACTATGGGAAGGTTCTCTTTACATTTTTGACAAGCGTATGAATATGGAATTCAGCGATGACGCAAAAACCATTGGAGTTTGTCAACTATGCGATTCACCAGCGAGCAGGTATTACAACTGCACCAACATTGAATGCCGCAAACTCACACTTGCCTGCGATGAATGCGTGGAAGACAACGAACGCGTTACTTGCTCCAAGTGCACACCTATTAATGCTTAAGGTTTTCCCGGGGTCCCATCAGGCATCGTTGCCCCATTGAAGTCGGCTTTATCGAATACTCCTTCATCAAAAACAGCACGCAGTAAATGTGCATACGAAAAGCTCGTGCCTTCAATAATTGCTCCAGTGAAAATTGCTTCTTCACCATTTACACCCAAGAAGGAAGCGTTGGTGAGGTTCGCCCCAGAAAAATCGGCACGATACATATTGCTTCCACCCACTTCGGCACCGGTGAAATTGGCGTTAACGAGAATTGCTCTGCTGAGATAGGCCTTGTTGAACGACGACCCTGAGAAATTGGCTCCGGTAAGGTCGAGATCGGCGAAATTTTCCCTTGAAAGATCCATGTTTGAAAAATCAGCGCCTGGGCCTGCGGTTTTACCCTGAATTTCGCGTGTTGCACCTAACTTTGTCGTGGGCTGAAGGGTTGTCGTACGGGGCGACTTGGCAGGTGGATTCCCACAAGCCATAGTTGAGGCGCACAACGCCACCAGGACAACTGCAAAAGAAATAGACCGCGAGCGCATCCGATCAATTTACACGCTTGCTGGCTTCGCACACCTATGCGCCAACAAACTACAGTTTCAGCAACGTCGTTGAGTTGGGGGAATTTATGATCAGCAGTGGACCAGTAGAAGATCGTCTCGCTATTCGCGAATTAGTTGACTCCTACAACGATGCAGTCATGCGTCTCGACGGAGAAGCCTGGGCCAGTAATTGGACTGACGACGGCATATGGTCTTTACCCGGAGTGGGCGAAGTTGCAGGAAAAGATAAGTTCTACCCCATGTGGCAACAAGCCATGTCGGCGTTCTCTTTCGTTGGCTTTTTCGCTTCTGCAGGTCCCATCATCGTCACCGGCGATACCGCCCATGGCACTTGGTACCAACAAGAGTTCTTGCACATGAAAGCTGGCGGCAAACAAACCATCACAGGCCAATATGAAGATGACTACGTCCGCAAAGATGGACGCTGGTATTTCGCCAAGCGCGTGTATGCGGTACTCGACCGCCAAGTAACCGAATAATCAAACCACAGGGCGCTCATTACGCTCGTGTTGAGCATTCGTACAGTATTGTTCGCTTATGGCCTTAACCTCACTCACCAGCGGTATGACGAAAAAGCGTAAGCAACTTATTGGTGGCGTTGCTGCCGTCGTGGTCATCTTTTTGGCCGTCATCTCTTCTTACAACGGTCTGGTGGATAAGGAAACGCGCGTCGACCAGGCAAGCGCCGACCTAGAAGTACAGCTACAGCGTCGATTCGACCTCATTCCCAACCTTGTTTCTGCAGTTAAAGGCGCAATGACCCAAGAGCGCACAATATTTACCGCCCTTGCTGAAGCACGCTCTAAATACGCAGGGGCCACGTCGAGTAACGACAAAATTGCTGCAGCCTCACAAGTTGAATCAGCACTCAGCAGGCTCTTGGTAGTTATGGAGAACTACCCCACGCTCACCAGCACTCAAAACGTTCGCGACCTACAAGTTCAGCTTGAAGGCACCGAGAACCGAGTAGCGCAATCACGACGCGAATACAACGAGTTCACCACGGCGTTCAACAGGGCCCTTCGTACCTTCCCACGCTCCCTCATCTCTGGAATCTTCGGCTTTGAGAAACGCGCTCTTTACGTAGCTGACCCCGCAAGCCAAACTGCTCCCAAAGTAGACCTCACGCCCTCAGGCTCATGAGAGCGCGAAAACTCATTGCGACCGCGACTGTCGCCGCAATCACTTTCTTTGGGTTCGGTGCAAGTCATGTTCACGCTGCGGACATTCCGAAGTTTTCTGCGCCCGTGGTTGACAAGGCAAATATTCTCTCAGCAAATGTTGAGTCAGCTCTCAACCAGTCACTAGACAGTTTTCGCCGAGCATCTGGTCCACAAGTAGCTATTCTCACCGTTTCCTCAACTGGAAATCAGTCAATTGAAGACTTCAGTATTGACGTCGCACGCAAGTGGGGCCTTGGAGACAAAACGCGAGACGATGGCGTGCTTCTCGTCATCGCATTCGACGACCGCAGACTCCGCTTCGAAACTGGAAGCGGCATAGAAGGTGAACTTACTGACGTCGAAGCTGGGCGCATCATTGATGGCATTATTGCCCCTCAACTAAAAGCCGGGAACCCCGATGCGGCAGTGCTTGACGGTGCCTCGGCAGTCATCAGCGAGCTTTCCGCAGCTCCCGGCGAAACGGTGACAATTGATGCAGGAGCAACCAGCGACGCTCAAAGTACGGGCGGAAACATTTTCTTTACAATTATTTTCTTCATCTTCTTTTTGATCGCCATGGTCATGTTCGTTATTCGCGGTCGCCAACGCGGATTTGGCAATGTTGCTGGCAACATACTTTTCGTAGCAATGACCGCAATGCGGTCTGGTGGCGGTGGCGGACGCGGAGGATTCTCTGGTGGCGGTGGCGGAGGCTTTTCTGGCGGAGGGGCATCGGGATCGTGGTGAAAATGTCACATAAAAGAAAAGAAGCTGCCAATTGGTGGCTCAAACAAAAGCCCCAAGTGGCGCTAGCAATAAAAGAAGCTGAAGCGGCAACTGGTCATCAAATTGTGGTGGTCGTTGCTCGACTTGGTAAATATCACGCCGAGCGCGCAACCCACATCGCACGTAAGAACCCTGGCGCCTCACTTGTGTTTTGCGTAGACGTCCTTCAACATCGCTTTGAGTTGCGCTGGCAAAGTCACGTATCGCTAGATCAAGCAGTTATCGACAACACAACCGAACTCTTGCGCCAGCAGAACCTTTCAGAAGCCATACGGCTTGTGGCGCAATCGCTTCCCGTCAATACGCCCGGAGAAAATCTTCCCGACATTATTGATGAATAGCGCAACCTTGCGACTTGCCGAATTTACTAATACAGTTACCGCTGGTTACCGCTGGAATCACCTCGTTTAGGGAGTACGTCATGTCCGCAAAGAAGCTCACCACTGCCCTATTGGCCGTCACCGTTGTGATTACAGCAACAACGCTCAGCACGAACGCTTCAGCGCCTCCTACTTCGACTGATGTCACTACAACTACCACCACCACTGTCGCCACTCCAGTAGTTGCGGGTTGCAGCACCACAGTTACTGGTGCCACCTCAACCACCGTCGACGACGCATTTGTTAATCTATGTGATGTTGTTCTTACCCGTAAAGACGAGGGTTACGACGACGCCGTCACGCTCAACGGTGCAACATTCAAATGCACCTCCATCCCAGCGGGCACCACGACAGACTTCAACCGTACCTATTTTGAAAATCGCATGGATGAGATTTCTGCCCAGGTTGGTGCCTGGAGACTCGCCAAAGTTTCAAACCCAAATGCTCCTTGGGCACCTGTGAATCCCCCCAAACAGAGTTGCAACTTCCCATTCACCTCGAAGGAAAGCAATACCGATGCAACGTTCCCTGTGAATTCAACAAAGTTTGGTGCAGGTTCATTTGCCACCACGTGCACCACCGAATTCAAAATGGACACCACCTTCGTTTACACAATGACCATTCCCACAGCGAACCCCGAGGGAAATGCGATGGTTCTTCCTGCAACTAAAGCATGGCCATGGTCACTTGGTTTCAGTGGCACCCGCAGTTGTACTTGGAAGCTCACTTTCGGTAGCGCCGGTGAGCTCTCTGGAACCATTGCACAGAACTTCGGCAACTTGCCAAAAACACAAGCAAATGTTGAATGGAATTGCAGAACTGGGTACACAAAGGTTATTTGCGTCAGTTACACCGTGACGTCAGAAATCACAGTCACTGGTGGAACAAACACCTTTGAAGGTGCCAGTGGTTCTGGCCTTCAAACCGATGTACGCATCTTGCCTGCATTGCTCATCGACATGCCCTTCGAAGCCAACAGCACCGTTTTGGCTGCTTCTTCGGGCGCTCGCTACAAGTTGCCCGTGTTGAACCTTGTCGGATCTGTCGCCAAGCCAAAGTCATCGGTATCTCTGCGGTTTAAATCTAAGACTTCGACTGCAAGCAAGAAGTTATCTTTCACGGTCTCTAATGCCCGTAAAGCAACATGCTCCATCACTGGAAAATCTGGTTCGAGCAATGTCACGTTAGTGAAGTCAGTGAAGAGCAGCTCAAAAGGGCTCATCAGCACTTCCCTCTCCATTTCAACGTTGCGCTCAAAGTTGAAGTTGGCCGCAGGTAAAACAGCTTCTTTGACCATCTCTTGTGCGGTCGGCAAATCAAAGGTTGTGCGCCGGATATCTCAAGTTCTGACGTAAAGACTTACTTCTTCACTTCAAGCGTCATCGTACGGGACCTGGGTTTACTAGTTCGTGATTCCACACGCACTGTGACTCGACACGTACCAGTTTTCAAAATGCGTAGTGTTTGTCGTGCCACCGTGCATTTCTTTACCCACGCCTTTGAACGACGTAAACACGAAACCCATATCGGATAAAGATTTCGGAACTAGCGATACACACGCATTAGAGGCGACGTTGGGAATCGAACCCAAGTACAGGGCTTTGCAGGCCCTTGCCTAAACCACTCGGCCACGTCGCCATCGCTACTGCAAGCAGTTGCGAAAAAAGAACTCTATCGGCGCTTGCCCCGTAAACCCATGTCTCTCAGCACTTGCCCAGCACCGTATTTCCAGCCCCGGCGGGCTCTGGCGAGTCGAGATATTTGCCGCATGCGAAAGGTCATATCGCGGGCGTATTCAATGGCGCGCGTTTCACGAGCAGTCGCCACGAGCGTTGGAGGCGTGTCGGGGAAAACTTCTTTCTCGAAGCCAAAGTGATGGAAATCATCTGAATAGATCTCTTCCACAAGAAGAGCCGTCTCGGTGTCCATTACATCGCGATACTTGATGCCAAGACCTTCGTTGAGTCGTTTAGCAACAATGTGCTTGCCAGACCGTTCACTAAGTTCTGCAGCGAAAGCATCCATTGCGCCAGGTGCATCGACACGAAAGAGATGAGTGAACTGCATGTGGTCGGGCCGTAGTGCGCCAATTTGGCCTGTGAAGTGATCGTCAATGTAAAAGAGTTCAGAACGTGTGTGTAGCGCCCTTACGAATTTATGAAAGGTTGCAGCAATATCAATTGCGCCATCTACTCGTTCGTCTTCACATACGTGCCACACTTCATCAGACAACATGCTGGGAGCGCGCATCAGAATGCGGTTTTCAAACGTGGAATATAAACGTGCATACGGAGAACGCAGTGCGCCTACACGCCACCACTCTGGAGACTCCCACATGACGTTTTGTTCTGCTTCTGGCATATAGCGAAAAAGGTCGAGCCCGCTTACTTCAATTTCATGAATGGTTTGGGAAAGAGAAATGTTTGGACTATGTAGCCAGCGCGCGTTGTCGATGTTGTACGAGCCATTAGCTTCGGCAAGCATCATTTTGATTGAACTACATGCCACTTTGGTAGAGGGCACGTACATGATCTTCAGTGAAGGCGAGACCAAGGTGTGGCCAACGAAGAGGGCACGTTCTGTGAATACGTAAGGTTTTTTTGAAAACATCTTGCAGTTAACTCCACAGGTGGTTCATGCCAGAGAGGAGTTCCCCTGCACATGTTTCAACACTGCGTTGTGACGTTAGCAAGGTCATCTCGGGTGAACGTGGAGCCTCGTATGGGGCGTCTACCCCTGTGAGGCCAGTGAGTTCTCCCTTGGCTGCTTTGGCGTACAAGCCTTTGGTATCGCGCTCTGCGCACTCTTCTACCGAGGTTGCAATGAATACCTCGGCGAAACCAAGGTCTGCCGATTCGTGGCGTTCGCGAACTGCCTGTCGGCCCTTTGAAAATGGGCTGATGATGGGAACAAATACAACGAACCCAGCATCGGCAAGAAGGAGCGCCACCTCCCCTACGCGGCGCACATTTTCTGCTCTGTCTTCATCGCTAAAGCCGAGGTCAACATTGAGACCGTGACGCAAGTTGTCGCCGTCTAATACATAGACAGGAACACCGCTTGCAAAAAGCTGATGCGCGGTGGCATTGGCGATGGTGCTCTTTCCAGCACCAGAAAGGCCAGTGAGCCACAAAGTACAGCCTCGACTGTTTTGATTTGCCCAACGATCTTTGCGGGTGATGGCGTGTTCGTGCCAACGAATATCGCCCGCGGGCTGTGGTGTGTTTTCTGCGGTCACTCGCGAGGCGGCAACAACATGCCGGCCGCTGCGGTTGCACCTGTGGATTCGTCAACCAAAATGAATGAGCCCGTTACACGGTTGTGTTCATAGTCGTCACGCAACAGCGGTTCTGCTGTGTGAATAACTACACGCGCAATGTCGTTCATGGCAAGTGGACCTGTTGGCTCTTTGCGATGAAGTTCTGAGATATCGAGCACATAACGCACTTCGCTTACTTTGGCGCGTGTGGAACGCGTGGTGTGTTTCAGCGTATACAACTTGTTGGTTTGCAGTTGCGCATTTGAGTCGAGCCAGCACAGCATTGCTTCATGGTCTTGAACAACACGCGGGCGGTTGTGTGGTCGACAAATCATGTCGCCACGCGTAACCGACAAGTCGTCGGCCAGCAATATGGTGACTGCTGCACCTGGTACAGCTTCGGTCACTGGGCCATCGGCGGAATCGATGCCTGTAATTGTGCTAGATAGCCCACTAGGCAAGACCACAATTTCATCGCCTACACGCAAAACGCCTCCGGCAACAGTGCCGGCGTATCCGCGGTAGTCGTGATGTTCAGTGGTGCGAGGGCGAATGACGTACTGCACAGGAAAACGCACGTCGATGCGGTTGTCGTCACTTGCGGTGTACACATTTTCAAGATGATGCAAAAGCGTTGGGCCTTCGAACCAGCTGAGGTCTGGAGTGCGGTCTACAACGTTGTCACCCTTCAATGCGCTAATTGGCAAGAAGGTGACGTCGTGCAGGTTGAGGCGCGCAGCAAAGTTTTCGAAGTCTTCACGAATTTCCTTGAAACGCTCTTCGCTGTAGTCAACAAGGTCCATTTTGTTCACACACACCACAAGGTGTGGAACACCTAGCAACGAGGTGAGGATGCTGTGACGACGAGTTTGTTCTACTACCCCATGGCGCGCATCGATGAGAATAATTGCAAGGTCTGCTGTTGATGCACCCGTCACCATGTTGCGCGTGTATTGCACGTGGCCTGGGCAGTCCATAATGACGAATGAACGAGCCGGCGTAGCAAAATAGCGATGCGCAACGTCGATGGTGATGCCTTGCTCACGCTCGGCACGCAAACCGTCGGTGAGCAACGACAAGTCAACGTATTCATCGCCGCGGCGCTTGCTGACTGCTTCAACGTGCTCAAGTTGATCTTCAAAAATGCTCTTTGAGTCGTATAGCAAACGACCAATGAGCGTTGACTTTCCGTCGTCGACAGAACCAATAGTGGCGAAACGTAACTGACGCATCAGAAGTACCCCTGTCGTTTGCGATCTTCCATACCAGCTTCAGAAATTTTGTCGTCTGCACGAGTTGCGCCGCGTTCAGTTACGCGAGCGATAGATGTTTCGGCAACTACATCGGCGATGCTTACAGCCGACGACTCGACTGCAGCGGTACACGTGGCGTCGCCAACTGTGCGGAAACGTACTTGCTCTTCAAACACTTCTTCGCCGGCCTCTGCGTGAAGAAACTCGGTTTCGGCCATAAGCATGCCGTCACGACGAAACACGGGGCGCCGATGCGCAAAGTACAAACTTGGCAATTCGATGTTGTGCATTTGGATGTAGCTCCACACATCAAGCTCGGTCCAGTTGCTAATAGGAAACACTCGGAAGTGCTCACCAGGACGCAACGACGTGTTGTAGATGTTCCACAGTTCAGGGCGCTGGTTTTTAGGGTCCCACTGGCCAAAGGTGTCGCGGTGCGAGAACACACGCTCTTTTGCACGAGCCCGCTCTTCATCGCGACGACCCCCACCAAGGACGGCGTCGAACTTGTTTTCAGCAATGGCATCGAGCAGGGCAACTGTTTGCAGAGGGTTACGTGAAGGGGCATCGGCAACCTTGCCGGCGTCGATAGCAGCCTGTACCGAGGCAACCGTGAGGTCGAGGCCAAAGCCAGCGAGGCAACGGTCACGAAACTCAATGACCTCAGGAAAGTTGTGGCCAGTGTCAACGTGCATGATGGCAAAGGGCAATTTGGCAGGAGCAAAGGCCCGTACAGCTACATGCAGCATGACTACAGAGTCTTTACCCCCAGAAAACAAGATGACGGGGCGCTCGAAGCACGCCGCCACCTCACGGATAATGGTGATGGCCTCGTCTTCGAGACCGGTGATTCCTGGACGCATTTCTAAATCCTACCAATTCAGTCGGGTTTCCACCGACTTCCCGTATGAGGCGCCCATCACAGCAGTACGCTTCCCTCGTGGCTGAAAAGAACCGCGATACAACAGCAATTACAACGGGCCGCAATGGCGCCCGCTCTTTGGCGAGCGACATCTCCACTTCCACCACCTGGTCGAGCTCTGGGCTCGATGAAACCCACCAGGAAGCAGTGGCGGGTCGCAACTCAAAGCTCTACAGCCGTTACACCAACCCCACCGTGCGGCAATTTGAAACCGCTATAGCCGAACTTGAGGGTGCGGAAGATGCCTTGGCCTTTGGTTCTGGCATGGGAGCGCTTGCCAGCGTGGTTTTTGCCTTGTGCTCGCCTGGCGACCACATTGTTGCTCAACAGCAGTTGTACGGCGGCACCATTGCATTCCTAAATGGCCCAGTGCGGCGCATGGGCATCAATGTCACTTTTGTCGATGCCACCGCGCCTGGCGCGTTCACTGCTGCTGCAAAAACTCCGCGCACCATGTTGGTCATTGCTGAAACACCTGCAAACCCTTCGCTAGCGTTAGCCGACCTTGCTGAACTTGGGGCCATTGCTGTTCCCTTCACCATGGTTGACTCCACATTTGCCACGCCAATGAGCCAGCAGCCTCTGTCGCACGGAGTGAACCTTTCTTTGCATTCGGCTACCAAGGGAATTGGCGGCCACAACGACGCACTTCTTGGAGTGGTCGCTGGCGAAAAAGACCTTATTGATGCCGTTTGGGCTTATTCAGTTCTGCATGGCGCGTCTGCTTCGCCTTACGACGCTCACAACGCACTGCGCGGTATTCGCACGCTTCCTGTGCGTCATGAACGCCAATGCGCAACAGCAATGCAACTAGCCAAATGGTGTGAGTCGAGTGGTAATTGTTCAACTGTGTACTACCCCGGCTTATCTAGCCACCCGCAACACCAACTTGCAGCACGTCAAATGACTTCGTTTGGCTCGGTGTTCGCAATTGAAATTCCTGGTGGCATTGAAGCATGCCGCGCATTTATTGCGGCACTGCAATTAGTACGCCCAGCAACATCTTTAGGCGGCCCTGAAACTCTTATTTGTCACCCTGCAACGAGCACACACTTTGGACTCGATGAAGAGTCACTTTCTGGAGCGCTTGCTGGTGATGGTCTGATGCGCATTTCAATTGGTCTTGAACATGTCGACGACCTGCGCAACGACCTTGCTGCAGCCTTTGCTGCATCTCGCTCTTAAATCTTTTTTGGCGGCCGCGGAATAAAGGCGCTTGTGCGTGCCACGTAGTCGTTGTAACCCTCTTTGCGCTTTTTCAAACTCTTTTCCAAAAGCGTCACTCCTGAAACACGACGCAAGAGAATGCTCATTGCTACTGCACCAAGTATTCCGACAACGCCTATTTCAGCTTCGGCAGCAATGAGTGCAAGGCCCCACCACACGCACGCATCGCCAAAGTAGTTGGGGTGTCGCGTGTATTTCCACAGTCCGGTCTGCATTACTTTTCCAGCGTTTGCTGTATTCGCTTTGAAACGTGCAAGTTGAATGTCGCCCACTGTTTCAAAGAAAAGACCAACAGCAAAAAATACAACGCCCAATATGCCGAGCACGCCAATGCTCGGGTTCATCGAAACTTGGCCCAGTTGCACCGGCAGCGAAACAAGCCACATGAGAACACCTTGCAAAATAAAAACCGTAAACAAACTCACAATGGAGAATTTTGAACCGTAATGCTTGCGCATTGCCTTGTAACGAAAATCTTCACCGTGCCCGATGTTGCGCCATGCCAAGTACGACGCCAAGCGCAAACCCCATGCCGTGGTGAGCAACGTCAGCAGCCACCCGCGTGATTCATTGCCGTCCGCAACGCTGCGAGTGACCCAGGCAACCACAACGAAACCAAGACCCCAAACGATGTCGACAATGGATGCGTTTTTCAATATGAGACTAAGGAGCCACATAGACAACATGAGAACCGCTATTGCTAGGGCGCTCGCTAAAAGAATGTCTGCACTTCCACTCATCACTTCATGCCCTTCAAAATTTCATTTTGCTTTTTCACTTCTGTGTCTAACATCAACCACTGCTGGTCGAGCCATGCAGCCATATTTTCAGTAGGAATATCTGTGCGTGCAATGCGCCTGAACCACATCACACACCGAACGTTTCCACGTTCAAGGTGACGCAGCATGCCGCCGAAAGTGTCGAGCCCATCGAAACCCACATGACCGGCAATAACCACATCGCACTGTGGAGCACCCTGCATAAGCGCAATGGCTCCGGCAGGCTTTGGCGGCAACAACATTGTGAGCGGCTCCAACAACTGTGCTCGTTCTGGGTTGCGCTCTTTAATTTTCTCCAGCACTCGTTGTCGCTTAGCCGCGTTTGCTCGCGTACCTTCAGGGAAAATGACCGCCACATCGCTATGACCTAGGTTGTGCGACAACTCGGCAACACCTGCAAGCTCTCCTTGCACATTGTCTGAGGAACGATTGAGGAAATAATTGGGCAATCTGTGCCCCACAATGTCGAGGCAAGGGTCGAGCATCAGTTCACGCTTCAGCACATACCGCGGGAGCAGACCTGCAACATTGCCCATTGCCCACGCCGACACCAGCGAGTCGGCAAGGCTTGCGTGCCGCGACAACACCACAAGTGGCCCAGGTACAAGCACCTCTGGGTTTTGTACATCAATACGCAACCCAACCGTGCCACGCAAGGCGAGAATGAGCCCACCTGCCCACCACCGCTGCAACTTGTAATGCAGCGCACTGTTTCGTTTCTGACCTGCGACCCAAAAGGCAATACTCGCCACTACTCCTGCAATTTCAAGCCACGTCCAGCACAAGAGGAACGCAATGAGGCGAACAATGGGGAATCGCCACTTACGGCGCAACAGGTCGAGCACGATGGTGAGGGGAATCCATATAAAGAAAGAGCCCAACAAGAAGTTGGCCAAAATAAAAACGCCAAGAACGGCGATGGGTCGTCTGACATATGGCTTTTCGATAACGCCATAGTACTTCCCGCATCAAATGTTGACTATTTTGGTCAACTATAGGCAGACTGTAGAGGTGACCACATCGGCAACCCTCTGCGCTGTTCGGCGCCTCACCGGAACACTCGGTGCAGAAATTTCAGGCGTTGACCTCACTCAACCACTTTCAAGCCAAGACACCGCCGCTATTCGTGAGGCCCTCGTTCGCTATCGCGTTGTCTTTTTCCGCGAACAACACCTGACACCTACCCAGCAGGTTGCATTTGCTCGTAACTTTGGCGAGCTCACGCCTGCCCACCCACTTCTTGGCGGTCTCGATTCGAATCACCCCGAGGTACTTGTTCTCGACTCAACTGACTACAAGCTTGGTGTGGGCGATGTACGCAACACCGGTGAAAAGAAAACAACGAGTTACAACAACAGATGGCATACCGATGTCACTTTTTCTGCTGCTCCGCCTACGGCATCAATTTTGGCAGCAAAAGTAATTCCTTCATTTGGCGGCGACACATTGTGGTGCGACCTTGTGAATGCATATGAAACCCTCGCTGCTCCGCTGCAACACTTGGTCGACGGTTTAGTTGCCGTACACGATGCAAGTGGAACCTTCTCTCGCTTCCGCGATGAAGACAAAAGCGGAGAAAACAAACAAAAGTTGCAAAAAATGAACCCTGTGCGCCACCCAGTTGTACGCGTGCACCCAGAAACTGGCGAGCGTGGCCTCTTCGTGAACCCCACGTTCACCGCATACATTGAAAACTTCTCTCCTGAAGAAAGCCAAGCAATACTTGGCCTACTTTATGAACACAGCATTCAGCCAGAACGCGTTGTGCGTTGGACGTGGCACGAAGGCGACGTTGCAATGTGGGATAACCGCTCTACTGCTCATTACGCCGCAGCCGACTACACCGAACCACGGTTGATGCATCGCATTACTGTGCGCGGCGAACAGCCATACGGCACATTCGGCACTATTGAACCAAACGTAGCGAGCAACGCATGAACCCGTACGCAGCACAGTTCCCCGTCAATTTAAACATTGAAGGCAAGCCAGTTCTTTTAGTCGGTGGCGGGCGCATTGCTTACCGCAAGGCCGAGCAACTGCTGGTCTGCAATCCCCTTCTCACCGTTATTTCTCCAGAGATCGACGAACGTTTTCACGCCACCGGTGCAACCCTCATTCAACGCGAATACGCAGCACTCGATGTGAAGGGCTTTTCACTCGTTGTTACTGCTACTGCAAACAATGTTGTGGACCAACAGATTTTTGACGAGTGTGAATCGCTTGGCATTTGGGTCAACTCTGCTGACGACCCCGATCGCTGCACCTTTACCCTGCCTGCCAGCATGCGTCGTGGTCGACTTCTCATTACCTCGTCTACTGCTGGCGCAAGCCCAGCCATGTCTTCATGGGTGCGTTCCACTTTGGAAAATACCATTGGTCCCGAGTTTGCAGAAGCGGTAGAAATTTTGGCTGCAAAACGTGCAGAGTTTCATGCCGAAGGTGTGAGCACAGAAGATGTCAATTGGGCTCCACTCATTGCTGCAGCCCTAGAACAATCGCGCAGCGCTACACAAGCGGTAGCACCATGACCGTGTACCTAGTGGGCGCAGGCCCCGGAGACCCAGAGCTCATTACGGTGAAAGCTGCACGGCTTATTGCGTTGGCCGACGTTATTGTTCACGACCGCTTAGCCGACAACAGCATCATTCAACTTGCTTCACCAGGTGTTGACCTTATTGACGTGGGCAAAAAGCCTGGTGCCCCTACTCCACAAGAAACTATTAATGCATTACTCGTTCACCTGGGTGCTCAAGGCCTCAATGTGGTGCGCTTGAAAGGTGGCGACCCTTTCGTTTTTGGTCGTGGTGGCGAAGAGGCAGAAGCTCTCATTGCTGCGGGCATTGCATTTGAAGTTGTACCTGGCATTACTTCCGCCGTTGGTGTACCCGCCTATGCCGGAATCCCAGTTACACATAGAGGCTTGTCGGCTTCGTTCACTGTTGTTACCGGCCACCGTGAAAAAGGTGGTTCGTCGGGCGTGAACTGGGAAGCATTAGCTGCAGTTGGTGGAACCATAGTGGTGCTCATGGGTGTTGCCGAACGCGGCGCTATTGCCGAACGACTCATTGCTGGCGGACTGAATTACAACACGCCCGTTGCTGCAACTCGCTGGGGTACTCGCGCAGCGCAAGAAACAGTACGAACAACTTTGGGCGAACTTGGCACAACCCCACTTGAAGCACCGTGCACCATTGTGATTGGTGCAGTAGCGGCACTCAATTTTGCGTGGCGTTCTGAAACACACGCGCCTGAATTAATTTAACCCAGTTGATTTAGTTCAACTCTTAGAGCGAGCCACCAGCCCACCAACGCTCGAAAGCGGGAAGTGCTGCACGCGTTACTGGCTCCAACAAAAAACCCGTTGGGGAACGAACGTAGCTAAATGCCCCGTATCCCTCTTCAGGAGACACTTGTGCAATTTCCAAACTCCAGCCCTCTTTCATGAGGCGCTCGGTGGTCTCTTTCACATCGTCTACCCAAATACCCATGTGGTGCACTCCAGGAGCATCAGAGCCATCCCAGATGGTTCCAGGAGCTCCCTGCAGAAGCTCAACGTGTTGCGGACCTTCACATGAGTATGTGAACTTCAAAGGAATAGTGGTTTGACCTTTACCAGGCAACCAAGCACTTTGCTCACGCACTTGCACGTCACACCAAGTGATTTGCAGGCCCTTGCCCATTTCTTCCATTGCTTCTTCAATATTTTTGACGCGCACACCAATGTGATAGATGTCTTGATAATTGAACATGGTTCCCTCTAGTTAGATTTCGCGCCAACACCCTTGGCAAAAAGTGCCGAGAGGTCTTCATCGTCGGTGTCAATGAGTGCTTGCACCCACTTATGGAATGCCTGAGTGCCGCCTTCATTGCGACCAAACATCACTTCTTTCTTTGCGCCGCTCTTCAATCCGCGCTGAATTTGAAGGCCAGTTTTGTAGTCTTCTTCTTCCACAACGAAGCGCATGAACTTCATGCGGTCGGCCACAGAAGCATCGCGTTCTGGGTTTTGTGTTTCACAATGCAAGAAGTGCTGCACCGTTACCGACTCTTCAGGGGTTGCTCCAGGGAACAACTGCGAAATCATGTAAATACGACCATCGGCTTCGAATGACGCAATGGAGATGTGGGGGAAAATTGTCCACACGCCAAAGACCAACTTTTCTGTTGGCCACTCTGCAACGGGCACACCTTCAAGTGGGCCTACTTGACGCTTATCGGGGGCCAACAACCGTTGGTGAGGGCCCCATGCTTCGAACAACGCCTTCGGCGACAGATCGGGTCCAAAAGAGTTCTTGTGCAAAATGGGCAAATGGTAAAAGTCGAGGTAGCCGTCGTAACAAACTTTCCAGTTCGCTCCATCAATGCTTTGCTGACCTGCGTAGTAACAGTTTTCAAAGTGGTGATGCTCTAACACTTCGTCATAGCCATGGAAAAACGAGTCGTGATCGAGGGTCGAATTTGGTGTGAGAGTAACCCAAATAATTCCTGCTCGCTCGGTAACAGGCAATGTAGTGAGGCCATTGCAAGACTTGTCGATATCACCAAAGGCATCTGCCTCATAAATGCCTACAAGGTCTCCGGCAGTGTCATACGACCACGCATGGTACGGGCAGGTAAAGCGACGGGCAGTGCCGCAACCATCGTCAGTAAGCTGAGCACCGCGGTGGCTGCATACGTTGAGGAATGCGCGCATGGAACCGTCTTGCCCACGCACCATAAGTACGGGCACATCCAAAATGGTGACCGCGCTGTATGAACCAGGCTCACGCATTTGACAAGTGAACCCAAGCACAAGTGGCAGACGCTTGAAAATGCGATCTACTTCTTTTTGCCAACGCTCTTGGTCGAAGTAATGCTCAACAGGAACACGCAAAATGTCGTCAACAATTTCACCTTTGCCTTCAGCATGAGCATCGACTGCTCGCTGAGCCATACGTACTAGTTCTTGCCTACTCATTACATACCCCCGTGTGTGGTTGGTACCTCTACGGTACTCCTCCGCACCCTTCGCCAAGCGACCCGAAAATGACTAAAAGCGAGTTAGGAGCCCTTTACAACCAGGTTCAATTCACGCATCGGGCGCAAAAAGAAGCTCGGTTCGTGAATGGGCAACTCCATTGGCCCCGCAAGTTCAACATGAGACACCCGATCGAGCAGCAAGTTGAATGCCGTTGCCATTTGTTGACGAGCAAGTGCTGCGCCCAAACAGAAGTGCACACCAAAGCCGAAGGCCACGTGATTTTTCGCATTAGCACGAGTAATGTCGAAGACATCGGGGTTTTCGAAAACACGTGGGTCGCGGTTAGCTGCGCCAAAGCGAATCATTGCCGATTTGTTTTCTGGAATATCGAACCCACTTACAGTGACAGGGCATTTCACACTGCGCCACAAACCTTGCACAGGGCTATCGAAGCGCAACACCTCTTCAATGAAGTTGCCCATCAACGACCTGTCATTGCGCAGCATTTCCATTTGGTCGGGATGCTCAATAAGTAACAACATGGCAGCCGACAATGCACCGGTGGTGGTTTCAAAGCCACCTGTAATGAGTGCATGCAAAACGGTCATGAGTTCATTAATGGTGAATGGCTCTTCGCCCTCTTCATTCACATGCGCATTGACCAACAATGAAATGAGATCTTTACCGGGGTTCGCGCGTCGCTTTTCAAACTCGCCTGCAATGAAATGCTGCTCTTCAATTTCAACGTTGGCTTCAATAATTGCTTCTTCCACAGAAATCTGCGAACGCTGAGCGAGCGACAACATCGCTTCGGCCCAACGGCGAAATTTTGGATACTGCGAAGGGTCAAGACCAAGTTGGGTGGAAATGAAAATGCCTGGCAGCGGCAAGGCAAAGTCACGAACGAACTCGCAACTTCCTTTTGCCACCATTGCGTCAATGAGTGAATTCGAAATTTCCTCAAGTTGTGGCACATAAGCCTTCACCTGAGCTGGCGTGAAGACGCGATTCAATAACTTGCGATACCGGCTGTGCTCTGGTGGGTCTGAACGCTGCAACACAGGCAGGTGGGTCCAGCCTTTTTCTTTCAACACACTTTGATAGGCGAGGATGGCGTCCATATTGGCCGCACGCCCACCAGCCGATGGTTTGTTCGAGAAGGTGGCAATGTCGCCTAATGCAGCACGAACTTCTTCATGCCCGCCAATGACATAGAGGTCAATGTCGTCTTCATGCCACACCGGGCACTTCGACATCTGCTCTTTGTAATACGGAAACGGATTGTCTTGAATATTGACATTCGTTAAACCCACGTGTTCCACATCGCTACTCATTGGTCCCCCTCGAACTTAAGCAAACCTTACAACGCCGAAAGAAAGTGAGTGATGGCGGCGTTCACAGGTTCTGGGTGCGTCAAGTTCGCGGCATGCGGCCCGCCTGGCACCACTACGTATTGCACTTTGCCACCCAAGCCGTCTCGCAACACTTCGGCTTTAGAAAGCGGTATGGCCGCATCGGCATCGCCGTGCACAACCAACGCAGGACAAGTAATGCTGCCTAAGCGCGAGGTGATGTCATCGCGATGCAACAAGCAGCGAAAGGCACGGCTGAAGCTTTCTTTATTGAGCACTGCCCACTTCGCAAACCATTCTGGCCATTCACCAGGACCCAAAATAAGGCTGGCAATGAACTCTTGAACAGGCGCAGGCCCGTGCTCCATCCACGTGTCGTGCATGAGCATGTAGCCCTCATCGGAACCCGGCTCTTCCAAACCTGCCTGCGTATCGAGCAAAATGAGACCACGAACACGCTCGGGAGCAGTAAGAGCAACCCGCAGGCTCAAGAAACCACCTTGAGACATTCCGCCCAACACACATGAATCAATTCCTAAGTAGTCCATAAGACCAATGACATCTTTTGCAGAATCCCAATAGGTGAACTCGTCGGTAGCAATAGTGCCGCCAAACCCACGCTCATCCCAGGTGATTACACGATGAGTAGATTGCAAAGCCGCTACCTGCGGCGCAAACATTTCATGATCCATTAAGAACCCGTGACTCAGAATGACAGCGGGCAAATTGCTGCCCGTGTCTTCGTAGTAAATAGATGCGCCATTAATGAGGGCGTTCGGCATAGTTATTCGCCTTCCATCAGCAAGGGGTTGCGATAGTTGTGCGTACCGTCAAACCTGCTGAGCAAGTACGGACCCGACACCATTGGCTCATGCCGCGCAACTGCACCCGGCTCTACACAAGTGGGCAACGCCTCAATTGATAAATGAAACGGAGGAGTCACAAATAGCGGAATGGAATAGCGGTCAACATCTGGAGGGTTAATTACTCGATGCGGGTTCGACACATACCTGTCGTTCGTCCAAATGGCCAACAAGTCGCCAAGGTTCACCACAAGATGACCCTCGGGCACAACCACATCAATCCACTCGCCATCACGCCGACGCACTTGTAAGCCGCCCACTCCGTCGTCAGACAAAACGGTGATGCTTCCGTAATCGGTGTGTGCACCACAACCAAAGCGCCCCGGCGCTGTTGGCACCTTGAACGATGGCGGGTAATGCAACATACGCAAATGCAGCATTGGTTCACCAGGCTGATCTTCAAAAAAGTTAGGGTCGAGTTCTAATGCCAGTGCAACACCGCGTTGCAACCGACGTACCGCTTCGTATCCCTCATCGAAATATGCCTGCCATGCTTCGCGGAACCCTGGAAGTGACGGCAACTGGTTGGGGCCGTGCAGCGGGGTCCCCTTCAGCACTTCAAAGTGATCGGGACCTTGCTCTAGACCTGAGTCAATGCCCTCTTTCAGGTCGCCAATGCCATAGCTTGCTTCCAACTCGGTGTCAGCTAATGCACCTTCAAGGTTCTCGTCGCCAATACCGATGTATCCGCGATGATATGCACTCTTGCCGATAGCAATTTTGTTTTTCTCTTCGGCAGACAAAGCAAAAAACTCACGCATCTTGTTCAGCAAGTTTTCTTTCGTTTGCGTTTGAACGCCGTGCCCCTTCACCAACAAGAAGCCGAGCTCTCGACACGTTTGGTCGATGACCGTAGATACCTCACGCGCTTCAGGTGAAGGCAACGCTTTCCCCGTGGCAAACGCTGAGACATCGATGACAGGAATGGAGGTAACTGGCTGTGAGCCCATGTCTCTATAGTGCCACGCCGGCGCACTGCTGGCGGAAACGAAGGTCAATTCAGGAAAATAAGTACACCATTACTCGCCTATTTGCCGCCTGTGCCGACTCGGCAATTTCAAACGACACCGGTGAGCCGTACCCAACATTCACAGTCACAATGACCGACCTCACCCGCTTTGCCACAAATGCTTGCTTCACAGCCGTGGCCCTTCGTAAAGCGATATTCGGTTTCGACAACACTTCGCTTGCAAACAACGATGAATGCCCCACCACAAAAACATTCTTCGCGCTCTTTGCCGCAGTAGCAATTGGGGTCATGTACCCCATTGGCACACTCGACATGTGTCTGAAAAATATTGGGTCCAACACTTCAACACCTATGCCCAGTTCATAAACACGAGACGCCATAGACACCGTACGTACCGAAGTTTTCCATGTGCGTGCCACCGCTCCACTTGCCCACTTCACCTGCACAACACACGAACCAACATCAACAGTGACCACATAGAGCCCGCCCGCCACGCATACCCCAGGCGTAACGCTGACCACACTTTGCCGTTTTGCATCTGAACTAGACAACAACCGGAAGGCCTTCAACGACGCGACGGTCTTCGGGGCAATGGACCCGATTGCAATGGTCGTTGTTGTAACGGCCTTCAACACTGCCGTCGTTGATGTTGTGCTTGAGCTCGATGAGGAAGTTGAACTTGATGTTGAGGTCGAGCTTGATGTCGAGGTTGATGACGTTGTTTGGGTGGCTACCAGAGTTGTGCTTGTTGTGGAAGTAGAAGAAGTTGTGGAGGTTGTTGATGTCGTCGACGTAGAAGTTGTTGTCGATGTGGTGGTTGTGGTGCCTGGAGTTGCCGATGCCGCATCTGAGGCAACACTGAGCCCGTTAATGTTCTCGGCCTTCACAGTGACCGCATATGTGGAGCCGTTAGTAAGTGACCCCACTGCACATTGCAATGGCTGTGCATCGCTCACCAACGTAGAGCAGCCTTCAACGCCATTCAAATACACGTGGTAACCCAATAACGCCGAACCGCCAGTGCTCACAGGCGAAATCCACGAGACGCCAACATTGGTGTTTCCATTACTTGCAATAACTCCAGTTGGCTTGCCAGGCACTCCCGTAGTTGTTGCACTACTGGTGGCCGCAACAGAAACCCCCACCACCGTTTCAGATGTAATGGAAATTGTGTAACTAGTAGAGAGCGAAAGACCACTTAATACACAAGAGTAAGTTCCGAGAGTGGTGCAACTGCCTGCAGAGCCGGCAAGGTTGTATAGCACCACATCCGCACCACCATTCACCGACGCAGTCCACGAAACCGTAAGCGTTGAGCCTTCAGCAATAACACTCACACCCGTTGGAAGGCTTGGTAGTTCCGCTGTGTTCACCACAGCAGGCGCCAGCACTACAGCGCTTTCTCCATTGCCTAACTGCCCATACGTATTGTTTCCCCAGCAATACGCAGCGCCCTCAGTTGTGAGCGCGCACACATGAGCACCTGTTGAACGCGCACTTACTATTTTTGATACTCCACTGGCTAGACCCACAACAGATTGAGGTGAAGTGGCATTGGCCGTCGTGGCATGTGTACCAAGTTGACCAAAGTCGTTAGCGCCCCAACACTTTGCAGCTGCACCCACAACGGCACATGCACCTAAGTTCCCCGCACTAATAGCTGTTGCGCCCGACGCGAGAGACGCAATTGCAACATGCGCAGTAGCGTCGGTCCCGAGCCCGTTACACACCCCTCCAATGCCATCGGAACCCACACAGCGCACTGCCCCACCAGCGACAACAAATGTATTATCGGCACCTAATGCAAGTGCAGTAATTCCCGACAAACCACTCATGGCAGTCACTGGAGCATTCCTGTCTGTTGCAGAGCCATCGCCTAGTTGACCAGTGGCATTGAGCCCCCAGCACTTCATGCCACCTGCTGTGAGCACCACACATGCATGGTCATTTCCTGTTGCCAGTTGAGCGACACCAGAAAGCAAACCGTTTGGATTTACCCTCGACGTGCTATCCGTATTGGACGAATCGCCTAACTGTCCAAATTCATTTTTGCCCCAGCACCGCACGCCACCACCGCTGAGCAACGCACACGAGAAATTACTTCCGACAGAAATATCAACAACGCCTGAAGTCAATCCTGTTACTGCAACTGGTACTAAAGAGTTTGTATTTGAACTGTTACCTAATTGGCCAAAGTCGTTACGACCCCAGCACTGAGCAGCACCGCTCACCACTGCACACGAATGCGCTTCTCCGGCAGCAACTGCAGTCACACCACTGGTGAGACCTTGCACTGCAGCAGAACCAGGAATAGTTGAATTATTACCTAGCTGCCCAAATTCATTGCTTCCCCAACATTGCACTGCACCAGTAACCACTGCACACGTGTGTTCTTTGCCAGCACTCAGCGCTGTTACCCCACTCGCTAAACCCGTCACTGGCCGCGGAACATCGCGATACACCGGCACAGCATTTCCCACCGCCCCATCGGCTTGCGCACCCCAACACCGCACTTGTGCCGTTGACATGACTACACATGCATGTTCATAACCATTCGCTATGCCCACGACCCCAGTAGTGAGTGTGGGAACAGCCGTAGGAACATTGCGTGCACTCACCGTGCCATCGCCCAATTGCCCCCAAGTATTTGCACCCCAACATTGCGCGGCCCCGCCGACCACCGCACATGAGATGTTTTCTCTGGCACTGATGGCCGTCACTCCACTCGACAATGCGGATAGTGCTATCGGTGAAGTGGAACGAGTATTCGTACCATCACCCATTTGCCCCGAGACGTTGTATCCCCAACATTTCACCGATCCTGCAGTCATCCGCACACATGCATGCTGTTTACCTGCAACAACTTCAGCAACACCTGCTGCCAATGAGGTAATTGCAGTTGGAACAAGTTTTTGAGTTGTATTTCCAATGCCTAATTGTCCCTGGCTGTTCGCTCCCCAACATTTCACAGCATTTGAACTCACAGCACAAGCGAAGTCTCCGCCAACCGTTACAGAGGTCGCATTCAATACTCCGTTTGAAACTGGACTCGAACTAGAAACCGTTGAGTTATCGCCTAAGCGGCCATTCGTATTCGCACCTGCACACTGCACAGCACCCGTCACAATGAAGCACGTTGAGTTTGTTCCAGCAGCCATCACACTGACATCCGCAATACCAATGTCAACGGCAACATTGCTTGACACCGTGTCGCCTGAACCAAATTGGCCACTTGCATTCGAGCCCCAACACCGCACGGTGGCGTCAAGCATCACTACACACGCAAAATCTTTTCCTGCAGCAACAGACGACACGCCAGAAGTAAGACCTGTTACTTGCACCGGATACGTGCTCAATGTGGTGGAACCATTGCCCAACTGACCCACATCGTTCTTGCCCCAACACTTCACGCCACCGCCAGACACGGCACACGAGAAACCTTGCCCTGCGCTGACCGAAGTGACACTGGCCAGTGGCACCGACGCCGCGGTGGCTGGATTTACATGAGAGGTTTCAATGACCCACACGCCACAGACCGCAATGAGCAAGGCACCAGAGAACGGCCTACTGAGGCGGTGAGGCAATGACGCCCGCGGTAGCGGAGCGTTCGCCATCTGAAAATCAGATTAGGGATATCTGGAAAAAAGATCTAGGGATCAAGGTCCCACCCAGAAAAGAAAAAAGACCCCCGAAGGGGCCTGATTTCCGGTGAAAAGAACCTAAAGAAGCTAAAACTCCTTATTTGGAGCGGATGACGAGATTCGAACTCGCGACCCTCACCTTGGCAAGGTGATGCTCTACCACTGAGCCACATCCGCGTAGCGAGGGAAATGTTATCAGCCCCGCCCCCAAAACCGACGGCGCGACCTCATCATTCCGCAGTAATTGCCTCGGCGACGGGTTGGACGCTGGCGTTGCGAGTGCGTACCACAACCCCCACTGCAATCAGCATCACTATGGCACCTACGACCTGGAGCAATTGCATCGATTGGCTATAGAGAATCCAAGCGCCCGCCATAGAGATTGCTGGGCTGAGCAAGTTGATGAGCGACACCAAAGTGATGTCGAGATAACGGGTCGCCCATGTGATGAGTGTGTGCCCAATGAGCCCAGGAATAATTACTTGAGCAGCAATAAGCCACCAATCATTGCCGTCAACCAGTGCGAAATCGGCTCCAGCAACAATCGCAACAGGAACAAGTACCAAAGTTGCGACAAGAAAGACCGCTGCCAGAAACGAGCCGGCGTGCGTACCTGCATCACGGGCTCTTTTCGCCACAACGAAGTATGCACTCCACACCACCAAGTTAATAAGTGCATAGAGGTCGCCACTCAGGCCTGCTTCGCTATTGGCCTGCGCCGCAAACACCACCATGCTCACTCCACCTAGGGCAACCACACACATGCATATACGAAGCACGGTTGGGCGCTCACCAAAGAGACGCGGGGCTACAAGCAACATGAGCACTGGCTGCAACGCCGAAATGAGGGTGGCGTTTGCAATGGAGGTGTGCTGAAACGACATGAAACCACTGAGCATTGATGCTGCAAAAAGCACGCCGGGAACAAAACACCTTTTCACCATTTCCACAGTGAGGCGACCACCCGACATATATGCCGACAATGTCATAACCGGCACCGATAGTAGAAGCCGGATAGGAGTAAAAGCGATAGAAGGAGCAGTGATACCGCGAACAAGCAGTGGCCCTACGCTCCATGCAAGGACAGCCGCGACACAAGCAAGTAAGGCGAGTTCGTGTTGTGGACCACCAGTTTCGTGGTGGGTTTCTTTATGACGCAGCACTATTTCTTACTGTCGCCTGCAAGATTCACGCGCAACACCAGCACACCATCTTCGATTGAGGCGACTGCATCACCAATGATTGCGAAATCTTGAAAGTCAACTTGCGCTTGATTGAGAAAAGCCTGACGCTCTTCACCAGAAACTGGCGGCAGCGAGCGACGCTTCACCGATGCTGCTCGGTCTTTGAAGCGCTCAATCATTTCGTTGGGGTCAAATGCTGCCATGCCCTCAAATTACAACGTTTGGCTCTAAAGAAGTGGATCTACCGTTGACGCAGGAGAAGGAACTTCATCTTGGAAAAGTTCATTGCGTTCTGCGAGGCGTGGCTTTTTGTCTTTTTTTACACGAATATCGGGAGCAACATCGACAGGCTCATGCGCTAAGGAGACTGACAGTTCTTCGGCCTTGCTTGCAGGGCGCACCATGTTGAGCAAAAACGCGCGATCGACACCTTTGCTCTTCAAGTAGGTGCGCTCACTCATTATTTCAAGCGGGGCGAGAGCTTCGGGTTCAGGCCGCGAAGTACGCCAGAACCAAATAGTGAGGCCAAACAGCCCGATGCCACCGAGAATGAGCACTGCTGAGATAACAGTGACAATGCCAACGGTTGCAACCATGTGAAGATTCTAGTGGAGACGGCTGAACAAGCCGTGAAGAGCAGCGCTCATCTGGTCGAACTCAATAAGAAATGCGTCATGGCCATGTGGCGAATCGATTTCGATGTAGTCGCATGTGCCGCCAGTTGATTCCACAATGTCGCGAATACTTCGTTGCTGATACGACGGGTACAAAATATCGCTCCAGATGCCTACCGACACCACAGGCACTTGGATGCGCGCGATGGCCGCCTCTACCCCGCCACGACCTCGCCCAACATCGTGAAGGTCCATTGCCTTGCCAATGATGAGATAACTATTGGCATCGAAACGCCGAATGAGCTTGTCGCCATGATGATCGAGATAGCGCTCTACCTCGAAGCGGTCCCACATTTCAATGCCGCTTTTGTCGGCGTTGCCGTCGGCAAGTTCACGACCAAACTTTTCTGAAAAAATATTGTCACTGCGGAAGGTCACTTGAGCGACCATGCGTGCGATGGCCAAGCCTTCCCACGGTCCTTCTCCTGGTGCAGCGTTGTAGTAATCGCCGTTGTTCCATTGCGGGTCAAGACGTATGGCGCGGCGACCAATGACTCCCCAAGCAATTTGTTGTGCAGTAGCTTGCGCACACGTTGCTATGGGAACAAGAGAACGAACGCGATCGGGAAACATGATTCCCCATTCGAGAACTTGCATTCCTCCCATTGACCCACCGATGACGCTTTGCCATACGCGAATGTTTAAGTGATCGGCCAAGCGTGCCTGCGCGCGAACCATGTCGCGAATGGTGACAACAGGAAACCGAGAGCCGTAGGGCAAACCATCTTCGGGATGCGGCGAGGCTGGGCCAGTGCTTCCCTGACAACCGCCCAACACATTGGTACACACCACGAACCACACGTTGGTGTCGATGGCTAAACCAGGCCCAATGAGCGACTCCCACCAACCCGGAGATGGCTGACCGTCTGTAGCGCGGCCTGCAGCATGACTGTCGCCCGTCCATGCATGACACAACAACACAGCATTGCTGGCGTCGCTGTTGAGCGTGCCCCATGTTTCATAAGCAATGGTCACTTCACTGAGAGTTGCACCTACGTCTAGCTGCACTTTTCGGTCGGTCGGCAAGGTGTAGAACTTGCGATCTCCTGGATGCCGAGTGGGGTTCCATGCGCCCGTTGCTGGGTAGTCGCGCGCAGCGGTGTAATAGTTGTCTCCAGGCCTCATGGTTCTCCTTTCTGCATCGGTGTTCACGTATAACAAAAAACGCAACAACACGAGAGAGGGTCGTTGCCATAGGTACTGATGTACCTACAACCACATCCCCGCTTCAGAGAAGCGAGTTGGCACCGTGGACCTACCCCGGTTGCCGGACCCCAATGGTCACTCGTGATGTTTGAAGATAGGTTACCGTGACATGCCAACATTGGCGAGGATCTTTATGACAAACGCTGCCGGTTACTCGAACTACCTCACGCCGCTGGCTGAAACACGTTCAACTCCTGGCACAAACTTTGGCACCTTTGCTATAGCGCCCATAGATGCAGGGGTCATTGTGGTCAGCTTTGGCGGTGCCGAGATGAATCGCAACACCTTCAACAAGCACCCCGATGAACGGCGCATGCGCTCGTTGCAAATAGATCTTGACAGCTTTCTCCTGGGCCCCGAAGTGCGCCAGCAGGGAGACGCCGTGAACCACTCATGCAGCCCCAATTGCGGCATGGGCAATGCAACCCAACTGGTTGCCATGCGTGACATTGCCGCAGGTGAAGAAATTACCTTTGACTATGCGATGTCTGACGCATCTGACTACGACGAGTTCGCGTGTATTTGCGCTACCCCACAATGCCGCCACAACATCACATCGCTCGACTGGAAACTGCCTGAACTTCAACATCGTTACAACGGATATTTTTCGCCCTACATCGTGCGCAAAATGAAGGCACAAGGCAAGGCCCGGCAACTGCGCAAAAGTGAGGCAGAAGAACTTCTGTTGCGTTACGACGAAAACCCGCGTGAGGCACTTGGTAATGCTCTACGCATTACTTCGGGCTATTCCCATTCTTCCTATGAGGTGCTGTACAAAATGCTCGACCTCGACGCAATGGGTGTGCGTAATGAAGACGACGTTGTGAAGTACCTCAACGAAATGCGCGTCTACCCCAAGAATGGTTGAGTGAAGGCAAGGCGCTGATCGAAGCCCACTTCACCTGGCAAGAAGCCATTGCGGTCGGGCCACAACAACTGCACGACCGAAAAAGATTTTGCCTTGTACCACGAGTTGGCGGTTGCGAAAAGATGCCCCCATTCGCTCATGGCCACCGGCACAAACCTTGCACGTTGTTCACCATCGAACAGCCCGAGTAGTTCTGCGCCAATTTCAATGTCATTACCGGCAGCAACGTCGACCACAAGATCGAAGAGTCCTTTGCACGCAACAGGCGTGAGCCCGCAAACCACGATGTTGGGGAAAGAGGTCACTTCTGTGAAATTCAGAGTGTAGGAATATGTGGGAAATGGTGAACCGTTTGCAGCCTTAGCCACACCGGGCTCAACAGATTCTGTTGCCCATCCGAAGGTTTCCACCATCCATTCAATTTTTTCCATGTGGGGAATATGAAAATCTGGGAGATCACCCGTATAGGCGTTTTTGTCAGATGATGAGGCATCGTGCACATACACAAACTAGCGTGAAGCACAGTGAAGAATCACATGATGCTGCGCCACTTTTTGCGCCCGAAATGGCTGCTCACTCATCTGCTTGTCATATTTCTTGTAGTTCTCATGATGTCATTATCTTTGTGGCAGTTTCGACGACTCGATGAGCGAAAGATCTTTAATGCCGAACTTCGCGCCAATGCAACCCAAGGCATTGTGCCCATCAATGAACTTGTCTCTGGCCTTCCACCTGACCTCAATGACATTCAATGGCGTCGCGTGGTGGTGCGTGGCACATTTCGCCCCAGCGCCGAAGTCACCATTTTTAATCGAAGCCAAGATGGCGCAGCCGGCGTAGATGCCGCGACCCCACTCGATTTCACAATTGACGGCAAAAGCTATGCGGTCATCGTTGACCGAGGTTTTGTTCCGCTCGCTACCCCAATGCCCAAACCACCCAGTAGTGAAGTAGAACTACTCGGACGCATTCGACTTTCTCAAGAACGACGCGTGGGCTCGCTCAAAGACCCCGCTACCGGAGTGCTCACCGAGGTCCAGCACCTTGACGTGAAAAGGCTAAGTGGACAAACCCAACTCAATGCACAACAAACAGTGTTGCCGTACTACCTCGATTTATTAGAGTCACCGCAAATTACTTCAGGCTTGCCGGCACGGGTAACCGACCCAAAAACTGACAACGGTGCACATTTGTCGTACGCGATTCAATGGATTTTGTTTAGCCTCTGCGCCGTGGCCGCTTGGGTTATTTTGGTGCAGCGGGCATTGCGTGCTTTAAAGCCAACTTCAACTGACGCTGTGTAAATTTACTAGCAAAAGCGATTGACAAAACTCCTGCCACTTGCAAAGCAAGTTCGCCCGAAGGCGCACCGCGAACTATTGCAATACGAGCTTGATACTTTTTTCCATCATTGGCAATTGCACGTACCGCAACGGTTTCTTCAAGCCATTTATTAATGTTGGGAAGCACGCAAACATCAACATTTACTGCACGTAGCGCCTGAGCGAATTCTTCTGCATTTGGGTCGTTTGCGGACAGCAGAATTTCATGCGTTTCGTGGCCTGGCTTACGCCATTCACGATTGCGCGATTTACGAAATAAGTCGATGAGTGACACTGTGAACCCTTTCAAAATTTACGCAAGTTGTTGGGCAATACCGCGTGCGATACGGCTTGCCACCATCATGGTAGGCAATTGCGTTGCTGCGCGAGGAATATCGGGAAAAACCGACGCATCAGCCACCCATAGTTGCTGAGTATTAAAAACCGCTCCGGCGGCATTCACTGCAGCACGATCACTTTCCTTGTCGCCCATTGCGCACGTACCCGAGGCATGTGAGTAAGCGCCAAGTTGCCGTTGGACGAATTTCATCATGCTCGCTTCATCGTGGGCAATGAGTTCATGAAGGCGGGTTCCTGCATTATCTACGTAGCATTCCAAGACCGAGCCATTCTCTTTCACCGATGCCAGCACATCTGAGGCCAAAATAAGAGCTGCTCGCATTGCTTCTGCGTCGTCATTTGTGGACAAAGAGCACAACGATATTTCTGCTTTCTGATTCACTTCCTTCACCAACCCACGCGAAGAGACTTTTGTTACTGCAGCTGCAAGTTGAGCAAATTGCATTCCACTGCCGTTGCTTGCCGCGTTCACCGGTAAGAGATGAATGTTGCTCTCACCCATTGCAGAAGAAGCAATGACCAGCGAAGTGACCTCTGGGACAATGTCTTCCGTATTTTGTGCTATCTGCACAATGATTGACACAGACGGATGATCTTGCAGGTTGCGACCAATAGCAGGACCAAATAGACCGCTACGCAAGAGAAGAAGTGGGGTCCAAATTGCCCCTGCGCACATAACGACTGCGTCGAAGTGCTCTTCTGTGCCGTTTGCCAAGGAGACACCCTTAGCCACTGCGCCTTCCATTAAAACTGCTTCTACTTTGCTCTGCGTACGCACTTCAAGAAGATCGGCAGTATTTGCTTGACGCATGAGTGGAAGTACATACGCAGAAAATGCATCGAGTCGCTTGCCATCGACCAGTGACAGCGCCACCGACCCTGCCCCATCGGTACATGCAGCGCCGTGCTGAACATCCCCTGCTCCCATGCGCTGTGCCGCGCTCACCACATCGCTTGAGAAACCCCCAAGATGAGGCGCTCGCGACGAGCCCATATGCAGATTCTGAAACTCTTGGCGAACTGCACTCCAACCCCAACCTGTGCAGCCATAGATGCGCTCCCATTGGTTGTAGTCATCGGGACACCCCCATGTTTGAACCATCGCATTAATGGCTGAGGTGCCGCCAACGCCTTGACCACGTAAGTAGGGCAATGCGTTCGCACCAGCGTCGACCACATAACTTGAACTATCAAGTAATTGCTCTTCTTTCAGTGCATCGGAAAAATGCATAGAGCTGCGCGCAGAGTGAACGCTTTCAAGGTCTAGACCCTGCTCAAAGAGAACTACTTTGCAGCCGGCACTTACCAGGCGGTGCGTAACAACGCAGCCCGCAGGGCCAGCACCTACAACAGCAATTCTCGGCATGACGATTATTTGCTGTCGGAAGGTTTCTCGGCCATGCGCCGAGCCGCATCGGCATAATGAAGCGCCGTGGGAAGCCCATGTAGTGATGCTCCGCCATCGACACACAATGTTTGACCAGTAATGAAACGGGCTTCGTCGCTACAAAAGAAGTACGCAGCCTTGGCAATATCTTCACTTGCACCCATATGCCGCACTGGCGTGAGTTCGGTGAGAGCCTGAACAACATAGTCGACCTTAAAAACGCGGGAAGTCATTGGTGTTTCAATGAGCCCAGCTGCCACGCAATTGAACCTCACACCCTTTGGGCCATACTCCACCGCTGCAATTTTGGTTGCATATTCAACACCAGCTTTTGAACTTCCATACGCTGCCAAACCAACGGCTGGACTATGAGCTGTTTGGGACGAGATTGACAAAAATGCGCCACCACCCGATGCTGCCATTGAGTTTCCAAAATGCTGCATGCAATAAATGGCACCAGTAAATTGCACAGCCTGCATTGCAACAAGCTTCTCGGGAGTGAGTTCAGCAATAGGAGTACTTTGCTCATAGCCCGCACAGTTCACCGCAATATCAATTTTGCCGAAATCTTTTTCCACACTCTGAATCAACGCTGCGATGTCGTCGTTGTTCGTAATGTCGCACTGGTAGCCCTTGCCACCCACCGCACTTGCAGCAGCATTAACCACGTCTATGCGCCGCGCCGCGATTGCAATTTGCGCTCCTTCACGATGAAGGCGCTGAACAATTGCCTCGCCGAATCCTGAATGTCCGCCAATAACAACTGCAACTTTTCCAGACAATGTACCCATAGCGCTCCCTTACGTTTTCGCATGCCGCGATAGGGAGCATCTTAAACCAACAAGACTGTTTGCTATTGAATACCCAGCAGGTGTCCGGTGTCGTTGTATCGCACAAGTTTCCAACGACCCGGGCGCACGTGCACAATTTCCGTTACTGAAGTATTCACGGTGTGCACTTCGAACTCTCCGGTTGGAGCGGCGCGTAATGCATAGCGCAAACAGGTGTCGATGACGCCTGCATGGCATGAAATGACAATGGTTTCACCCGGATGCGCATCAACCACGCGCCGCAATGCAGATCCAACACGCAATTGAAATGCTGCGACTGTTTCCCCACCTGGGTATGTCTCGTCATACGGGTCGGTTTCCCAGTTGCGATGCCCAAACTTTTCCAAGAAATCGCTGTAGGGCATACCGTCACACAGAGGGCCTGGGTCATGCTCACCAAACTCGGGGTCTGTAGTGAGAGCCGGGTTTCCTATGCCGTGTGCAATGAGTTGTGCCGTTTCTTGGGCACGAGCGAAATGGCTAGCAATAAACACGGTAGGAGAAAGCGTGTCGGGAACTTGCTCATTTTCGTAGGCAAACCGTTTTCCCAGTGCAGTGGCCTGACGACGACCGAGATCAGACAGCCCGTTGCAGGTACGGAACCCTCCTATGATCTTGTCGACAGCTACTTGCGATTCTCCGTGTCGAATGAGAATGACACGCGTTGAACTCATACCAACTTCTCGACGAAGGCTTCAAGCTGACGCAAGTTGCGACACTCGTATACGCCATCGGTGTGGTTTCCATACTCGCCAACAATGGAGTCGCCCGTGTTCCAATATGAACGCGGCTCAGGGTTCAGCCAGTACACATTTTTTGCGCTCTTTTTAATTTCTTTTACTACCCAACTTTGCGCGGCGTGGTAGTTGTTACGAGCATCGCCAAGCAACAACACTGTGGTCTTAGCATTCACGTCGCGACCGTACTTTTCCCAGAACACTTCAAAGGCATGGCCATAGTCGCTGTGGCCATCGACCCAGACCACATCGGCTTCGGTGTTCACACGCGCAATGGCTTCGGCAATGTCTTCAGTTGATTTGAAGTACTCAGTTACCTCATCGAGCCCGTCGATGAATACAAAAGACCGCACTTTGGAGAACTGACCCTGCAGGGCGTACACCAACATCAATGTGAATCGAGCAAAAGCCGCCACACTGCCTGAAATGTCGGCTACCACCATTAGTTCTGGCTTCGATGGCCGAGGTGAACGAAACTTGGGCTCGGCTGGCACACCGCCGTATGCCAGAGAGTGGCGAACGGTACTGCGGAAGTCGAGTGGGCCCTTGCGACCTTTGCGGCGCTTACGTGTGAGGCGAGCTGCAATTTTACGTGTTAATGGATACAACGCCTTTTTGAGGTTGGCCATTTCATCGCGACTGGCATGCATGAATTCAACATCTTCAGGAAGTGGCTTACGCAAGGTCTTTGCCATTGCTTCTGCACCACGGTCGGCCACAAGTTTGCGACGAATTTCAGCTTCAATTTCTTGCTTGAATTTCTCAATGCGACTTTCGATCTCATCTTTGTTGAGGCGCTCTTCAAGATCGGTTAAAGGCTCAGAAGCTGCTTCGCGCTGAGCATCTTGCAATTTGTCGAGCATGTTTTCTAAGTCGAGGTTTCGCAACGTGCGGTAAAGGTAATAGGTTCCGCCAACGGGCCGACCCGGCTCCATGCCAGCAAAGCGTTGAACTGCTTGGCGAGCCATTGCGCGCATCATGGCTTGGTCGCCATTCATGAGCGCACGCATGAGGAGATTCATCATCTCTTCTTGGGTTAATGAATCCATGGCGCCACCGCCACCCTTGCCTTCACCCTGGCGCATTTGGTCTTGCATCTCACGCCAAAACTCATCGGGTGAGTCTTCATCTTTGATGGAATACTCAGGACCACGCAAAGAGAAATAGACCTCGAAAACAGTTTCGAATGCTTTCCAGTGAGCAGAGTTCTTCACCAAAGTTGCACCAAGTGCATATTTGAATGCATCACGGTCTTCAATAGGAATTTGGCGAATTGCCTCCATCGCATCGAGGTTTTCGGTCAGGCTGACGGGCAGACCTGCACTACGCAACTCCGCGACGAAACCTGCCATCAAATCGAGCATGTGTTGTAGTTCCTATTTGTCTGAAGACAGTTCCTTCACCGCTTTGGCGATGTCGGTCTGGTATTTGAGCAAAATATGCAACGTCTCTTTTGCTTGTTCAGCATCGATGTGCTCAATACCCAAGAGCATCAATGTGCGAGCCCAGTCGAGGGTTTCGCTCACCGATGGTGACTTCTTCAGATCGAGCTGACGAATGTTACGAACAATGCGCGCAATTTGATCGGCGAGATGCTCTGTAATGCCTTCTACCTTGGTGAGCACAATGAGTTTTTCACGCTCAAGGTCTGGGTAGTCAACGTGTAGGTACAGGCAACGACGCTTCAATGCCTCTGAAAGCTCACGCGTATTGTTAGATGTAAGAAACACAAGCGGAATTTGCTTTGCGGTGATGGTTCCGAGTTCCGGAATAGACACTTGATACTCGCTCAAAATTTCGAGTAACAATGCTTCCGTTTCCATTTCAACACGGTCAACTTCGTCGATAAGAAGCACCACTGGGTCGTCAGCACGAATTGCTTCCAACAAAGGACGTGTGAGCAGAAATTCCTCGCTGAAGATGTCATCTTGGACATCGCTCCAAGAGTCGGAATTCTTGTCGGCCTGAATGCGCAACAACTGCTTCTTGTAGTTCCATTCGTAGAGTGCCTTCGACTCGTCTAGCCCCTCGTAGCACTGCAAACGGATAAGCCGCGCGCCCGTGAGCTCCGCAATGCTCTTTGCGAGTTGGGTTTTGCCGGTACCGGCTGGCCCCTCTACAAGGACTGGCTTACCTAAGCGATCGGCCAAAAAGGCGACACTTGCAATGCCGTCGTCGGCCAAATAGTTGACGTCTTTCAGCCCATCACGGACAGCCTGCACTGATTCAAAGCGATTCCCCATGTCTCAACCTTACTGTTCGGTACGCTCTCACTACGAATGGACCGTCAAAACACTTCCCTTCAATCTGGCCTCATGCGCTCCAACATTGCCGTTGCATCGGGCACGGCACTGTCGCGCCTCACGGGCCTCATTCGCATCGTGGTCTTTGGCATCGTTATTGGACAAACCGCCCTAGCCGATGCTTACGACGGAGCAAATAACTCTCCGAACTCCATCTACGAGCTCTTCATTGGTGGTGTCTTTTCTGCATCGCTTGTGCCGCTCTTCACACGTATTTTCGCCGATCAAACAGATGGCGACGAGAACTCGCGCACGGCATCAGATGCTGTTTTCTCTGTTGGGCTTGTGGTTCTTGCAGCAGCCACAGCCATTGCCGTTGCTCTTGCCTCCCCCATTTTTCATCTTTTTGCCCTACATACCTCTTCAGCCGTCGACGCAGGCGAATACCAGCGCATCGGCACCTTGCTCACTCGCATTTTTCTTGTGCAAATATTTTTCTACGGAGTCACCGCATTAATGACAGCCGCCCTCAACGCGCGACGGAAATTTTTCGCTGCTGCATGGGCCCCCGTTGCATCAAATGTCATCATCATTGTTTCTCTGCTCTTTATTCCCGCAGTGCTCGACGGCAAGCCAACACTTTCCACCGTGAATGACAGTTCTTCTCTGCGTTGGCTCTTAGGTCTAGGCGCTACTGGGGGAATCGCCGTCATGGCAGCTTTGCTCGTGTACTCATTTCGACGAGAAAATATTGGCTTTCATTTTCGACCCCAGTTTTCACACCCTGCAGTTAAACAATTAGCCCGGCTCTCAACATGGACATTTGGTTATGTAGTTGCAAATCAAATTTCTCTCATATTTATACGCAACCTGGCTCGCCCAGGAAGCGGTGGCCCCGATGCGTACACAAAGGCATACATATTCTTTCAACTGCCACATGGGCTTCTTGCCGTTTCGCTGGCCACCACGTTTGCGCCCGAGTTAACCCGTGCGGTCACCGAGCGCAATAAAGAAAAATTCGTTGAGCGCATGTCGCTTGGCGTTCGCCTCATTTCGCTTCTTACTTTGCCGTTTAGTTTTCTTGTTCTGGTAACTGCACGCCCCACCATTGGCGCATTGTTGCAACACGGCAACTTCACTGCCGATGCTGCGCTCAACACCTCTCGCGCGCTCATGGGCTTTTCAATTGGCTTAGTGGGGTTCTCGGTGTACCTCTTTGTATTGCGAGGGTTTTATGCACACAACGACACACGTACCCCGTTTATCATCAACTGCTTCGAGAACATTCTCAACATTGCATTTGCTCTCATTTTGGTGCGCCACTTTGGTGTTCTCGGTTTGGGATTAGCTTTCGCACTTGCCTACCTCGTGAGCGCAGTCATTGCTCTTGCGGTACTTGAGGTCAAAGTTCCCGAATTTGAAATGAAAGCAATGCTGAAATCACTACTCCCCATGCTTTTAAGCGCCATAGTTGCCGCCGAGACCGCATGGATGCTCGGACGTGCAATTGGTGCCACCTCGGGAATGCTTGCGCTCGTTCGCACCATTTTGAGCGGCACACTGGGGCTCGGCATCTACGCAGTGCTGCTCTTTGTCTTCCGCGTACCGGAAGTACGACAAGTCGTGAGCAGGTTTCGCAAACTTAATTCAGAAGTCGCCCATCAAGAGCACTAGCTCGTCGCGATGCACAACAAGCGGAGAATGATCTGCCCCTGTTCCTTTGGCAGTTGAAAGTTCAACGGAAGAAATAGCACTAGCTCCACGTGCTACCAGTTCACCTTTTTCGTTAAGCACTTCAATCACTTCGCCATGTTCAAATTGACCGGTAAAGGAAACTACACCGACTGCAAGGAGCGACGTACCGCGATTTACCAGCGCATCGGTTGCGCCACTATCAATAACAACCGAGCCCGTTGCCTCGGCAGCAAATGCAATCCATAATTTGCGGGCAGAAAGCTGGCGATCACGACCCACGAAGGTGGTGCCCACGCCCGCACGCGACTGCACAGCATCGAGCACCACGTTTTCTTTTGTTGCACGTGCAATAACAGTACGAATTCCAGACCACGACGCAATACGAGCAGCCGACAACTTTGACGCCATACCGCCACTGCCACGGGCGGTACCAGCACTACCTGCAGAAATTGCCAGCAGGTCGCTGCTTGACTGCACTTCAGCAATGAGCTGAGCATCGTCGTTATAGCGAGGGTCTGAGGTGAAAAGCCCATCTTGGTCGGTGAGAAGCACAAGCACGTCGGCACCAACACTGTGTGCAACTAAGGCCGCAATGCGATCGTTGTCGCCAAACCGTATTTCATCGTTGGCAATTGCATCGTTTTCATTAACAATAGGAACAACACCGAGTTCAAGTAGACGCAACATTGTTTGTCTTGCGTGCAGGTACTGCTGTCGGTCGGCAAAATCGTGAGGAACTAGTAGCACCTGAGCGCCAATGGCACCATGCAAGCCAAGTTCATCGTTGTAGCGCTGCATGAGCCGACTCTGACCAATTGCGGCAAGAGCCTGCAAGGTTGATACATCGCTTGGCCGTTCAGATAAACCCATAGCTGCTACACCTGCGGCTACTGCGCCGGAGGTGACCAGCAAAACTTCTACGCCACTGTTTTTCAACTCAACTATTTGTTGACACAAAGCCACAACCATATTGTCGTTAATGGTTCCGTCGGCATGGGTAATAGAGCTCGTACCGACCTTAACAACGGCGCGTAATTTGTGAGCACTATTTTGAGTCATAACAGTTTCGCTTTTTCTTTTGTTTGATCTTATAAATCTGGCGAGTATTCAAATGAGAATGAACCGATCCACACAATGTCACCCTCTTGCGCACCTGCACGGGCAAGAAGTCGCAAGGCTCCCATTTTTTTGAGTCGCTCATCGATGTAGTTCAATGCTTCTGGAGTAGAGACGTCGTTAATGGCAACCGAACGTTCTGCATTACGGCCATGAATACGGAACTCCCCTTCACCGAGGCGCTCAATATGAGTGCCTTTTGGTTCAGGTCGCAAAATAACTTTCGCTTCGCGCACGGGTTCCTGGTTTCGTGCTTCGAAAACAAGCTGGGCCAATTTACCCACCACATTGCGCACGCCTTGTTGGGTCACGCCAGACATGGTGAGACCCTCCCAGCCCGTCACAATGGAAGGCTCTGCAATATCAATTTTGTTTCCCACAATAAGACGCGGGCGCGTGAGCAGTTCTGGCTCATAGGCGCCGAGTTCACGCAGCAAAATTTCTTCTTGTTCCGCAGGGGGCAAACCGTCGACCGCTGCAAGATCTATGAGCACACACAAAACACGAGCGCGCTCGATGTGCCGCAAAAACTGATGCCCGAGTCCGCGACCTTCGCTCGCCCCTTCAATAATTCCGGGAATGTCGGCGAGCACGAACTCTGTGCTGCTATCAATACGCACAACACCAAGATGCGGTTCAAGAGTGGTGAATGGATAGTTAGCAATTTTTGGTTTAGCAGCAGACACCGCACTAATGAATGTGCTCTTACCTGCATTAGGGAAACCCACTAAGGCAACATCGGCCATGAGTTTGAGTTCAAGCTTTAACCAACGCTCTTCACCCATTTCACCTTGCTCGGCAATTTTTGGTGCACGACGTCGGTTAATAAGAAAACGTGCGTTACCGCGGCCGCCTCGACCACCAGTAACAACACACCACTTATCACCGTGGTTGACGAGGTCTGCCAAAGGCTCGCCCGTGTACAGATCTTTAATGACCGTTCCTTCAGGAACATGAACAACAAGTTCCTTGCCCTGGCGCCCGTGCTGGTCTTTGCCCATGCCGTGAATGCCGTCTTCGGCTCGGCGGTGGGGGTGGTCGCGAAAAGCGAGAAGCGACGACACGTTGCGGTCGGCAATGAGCCATACATCGCCCCCGTTGCCGCCGTCGCCGCCGTTGGGGCCGCCGAAGGCTTCTGGGCCTTCGCGACGGAAACTGACGCAGCCCGCTCCGCCGTCACCGCCGCGCACGTTTAATTGGGACTCATCGACAAATGCGCTCATGGTTCTTTGCAGGCTAGTTGTGAGACACCCATGTCGTAACGTTCATTTCATGGCACATGACACGCAAGGCCCCTCTCCAGACCGCGCGAGCACCTGGGCATCCACCATGGCGGGGCACGTATTGCCTCACAGCCCAGCCACGGTTCGCTTTGCCCACGCCACTTCCACAGCAAGCACAGGGTCACAGAGTGTGGTTACACGTGAACAACGTGAAGAAAATGAAGCACAGGTATATAGCCCCCTTGCCACATTGGCTATGGGGGCTGGCGTGCGAGCCACTCCAGAATCTCCCGATCTCTTTCGCACCTGCTTCGAGCGCGACCGCGACCGCATCTTGCACGCCAATGCATTTCGTCGTCTTGCCGGCAAAACCCAAGTGTTTGTATTTCCCGACGACCACCAGCGCACACGCCTCACCCACGCACTTGAAGTTGCCCAAGTAGCAACTGCAATTTCTCGAGCACTTGGGCTCAATGTTGCACTCACCGAAGCAATTGCCATTGGGCACGACTGCGGCCATGGCCCTGGTGGTCACGCCAGCGAAGATGCACTCAGTCCCTACATCGTTGGCGGCTACGACCACGCTCTATGGGGTGCCGACGTTACCTTGCAACCATTAAATCTCTGTCGCGAAACACTCGACGGCATACGCAACCACTCGTGGTCGCGCCCTGCGCCACTTACTCCCGAGGGTGAAGTGGTGTCTTGGGCCGATCGCATTGCATACGTTTGTCACGACTTTGAAGACGCAGTTGCGGCCGGCATTGTTTTCCCGAATGAACTTCCTGCAATTGTGCAAGAGCGTTGTGGCACTACGCGTGGCCAACAACTCGCAGCATTCATTAATGGCATGGTCAATGCAACAATGCAAACAACACGCATTGCAATGAATGCAGACATTGCTGAAGCACTTGGCGCATTTCGACAATTCAACTACGAGCGTGTGTACTTACGCCCCGAGTCACAAGCCCAAGCACAATCTGTCATCACACTGCTGCAAGCTCTCGTAGAGCACTACAGGGCCTTCCCACACCTTGTACAAGGGGCCGAGGCTGCACACGACACAGAGCATCGCATGCGGGTCATTGTGGAGTACGTCGGCGGCATGACCGACCAATATGCATTTACGCAGGCGCAGCAGTTACTGAACTGGAGCGACAATCAACTTCCGCGCGGCATTACGCCTTAGAAATTACGAAGCGAAAGGAACGACGTCAACAACCTTGCGGCCACGACGTTCGCCAAATTTTACGCTGCCTTCAGAAAGAGCAAACAAGGTGTCGTCTTTGCCGATGCCTACGTTTTTTCCTGGGTGAAAGCGAGTTCCACGCTGACGGACCAAAATGGTTCCGGCGTGAATGGTGGTGCCATCGAATACTTTTACTCCGAGGCGTTGAGCGTTTGAGTCGCGGCCGTTACGTGTGGAGCCGCCGCCTTTGGTCTTCGACATGGTCAGCCTTTCGCGATAGAAGTGATTTCAACAACAGAATATTTTTGACGGTGCCCGAAGCGGCGGCGCTGGTTAGTGCGGCGCTTATAGGTAAAACCATCAATTTTCGGACCACCGACAGTTCCGATGACGCGGCCAATAACGCTGACGCCCTTCAACTGGTCGGGTGTCGCAAGGACGGTGTCGCCATCGACGAAAAGAACCGGTGCGAAACGCACCTCTTCACCATCGGCAATGCCGAGAAGTTCGACCTGGACCTTTTCGCCCTGAGCGACTTTTTCTTGTTTTCCGCCGGAGGCGATGACTGCGTACATAGCGATTTCCCATCATATAAGTGGTGAACTCGCCAAACCAACCCCCAGAGGGTTTGAAATGGCGATAGAGCAAGAGATTTAGCCAATGAGGCCGTAGTCAACCACGATGCCGCGTGCATCGCAATCGGGACAAGGAGTAGCAAAACTAGTGAGGAGGCCCTCTCCGATGCGCTTCCGTGTCATTTCCACAAGACCCAGATCTGATACATCGAGAACTTGAGTACGAGTTTTGTCACGCGACAAAGCCGAACGGAATGAATCGACAACTTTGCGACGGTTTTCTTTAATTTCCATATCGATGAAGTCGATAACGATGATGCCACCAATGTCGCGCAAACGTAGTTGCAAGGCAATTTCTTCGGCAGCTTCAAGGTTGTTATGGAACACGGTTTCCTCGAGGTTTGAAGTACCCACGTTTTTACCCGTGTTGACGTCGATGACCGTGAGGGCTTCAGTGTGCTCGATGATGAGTGAGCCACCCGAAGGCAACCACACTTTGCGGTCGAGCGCCTTATGCAGTTGTTCATGCACGTGATAATTCTCGAATATTGGCAACGTTGGGGGCGACGATTCTTCACCTTCAACGGTGTCGACTCCGCCGCTTGTTGACGTTGAGCCATATAGCTCTACGCGGTCGGCTAGTTCTGGGTTAAATGCGCCCACATAGCCTTTGACGTCTTCGAACAGTTGTTGGTCGTCAATAATGACGCCGCGGTATTCCGCATTGAACTCTTCACGAATAACACGCACCGCAACACTTGGCTCGCGATACAGCAAAGTAGGGCCAGTGGCTTTTTTTGCTGCCGCGTCGATGCGCTCCCACTCTTCAAGCAAACGTGCCATGTCGGCGCGAAGTTCTTGCTCAGTTGCGTGCTCTGCAGCTGTACGCACAATGAGGCCATGTTCAGCAGGCTTTACGCGGTCGAGAACCGAGCGCAATCGCTTACGTTCGTCGTCGGGCAGGCGCTTTGAAATGCCATACGTTTTCGAATGAGGAATGAGCACTACGAAACGACCAGGCAGCGATACTTCTTGGGTGAGCCGTGCTCCCTTTGCAGAAATAGGGTTCTTCGTCACTTGGCACAAAATGAGCTGACGCGCTTTGAGAATTTCTTCAATGCGCTTGTCTTCTGGCTTTTCAACAATGTCTTCGGTGTCGTATTGCACGTCTCCGCGGTACAACACCGCATTTTTTGGCGTAGAAATGTCGACAAAGGCGGCTTCCATACCCGGAAGCACATTTTGCACACGACCGATATAGATGTTGCCGTAAATTTGGTTGTCATCATCGGCTGGGCGGCTGACGTAATGCTCAATGAGCTTTCGTCCCTCGAGAACAGCCACTTGGGTGAAGCCATCGCGCACCTGCACGCACATGAGGTAGCGCCCTACGGGTCGACCATTACGTTCGCGACCACGACGGCGCTCGACAATGTCGGCATCGAGTACTGCAGCGTCGCGCACGCGATTTGACCCCGACGCCCCCGAACGACCACGACCGCCCCGGCGGCGCTTGTTGTTACCCGATTTTCCTTCCGGCTTTTTCACATCGCCCGAAGACCCTTGGGTGCTGGCCGCAGCTGCAGCAACACGAGGTGCTGGGCGGGTATCGCCAATTTGCGGACGACGCTGTGGGTCAGCGCTTCCCGTTTCGGGCGCACCTTCACCTGGTGCGCTGTTCGGGTTCGCTGCACCAGAGGCACTGCGATTGCGATTACGACCACCCCGTGAACCACGGCGACGGCGCTGTGCTGAAGCCGAACTGCCTTCACTTGCGCCTGCTGAAGGCGAAGAGGGAGAGGACTCCCCTTGCGAAAATTCATTCATGATGTCTCGATTCTGTGTATCGCGCGCCCCCCACCAGTGTCGAACAAAGCTCGGACAAGAGGGTCGCAGCGAGCGGCTATTACCGCACGGGTACGAGACTACCTGCTATCTCAGCCGTCGCATGTGAACACTTTGTACGAGACCAATAATCATCGCAAAAGCCACCAAATGCGACCCCCCATACGACACAAACGGCAATGGAAGCCCTGAAACGGGCATAATTCCGATGGTCATGGCAATATTTTGGAAACTTTGCCACAAAATCATGGTGAAGGCGCCAATAGCGATGAATTGCCCCACTCGGGTTCGCGCGAGGCGCCCAATTCTCCAAATTCGCCACAGCAAAAGTGCCAGGAGCGCAATGGTGAGGCCTGCGCCAATCATTCCAAATTGCTCGCCGATGGCAGAAAAGATGAAGTCGGTGGACTGCACGGGAATGAACCCACCGTTGGTCAGGGGACCTTGCAAAAAGCCCTTCCCCGTGATTCCCCCGGTCGACACTGCCCTTTTGGCAAAGCGCACCTGCAACACCACCGACTTCAATTTTTCTTCAGTGGAGTTCTGGTTGAGAAACGCCTCGATGCGCTTAATTTGATAGGTCTTAATGACTCCGCTCACTACAACTGCGGTGGCCGACACCGTGGCAAGCAAGGTGATGGAGGCAATGTATTTCCATTTCGCACCAGCGACGAGCAATAACCCCATTGCACAGGCAATGAGAACCGACGCCGAACCGAGGTCGGGCTGCAACAAAATGAGCCCAACTGCTGCGCCCAAAATGAGAAGGCTGGTAATAAACCTTTGATAACTGACCTCTGCCACTTCTTCCTCGGCCAGATATGTGGCAAGCAGCAAGAGCAATGTGAACTTCGTGAACTCTGCGGGTTGAAACGACGCGAACCCGAAGTCGAATGACAGTCGTGCGCCTCCGCTGACCGAGCCCGCTACGAGCACCAAAATGAGCGCAATAAGTGACGCACCGAAAAGAAACTCGCTGCGCCCTCGCAACCACTCATAGTCGGTAGCCATGAGGACCACCATGGCAACTGCCGCAACAATGAGATAGATAATTTGTCGTTGCAAAAAGTAATACGGGTCAAGCCCTTGGGCAAGAAGCCTCGGTCGCGTGCACGAGTACACAGCAATTGCTCCAATGATCGAGAGACCAACCGTTGCAAACATCAATATCCAGTCGACGTTGCGAGCTGGGTCGGCCATGCTGCGCCGCAGGTTTCCCATTGTTGAGGTACTTCGCCCACTGAGCGAAGTGGAACCGCCCAAACGCACGTTGTCGAAAATTCCCATTAATCGCGCACACTTCCACCAAACCCGCTCAGACACAACGGGTTTGCAAGAAATTGGATAGGCGAAACTGCAGTGGCATTGAGGTCGATGGGGTCACTTGGCACCACGGGGCTAGGCTTTGTTTGCCCAGCAAGTGCAGAGAATATGCACTTTACAACTGGCGCAGCAGCCTGTGATCCGTACCCAGATTTTTCTAAATACGCCACAGCCGTATAGGGCTGCTCGGGGTCCAGGCTAAAGGCGGCAAAGGCCGACGAGTCATTCCATGGATAGTTACCGAAGCCTTGTGCTGTGCCGGTCTTTCCTGCAAGGGGCAGGGTCTTGCGTGCATAGTTTTTAAAAAGATTTTCTCCTGTGGCCTTGTGGTAATAGCCGTAATCGACTCCCTTACCGTCAATTACTCTTGTTAGGCCATTGACAATTGCATCGCGATCTTCTTTTTTAATATCAATTTCTCGCTGAACACGACCTTGCGAAAAGTCTTTCTCTACAACCATTTGTGAGACATCTATGTAGCCAGAGTCACCATCTGGTGTTCCAGGCACAAGAATTGCTTTCACCACATGCGGGGTTACTACCAATCCGCCATTCGCAAGAGCAGAATACGCAACGGCTAACTGGATGGGAGTTGCTGACAAAAGCCCTTGACCAATAGCAAACTGGACGTTATCGCCCACATAAAAAGCGCGCCCTTCTTCTTTGCTGATTGCTCCATCATCGGCTAGCTGCTTTTTCAACGCCTTACTTGGCAAAGCTCCGCCAAATTCATAAGGAAGGTCGATACCTGTTGGTGAACCAAACCCAAAGAGGCGAACTTGTTCTTCCAAAATTGGCTTGTACCCACGTTGCGTCAGAATCTGCTCACCAATTTTATAAAAGAAGGTGTCACTGGAAATCGCTAACGCATCTTCAACATTGACCGGCCCGTAAGTACACGGCGAATTTGTACTTGCACAAAAAGCATTCTTGAAAACACATTTCACACCCTCATTGCAGCGGCCATTCGGAATCGACTCGAGCTTGTATGTGCCCTGGTCTTTGTAGACGTAATCGGCTCCCCCGGTTAACTGACCCGTATTCAACGCAGCAAAAGCAGTGAAAGGTTTAAAAGTGGAACCCAAGTTATAACGACCACTCACGGCCCTGTTCACCATAATTGCCATGTCGGGGTCTTTGGTTTGCGGGAAGAGCTGCTGAAACTTGTCGGACGTGATGCCAGAACCGAACCACCTGTTGTCAAAATTCGGATAGCTCGCCATTGCAATGACTTCACCAGTGACATTGTTCAAGAGAACTGATGACCCCGCAGGGGCCTTATACAAATTCTCTTCAGGAAAGGCAGGGTCTTGTGTGCCATCAGGCAATCTCACAGTTCCTGCATCAACTCGACGGCGCAGTTTCAATTCTGTTTCTAAAGCTTGCTCTGCATATTGCTGATACTTCAGGTCGACTGTGAGCTGTATGTCGTTACCCGGAACGGGTTCAATTCGCTCTAACTGCCGCAAAATTTGCCCACGTGCATTTACTTCGTACCGCACATAGCCAGGTTTTCCGCGCAAATACGATTCGTATGTTTGCTCCACCCCGTATTGGCCAACACGTTCATTAGGTGAATATTTCAGCGCCATGTAGTACGGCAGCTGACGCTCCAAAATAGCTCCAAGAAAACCCACCACATGACTAGCTACAGGGGCATACGGGTATTCACGTTTCCAGTCTTCTGAAACATCAACACCTGGGTAATCTTCCGATCGTTCTTTTAAGAAGAGAGCCGTTTGCTCTGATACGCCTTCTTTCAGGGGCAACGGTTGTAATGCGTCGTAGCGCTTGCTTTTGTAGCGACGTTCAAGTTCAGCAAAGGGTGTTTGCAATGGCCCCGATATGCGCAGAAACAATTGTGCCCTGTCGCCAGCGTCGACAATGACGGAGCGGTCGATGGTGACAGTGAGTACGCGCTCGTTATCGGCAACGATTCGCCCAGCAGAGTCAAAGATGCGACCACGCTCGGGAAGAAGCTGCACAGTTCTCGTTCGCACTTCTTGAACTCGCTCTTGCAAACCCTCAGCGTCAACCACTTGTAAAAACCAGGTTCGTGTAGTTACCAAGCACAACATTGCAATTGCAAGACTGCCTAAAATACGCAATCTTTTATTGAGCGCTACAACAGCCATCTGCTATTCCGCCCACAACATTTGCTTTTTTGATTTCACCAAAGCCCAACGCATCACAAAAACCGCCGGCAATGCAAGCGCTGCATTAAACAGCCCCACCGTGAGAGCCACACCAAGCACACGTGCCTGCAGCAAACCATCGACGCCCACCACGAGGCTGGCCGCTGGGTAAATAAGCACTGCTGCAGCACTAGAAATGCCAATGCTCAACATTTTGAACCACCATCGAGGGCTATAGGCAAAGGTATTCACGCCGCCTGCCATATAGCCCGCAAAACCAAATACAAGTGCCGACAAACCAAAAGGCGACGTCAGCACCATGTCGTACATGAACCCGAACATGAACCCCGCAATTGCTCCCGATTCGCTACCTGCAGCAACACCGCTTGCTGCGGAACATAGCAGCATCACTTGCATCACCACGCTGAACGGACGCAAAGTGTTGAACAGCGTTGTTTGGAAAGACAACACAACAAAGCCAACGAGAAATGCTCGCGTTAACGGCGATTCAATAATTGCGAAAAACCGTTTCATTGCGGAATCTCAGTAGCTGGTTGGTACAAGAGAACACGAACGAAGTTCAAACTCTGCAAATTGGCTGCAAGCTCTACTTCTAAAAGCGGACCGCTAGTGCCAGTTCGAGTAACTACCCGTGACACTGTTCCTACAACGAGGTCGGCTGGAGCCAAGCTTTGTGAACCACCTGCAGTCACTACAGGTACTCCTTCACATAACTCCCCAAGCCGAGATGAAGTTTGAATAAAGCGAATGACCGGCAACCTGTCGATGCCCTGACCTTCCATGGCCCCAGTTTCGCGCGGCAATAAAACGCCGCTCTCTGGAACAGTAATTTGAGTTGCGCCCCCACCACCTGGCACGGGTGGCAGCGTTGTAGCAAAGGGCGTGAAACCTTTGATGGTTGTTGTCGTTGCTCGCTGCAAGACAGTCGTTGTCGTTGTCGTTGAAGTGGTCGAAGTAGTTGTGGTGGTCGCCGCAACTGTCGTCACAGGCGCCGTAGAGCCATCACCCGGCACCATGGTGTCTGAGGTGGAAGAGCCATCAGTAACGACCGTTGTAGTGGTCTGAGGCACTGCAGTTGTTGTGGTGTTCGGGCGAGTGCAAGCGCCCACTTTTACCGACATTGCATATTCTGGGTCGGTGGCAAGCATTACTACCGAGCGCTCCAAAGTAACCCCGGTAATTTTGCCTACCAGGCCCGCGCCGTTAGTAACTGTCATACCTACGCGAATACCGCTTGATTTACCGCGATTCAATTCAAACGTTTGCGTGAAGTTAGATGGCGATTGCCCCACTACCTGCGCGGTGACACTGTCGATGCCGGCCAGGGTGGGCAGCCCGTTTAACGCAAGCAACTCTTGTGCTTCGCGAACGCTCGCCGTTGCAGCAATTGCCGCACCTTCCTGCTTTACCAGCAAATCTTTTAAAGCCAAATTCTCTTTGCGCATGTCGCTGTAGTCAAGTACACCTCGCCACACATTCGACAAGGGGCGAGAAACGACATTTGCGAATCGTTCAACGGGCCTAAACACCACACCAAATGCATCTTTTACGCCGCCAACTAGCCCACTCTCACTACGGTCAAGGGTGAGGAGCAACACCGACGTGAGAAGCAGCACCACGATGAGGCGACGCCGAGTAAATGAATACACGGAAGAACTACCTACTAGTCGATTCCTGTTTGAGTGAGAAGCCCACGCATTGCATCAATATTTTCAAGGGCCTGACCTGAACCGAAAACTACCGAGTACAAAGGGTCAGCAGCAACAATTGCTCGCATTCCTGTTTCGTGCGACACTCGCTGTGCGATACCGGCAAGCAGTGCACCTCCCCCGGAAAGCATGATGCCATTTTCCATAATGTCGGCGGCAAGTTCTGGTGGAGTTTTATCAAGAGTCGACTTTATTGCATCGATAATTGCTGTCAGTGGCTCGGCAAGAGCTTCACGAATATGTTCTGTTGTCAGTTCAATACGTCGCGGCAAACCCGAGATGGAGTCGCGCCCGCCAATATCGGCCGTGAACTCTTCTTCCAATTTCCATGCTGAACCCATTTGAATTTTAATTTCTTCACATGTGTTTTCACCAAGGTCAAGGCTGAACTCGCGCTTCACATAAGCACCAATAGCTTCGGTGAGCTCATCGCCCGCAACGCGCAAGCTTTGCGACACCACAATTCCACCTAAAGAAATAACAGCTACTTCTGTGGTGCCACCACCAATATCGACAATCATGTTGCCTGCGGGTTCGTGCACCGCGATGCCCGAGCCGATGGCAGCAGCCATGGGCTCTTCAATAATGTGCACAGGCTTGCGGGCTCCTGCGTACTCAGCCGCATCTTGCACGGCACGCTGTTCTACACCTGTAATTCCCGCTGGAACGCAGATGACCATGCGTGGCTTACTCCACTTACTGGTGTGAATTTGCTGAATGAAATAGCGCAGCATTTTTTCGCAAATTTCAAAGTCGGCAATGACCCCGTCTTTTAAAGGACGAACCGATTTGATGTGCCCTGGTGTACGACCCAACATGCGTTTAGCTTCGTAGCCAACGGCAACGGGTCGACCATCACGGGTATCGACGGCCACAATAGATGGCTCGTTAAGCACCACGCCCTGCCCACGAACATAAACAAGAGTGTTAGCGGTGCCAAGGTCGATAGCAATATCGCGTCCGATGCCTAGTGGGTTGCCACGAGCCATGTGTCGACCTCCCTTTCAAGGAACTCTCTTAAAAATGAATTACGTAAGAAATTCGGGAGTATTACAAACCTGGAAAGAAAATTTGAATTTCTCGAGCAGCTGATTCGGCAGAGTCGCTGCCGTGTACAAGGTTCTCGGTGAAGAGAGTTCCGAGGTCGCCGCGAATGGTTCCTGGCGCTGCGCTACGTGGGTTTGTTGCACCCATCATGGCACGCACAATTTCCCATGTGTCTTCTGGACCTTCAAGAACCAGGGCAACAACTGGGTTACGACCCATAAAGGCCACGAGATCTGCATAGAAACCCTTGCCCACGTGCTCTTCATAATGACGAGCCAGCGTTGCTGCATCGAGGGTACGCAATTGCATTGCCGCAATTTTTAAACCCTTGTTTTCAAACCGGGTGAGAATGTTTCCGACAAGACTGCGCTCTACTGCGTCTGGCTTCAAAAGGACAAGTGTTTTGGTGCTCATTTCCCCATTCTAGGGATATTTCTAAGGCAAAACCCTCAACACGTGACTTCTGGCAGCACCCACAACGTAAAGGGATCCCGTAATGAGCACGGCATCGTCGGCAGAAGCGTTGAGAAGTGCCCGATTACACGCCTCCCCTACGTCATCGATGGCGACAACATCGTCACATCCCATCTCTTTGGCAATGTCGCGAAGTTCTCGCGCTGGCATTCCCCGTGGGCTTGGCGCTGTACAGCACACCACCTGGTCGAACTCATCGACACGCAATGCCGACAACAACTCGTAGGCATCTCTGCTTTGCAGCATTCCCACAACCAAGCGCCGTGAACCCACTGGGTCGAAGTCGCTAAAGAACACTTCCGCGCACACGTCGGCGCCTGCGGCATTATGCGCCCCGTCGATGATGACCAATGGCTGGTAGTGCAACACTTCGAATCGACCAGGCATTTCTACCGACGCCAAACCTTCTTCAAGCACATCACGATGAATGGCTTTTGCAAAGAACATTTCAACTGCAGCGATTGCAGCGCTGGCGTTGTCGCCTTGGTGCCGGCCATGAAGTGGAATAAAAATATCGCTGTACAAGGCATACGGCGTACGCACGTCAATAAGGCGACCGCCCAGTGCCAAATGATTATCTTCACAAACAAAGTGCTCACCACGCCGTGCTGCATGAGGTGCAGCTTCTAAAAAGAAATCGGCAAGCTCGCTTGTTTCGTCTCCAATGACCACATCGGAGCCTTCTTTAATGATGCCCACTTTTTCGCGCGCAATATCGAACACGGTAGGGCCGGCGTATTCAGTGTGATCAAGAGCAATATTGGTAATCACCGCTACATCGGCATGCACAACGTTTGTGGCATCCCAACGACCCAGCATGCCCACTTCGACCACGGCAACGTCAACAGCAACATCGGCAAAATATCGCAGTGCAACTGCTGTGAGAATTTCAAAAAACGATGGGCGCACTGCAGCAAGTACTTCAACTTCCGCAATTGCCGCTATTTGATCGGCAAAATCGGCATCGTCAATGGGTTCACCGTCAACCATAATGCGCTCGTTAATGCGCTCTAAATGTGGGCTAGCGAATGTTCCCACCTTGAGCCCGTGGGCCATCAACAATTTGGTAATAATTTGCGCAGTGGAGCCTTTGCCATTTGTTCCCGTTACATGCACCACCTTGTAGGCGCTTTGCGGCTCACCTAGCAGGTCGGAAATCGCTGCAATTTTTGCAAGCGACGGATCTTCTACTCGTCCTGTTCGCTCAAAGTTGGAATGCTCGTCAAGATATGCAAGAGCCTCAATGTAATTCACAATTCACACAGCCGATCTGACAACAGTTACGACGCAGCGCGACGCTGGCGAGGAGCTTTACTGCTACCGCGCATCACAATGAGCGGCGCTGTTTTTTCAATGACTGAACTTTCTGTCACCACAACTTTTGCAACATCACCCATGCCAGGAACTTCGTACATAGTGTTGAGAAGCACATCTTCCAAAATAGAACGAAGACCACGTGCGCCCGTACCGCGAGTAAGCGCCAGATCGGCGATAGCACGCAACGCAGTGGGCTCAATTTCTAGTTCAACGTCTTCGAACCCAAAGACCTTTGCGTACTGTTTCACCAATGCATTTTTAGGTTCAGTGAGAATACTCATGAGTGCTTCATGGTCGAGGCTATGGACAGCGCCAATCATGGGCAAGCGACCAATGAACTCTGGAATCATTCCGAACTTCAACAAGTCTTCTGGCAAAACCTGAGCAAATAATTCGCCCGGGTCACGCTCAGACTTCGACAACACTGTTGCGTGGAATCCCATGCCCTTGTGACCAATACGTGATTCGATAATGGAGTCGAGCCCGGCAAATGCCCCACCACAAATAAACAGAACGTTTGTGGTGTCGATTTGAATGAATTCTTGATGCGGGTGCTTACGGCCACCTTGCGGCGGTACCGAAGCAACAGTTCCTTCAAGAATTTTCAACAAGGCTTGTTGCACACCTTCACCCGAAACGTCACGGGTAATAGATGGGTTTTCGCTTTTCCGGGCCACCTTGTCGATTTCGTCGATGTAGATGATTCCTGTTTCAGCCTTTTTGACATCGAAGTCAGCAGCCTGCAAAAGCTTGAGCAAAATATTTTCTACGTCTTCGCCTACGTAACCAGCCTCGGTGAGAGCGGTGGCATCGGCAATAGCAAAAGGAACGTTGAGCATGCGAGCCAAAGTTTGCGCCAAGTGCGTTTTACCGCAGCCCGTTGGCCCGAGCATTAAAATATTGCTCTTTTGAAGTTCTACGTCGTCACGTCGTGTGGCCGCTGGAGAAATTTGGTGTTGAATGCGCCGATAGTGGTTGAACACGGCAACAGCAAGAACCTTCTTTGCCTGTTCCTGTCCAACTACGTATTCGTCGAGGAAGGTGCGAATTTCACGAGGCGTAGGGAGTTCCTCAAAACGAACGTCGCCCGTTTCGGCAAATTCCTCTTCAATAATTTCGTTGCAGAGTTCAATGCACTCGTCGCATACGTACACGCCAGGGCCGGCGATGAGCTTCTTCACTTGTTTTTGCGATTTACCGCAAAACG